>Ga0182016_10004419_pt1 | contig 15536 bp, 16 predicted proteins | sample 712S2MmetaG_FD_120491 | JGI IMG/M metagenome (GOLD analysis project Ga0182016, IMG submission 120491) | Permafrost microbial communities from Stordalen Mire, Sweden - 712S2M metaG | ecosystem: Environmental > Terrestrial > Soil > Wetlands > Permafrost | place: Sweden: Stordalen | collected...
GGTGCTGAACGCGCTCGAAGGCGCCTGGCTGGCGCACATCGCCGCGCACGGGACGTTCCGGGCCGACAGCCCGCTGTTCTCCTCAATGCGGATGCAGGACGGCCCGCTGACGGTCTATGACTTCGAGCAGCTGGCCCGCGCGCCGTACCGGCTGGTGCTCCCGAGCTGTGATTCGGCGGTCCAGGCCCCCGCCGGAGCAGACGAGTTGCTCGGCCTGGTCAGCAGCCTGCTGCCGCTGGGCACGGCCGGGATCATCGCCACCGTCGTCCCGCTGAACGACCATGCCGTCGTACCGGTCATGGTGGACCTGCACCGGTGCCTGCGGGCCGGTCAGACACTCGCGGAATCATTGCGCAGTGTCCGGCACGGACTGACCAGCGATCCGGTCCAGCTATCCACCGCCGCATCCCTCATCGCGCTCGGCGCCGCGTAGCCGGCCGCCGTCCAGATCCGCTGGCGGACCGGCCATCGCCCGCCCATGCGGGCCCGGTGGCGCTCACAGAGTGATCCAGTCGGTCACTACCTCTGCGTCGTCCTCGGTGTGCCAGTGCAGGCGGAAGGGCGTGGCCGGGACGGGCTCGACCAGGAAGCAGCCGATCTCGTCGGTCCAGATCTGGGTGCTGCCGCTCGCCTGGCTCTGCACCTGCACGGCTGTCCCGCGCGGCGGCACGAGCTGGCCGAGCAGGCGATCCCCGATGACTTCCAGCTCCAGGGAGAAATGCGCCGACGCCAGGGTGAGAGCCCGGATCGAGGCGGCCTCGGACCGCAGTCCCGCGGCCCAGTGAGGCTCGCGCGCCGAGTCGTAGATGAGCCGGGCGAGCTCCGCGCCAGCGTTACGGCGCCCGCCCGCGGTGCGGGCCGCTTGGGTGGCCCAGGCACACCCGCGCGGCGCGCACCGGCCGGCTTCGCCCCGCGTTGCGCGCCGCGCCGCACAGCTGATCCTCGGCTGCCGCCTAGCTCTCGTACACATGGCCCTGCTTTCGAAACTTCCCGGGGTTCGCCCGCGATCCGGTGCCTGCGGGCAGCACGTGACAGAGTCGGCGAGGCGCCCGGCTGATACACCCAGCCCGGACAAATTTGCGCGGATGTCCCGAAACACGGCGGCCGGGTGTATCAGATGCGGCTCCGGGCGCCTCTGACTATTTGATAGCCGCCGGGCCTGCGCCCGGCCGCCGTCACTCACCGGCCAGCGTCAGAAGCTGGCCGCCTTCGATTGGAGCCGCGTATGGCTACTCCCCCCACCATCGCCGAAGGCGCCAACGGCCCCGCCGTCAGGTGGGCGCAGTACAAGCTGGTGCGCCGCACTCTCACCTACAAGCAGATCGACGGCATCTTCGGCGCGGTGACCAAGACCGCCGTCGAGCAGTTCCAGAAGAGCGCCGGCCTCACCGTAGACGGCATCGTCGGACCGAAGACGTGGGCCGCTCTCGGCGGTGACGGCGCGGAGCCTCCCACCCTGGCCCAGGGGTCGACCGGAACCGTGGTCGAGAAGCTGCAGACCGCGCTGAACGAAGGTCGGGGCAGCTTCGCGCCGACGTCCAACCCCGTGCTTACCATCGATGGGCAGTACGGCCCGCTGACCAAGGGCGCGGTGGAAGGAACACAGAAGACCGGCCAGATCACCGTGGACGGCATCGTCGGCCTGCAGACCTGGGCGCTACCGGTGCACGCCGCAGGCGAAGTCATCGCCGACCTGTGCGGTGTCCCCACGCCGGGGTGATCTAGGCGGCGATCTCCTGGAGCCGGGCAGGCAGCGTTACGCGCCTACCCCCGTGGCCCGGCCCAGGATGGCCGCCACGGCGGCCACCGCCGGAAAGCGCTGCGGCCGCTCACGGCGCCGAGCTCGGCGCCGTGACCGAGACATCAGAAAGCGGGCCTGAGCCAAGACATGACCACCCAGCCAGCGCAGCGCCCACCGCGACGCCGACGGTCAGCAGCCCGAAGGTAAGCCGAATCGGCAGCAGCTCGGCGAGCAGACCGCCCAGAACCGCTCCGACGGGATTCCCGCCCCAGGCGATCATCCTGCCAGCGGTGTTGACACGGGACTGCAAATGGTCCGGGGTCAGCATCTGCCGGACGGTGATGCCGGTCGCGGTCACCATGACGTAGGCAGACTCGTAGCAGAAGAAGGCCAGCAAAGCCCAGCCATACGACGGCGCGACAGACATGAGCGCGAGCGCGGCAGCGTTGGCGGCCAGGAACGCCGTGGTCAGGCGGCCGATCGCCAGGCGCTTGATGAGCATGGGCACGGCAGCGACAGAAATGAGGCCGCCGAGTTCTCCCGCGCTGTACAAGAACCCCAGTCGCACGTCTGCATGTGTCATGCCGAGCGCGCGATGTGCGTAGACCACGAGCAGCCCAAACGTACCGCCCCAGCTCAGGCAGGCACAGAAGACCGAAAGTGTCATCATCCTGATCACCGGCTGATGCCACAGAAATCGCAGGCCTTCGGTGATATCCGTACGGATACGCTCGCGCTGCTCCTGCTTGTGCTGCGGCCGCCCGAAAGGCCGCCGGATCGACAGCAGCAGCAGCAGCGCGGACATCACGTAGCTCGCCGCATCGAAACCGAGAACATACGGTGCCATCAGCACAGTGAGCAAAGCGGCACCGAGTGTCGGCCCGATGAGCAGCGCGACCGTGCCCGACGAGCCGATGAGGCTGGTCGCGGCAGGCAGTTGAGTGCGGTCGACGAGGGCGGGCAGCGAACCGAAGTTGGCCGCGTCGAACCAAACGAAGACCGTCGCGAGACCCAGTGCGACGATGAACACCTGCGCAAGAACGAGCAGATGAAGGGCGGCTGCGGCCGGAACGGCGGCCAGCAGGAGTGCGGCGGTACCGTCGCAGGCCAGCATGATCTTCTTCCGGTCGAGGCGATCAGCGACTGCGCCGGCCAGCAACCCCAGCGAAGGAGATATCTACCGGCTGTGGGAACAGCGCCCGCGCGCCATCGGCATCGTGGACGGCCACTTCGAGCGGGTGCCAGGCGTATGGCACAAGGAAATAATGTGGATCATGGAACGCGGCGTCCATGTATTCGGCGCCGCCAGCATGGGCGCCCTTCGCGCCGTGGAGCTCGACGCGTTCGGTATGCGCGGCGTCGGCTGGGTCTATCAGCAGTTCAGGGACGGGACGCTGGATAGGGACGACGAGGTCGCCGTAAAGCACGGGACCGCCGTCGAAGGGTACCGGGCCTTGTCTGAGGCGATGGTGAACGTGCGCAGGACGCTCCAGGCCGCTGAGCATCAAGGAATCATCTCCGCCGCCACGCGCGATGCCCTCTCGATCGCCGGCACGGCGCTCTTCTATGGCGACCGGATCTGGTCGGAGCTGCTCACGCCGGGCAGAGCCGCGGGGGCCGACGCGGCCGAGGTTGATGCGCTGCGCCAATGGCTCCCAGCCGGGCGGATTAACCAGCAGGCCGACGACGCCGTAGCCATGCTGCGTGAAATGGGCGGCTTCCTGGCCACCAACCCGGCGCCGCAGCAAGTGAACTGGATCATGGCCACCACCGCACGGTGGGAGGCGGCCAAGCGCCGCGCGGGCACCATGTCCCCCGACGGGACGGCCGGTTTCACCGGCATGCTGGAAAGCATCCTCGATGAGATCCGGCTGCTCGGCCCGGGTGCCGTCGAGGCCGCGCGTGACCGGGGGCTGCTGCGGTTCTTTGCCGCTGACTTCGCCGAACGCGCAGGAATGATGATCGGCGCGCAGAGACGGCAAGACGCCATCGCCGAGTTCCGCATCAGCAACGGCCTTGAGCGCGGCGCTGATCTCGCCCGTTTCCTCAACGCCAACGATCTTTCGGCGGATGGTTTCGAGCGGCTCGTCGTCGCGGACGAGATGCTGCGCTGGGCCTGCGAACAGGCCGGATGGGACGGGATCGGCAACCTGCTGAACGATCTGCGGATCCGCGGGACCTACGCGTCGGTGATGGCTGGGGCCAAGGGAAAACTGGACCTTCAGAAGCTGGGCACTGGCCAGAAGACGGCACCCGCCGATGTCGCTGCTTCCGGGCAGGCCGCTCTCCGATGGTATTTCGCGGAAAAGCACGGCGCGGCGGTGCCGGAGGACCTGGCTGCCTACGCGCAGTCTTGCGGGTTCCCCAACGAGCAGGCGTTCCGCAAGGCTGTCCGGCTTGAGTATGAGTACGTATGCGAGCGATGACGGCTGGAACCGAAGACCGCGGGCGCGGTATGTGCGGCGTCCCCGGCCCGGGCACCTTTACCTCCTAGGCCGGGCACGGCCATTACGTGCCTACCTCCGTGGCCCGGCCCAGGATGGCGGCCACGGCGGCTACCGCCTCCCCGGCGTCCGGGCCCTCCGCCGACACGGTGACCAGCTGGCCGCTGGTGGCGCCCAGGCCCATGACGGCCAGCACGCTCTTGGCGTCGGCGCGACGCCCGCCCGCGCTCAGCGACACCGAAGCGGAAAAGCGCGCGGCCGCCACGGCGAGCGCGCCGGCCGGCCGGGCGTGCAGGTCGCCGTCGAGCTTGACGGCCTGCTCAGAACTTGCGGGCATGCCACGCCTCCTCCGCCGCGCTGAGCACGGCCTTCACTCCTCCGCCGCCCACGGCGGCCACCGTCGCCGCGACGGCCCCTTCGACGAACGGCGCGTCGGCGAGCTCGACCGACGCGGCCAGATCATCGTCGTCGGCGAGCAGGGCGCGGACGGTGAGCACGGCGCTGCCCAGGTCGGGCAGGACGACGACGCCGGCGCCGCGATCGGCTTGGCCGACCGCCTGCCGCACCTTTTCCGCGCTGGTCCCGAGGTCGCCGTCGTCCGTGCCGCCGGCCGGGACGACGGCGACCGTCCCCCCGCTGATCTGGGCGGCCAGCTGAGCCGCCCCCTCAGCCAGGGCAGCACTGTGCGAGACGAGGACGATACCTACTGTGCCGTCAGGGTTCATGGCGTATCCTGAATCGTGTTCGACGTTGCTGAAAGGTTGTCATGATCCAGTCGGTGGAGCGGGCCGCCCGCATCCTTGCGGTACTCGGCTCCGGTACTCCCCGGCTGGGCGTCACCGAGATCTCCGACCGGCTCGGGCTGGCCAAGCCCACCGTGCACGGGCTGCTGCGCACGCTGGAGAAACACGACCTGGTCGCGCAGGACCCGGACACCGGGAAGTACAGCCTGGGCCCGGGGGTCGTCTCGCTCGGCAACGCGTTCCTGGACGGCTCGGAGGTGCGGGCCCGTTCCCTGCTGTGGGCGGAGTCCCTGGCTCAGCGGGCCGGCGAGGCGGTCTGGGTCGCCATCTTGTCCGGCTCCAGGGTCATCGTGCTGCACCACGTCTTCCGCCCGGACAACACCGTGCAGATCCTCGAGGTGGGCGCGGCGATCCCGTGGCACGCCTGCGCCCTGGGGCACGCGATCGTCGCGCAGCTGCCCGAATCGGAGCGCACCCGCGCCCTGGCCGGTCACCTCACCCCGCTGACCGGCCAGACCAAAACGACCCGGGTCGCGCTCGGCCAGGTCCTGGCCCAGGTGCGTAAGCAGGGCTACGCGGTCGAGGATCAGGAAGCCACCGTGGGTGACGCCGGGATCGCGGCGCCGATCCTGGGCCGGGACGGGATGGTGGCGGGCGCGATCGGCGTCGTCGGGGCGGCAGACCGGTTGCTGGTCCCGGCCACCCGGCAGGAGCTTGCCCGCACGGTCCAGGAGGCCGCCCGGGCCATTTCGCGGGACCTGGGCGCCGGCCGCGGCGGCGCCGTGCTGTCCGCGCTGAGCTGAGGCCGTCCGGTGCCGAGCTGACGACGGCGGCCCCTGAGCCGGGGCCGGCCGGCGCTGAGCTGCGGTCATGACGGGCCTGCGTCCGCCCGCAACTGATGCGCGGCGGGAGGGCCAGCCGACGCGCTCATGGCCTCGGCGGCCAGATCGGCGCAGCTGGCCGTGTCGGCCGCCGCGACCCATTCGGCTACCCGCGGCAGCCGGGCCGCGCCGACGCTGAACGTGCGCACACCCAGGCCGATCAGCAGCGGCAGCACGCCGGGATCCGCGGCGGCGTCACCGCAGACGGACACCTCGATCCCGGAGGTGGCGGCGGCCGCGACCACCCGCGAGATCAGGGCCAGCACCCGCGGGTCGGCGGCCAGCGCCGGGCCCATCCGCGGATCGGCGCGGCTGAGGCCCAGCACCTCGCTGGTCAGGTCGTTGGTGCCGATGGAGAAGAATCCGGCCGCGGGCGCGAACACCGCGGCGGCCTCAGCGGTGGCGGCTACCTCCACCATCATGCCCAGCGGCGGAACGGCGGCGCCAGCCGGCACGGCATCCGCGAGCGCCGCCCGCACCTGGGCCAGCTGGTCGAGGCGGGCCACCATGGGCACCATGATCTTCAGCTCGGTGTCCCGGCCACTGGCCAGTGCGGCGCGGAGCTGGTCGCCGAGTGCCTCCGGCTCCCCGAGCAGCGCGTCCAGGCCGCCTTGCGTGCCGGCCAGGAATGGCGGGATCTTGTCCCCGGAGAAGTCGAGCAGCCGGACTACGGCCGGCCGTCCGGCGAGCAAGCTGAGCAGCGGATCCAGCGCGGCCCGGTGATCGGCCTCCGACGGCCAGCGGGCGGCGCCCACGAACGGGATCTCGGTGCGGATCAGGCCGGCCCCGGCTGCTCCCGCGGACAGGCCAATCCGGATCTCCCGGGCGGAGGCCGCATTGCACAGCAACGTAACCGGCTGGCCGTCCGCGGTGCGGTGCGACGTACCCGCGGCGCGGTGCGGCGCCGGGCCCGGGCGCGGGTTTCCCAGGGCGGCCAGATCCTGCGGGGCGGGATCGGTGGTCAGCTGGCCGGCGGTCGCGTCCAGCAGGGCAGCGCGGCCGGCCGGGATCTCCAGCACCGCGGGGTCGGCGCTGGCCAGCATAGGCAGGCCGAGACCGCGGGCGATGATCGAGGCGTGGGAGTTGGCGCTCCCGGACACCGATACCGCGCCCACCAGCCCGTCCTCGGCGAGCCGGATCAGATCGGCCGGATCCACCTCACGCTGGACGAGGATGAAATCACCCGCCGGCGGCGCGGCCGCCTGGCCGGCGAGCTGGGCCAGCACGGCGTTGGCGACCTGGCGGACGTCGTCGGCGCGGGCCGCCAGGCCCGGGTTGGGCAGCGCGGCCAGGATGGCGGCCTGGGCAGCGGCCGACTCCCGTACCGCGTCGGGAGCAGCGCATCCCCCCGCGACCGCCGCCGCAGCGGGTTCGACCAGGGCCGGATCGAGAGCGATCAGCGCGCCGACCGTGACGATACCAGCCTGCTGGTCGCGTCCCTCGGCGTGCAGCCGCTCCGCCAGCGCGGTTCGCTCCGCCGACACGGACGCGAACGCCTGCCGGACCTCATCCGGGCTGGCGGCCCGGGTCTCCCCCTGGAAGCTGGCCGGGTAGACCTCCCCGGTAACGGCGCCTTCCGACACCGGAAGCCCCTGATAGCGGCGGGTGGACGTCACGGAGCCGCCAGCACGTCGCGCAGGGCGGTCAGGATCAGCACCGACGAGGCCGCGCCGGGATCTTCGTGGCCGACGCTGCGTGGCCCCAGGTAGCTGGCGCGTCCCTTGAGCGCCTGCATGGAGACGGTGGCGTCGGCGCCCGCTTGCGCGGCCGTCACGAGTGCGGACAGAGCATCGGCCCGCGGCACGCCCTCCGCGGCGGCTTTGCTGAACGCGGCCGTGGCCGGGGCCAGCGCGTCGACCATGGTCTTGTCGCCTTCCCGGGCCGCACCGAGTTTCTGCACACCGGCCAGGGCCGCTTCCAGTGCCCCGGCCAGAGCGGGCAGGTCCACCTCGGACGCGTCACCCAGCGCCTTTCCGGCCCGCCGGAACCATGTCCCGTACAGCGGGCCGGAGGCGCCTCCGACCTTGGAGATCAGCGTGGACCCGGTCAGCACCAGGACGCCTCCCGGCGTGGCCGGGGGGTCCGGCTCGAGAGCGGCCAGCACCGCCCCGAAGCCGCGGGCCATGTTGATGCCGTGGTCGGCGTCGCCGATGGCGGCATCCAGCTGGGTCAGATGATCCCGCTGCTCGTCGATGACGCCAGCGGCGGTCACGATCCAGGCCCGGAAGACTTCAGCGTCCATTGCTTCCTCCACTGCATGCCCCAATGGGGCACGCCCTGTGCCGCTAGCGTCCCCACCGCAGGCCCGGTGTCTCCACCGGGGCGTCCCACAGCCGGGTGAGCTCGTCGGTGAGCCGGCAGACGGTGACCGAGAAGCCCTGCATCTCCAGGCTGGTGATGTAGTTGCCCACCAGGTTCCTCGCGACCCGCGCACCACGGCCTTCGAGAATCTTCTGCACCTCGTTGAAAATTATGTACAGCTCGAGCAGCGGGGTGCCGCCCATGCCGTTGACCATTACCAGCAGGTCGTCGGACAGCGGCATGTCCTCGTGGATGGCGTCGAGCACGGTGGCGGCCAGCTCGCGGGCGGTGGCCATCGGGACCCGCTCGCGGCCCGGCTCGCCGTGGATGCCGATGCCCATCTCGATCTCGGACTCGCCCAGCTCGAAGGTCGGCTTGCCGGCCGCGGGGACGGTGCACGAGGTGAGCGCCACCCCCAGGGACCGGGACCTGTCATTGACCTCCCGGGCCACGTCGGCGACCTCGGCCAGGCTGGCGCCCTCTTCGGCGCGGGCGCCGGCGATCTTCTCCACGAAGACGGTCGCCCCCACGCCCCGGCGGCCCGCCGTGTACAGCGAGTCCTGTACCGCGACGTCGTCGTTGGTCACCACGGACACGACCTCGATGCCGTCGTCATCGGCCAGTTCCGCGGCCATCTGGAAGTTGAGCACGTCACCGGTGTAGTTCTTCACGATGTGCAGCACACCGGCGCCGCCGTTGACCGCTTTCGTCGCGGCGAGCATCTGATCGGGTACCGGTGAGGTGAACACCTCACCGGCGCAGGCGGCGTCCAGCATCCCGTAGCCGACGTAGCCGCCGTGCAGCGGTTCGTGGCCGGACCCGCCCCCGGATACCAGCCCCACCTTGCCGGTGTGCGGGCTGTCCGCGCGGGTGATGATCTTGAGGTCGAGGTCGACGGCTAGCGAGGGGTGCGCGGCGGCCATACCGGCCAGCGCGTCCGTGACGACGGTGTCGGTGGAGTTGATGAGCTTCTTCATGACGAGCCTTCCGCGATTCGCCCGGCGTCTGTGGCGGAACCGTCGAGAGCCAGACCGGGCGATCAGGTGAGGTCTGTTCGGCATAATCGAACGCCGTTTAGTGAAACGTAAGCCCAGCTCAGTGCTCCGTCAAGGGGCAGCCACGGTTCACTCGCAGATGGCAGGGCGGCGGGAAGGCGTGAGCGCGGTCAGGCCCAGGCCCGCGCGGACCGGGCGGCCCAGTAGGCACCGGGCGGTTCGGCCAGGTCCAGCGGCGGGAGGTGGCGGACATCGAGCGCGGCCAGATTCGCCCGCAGCTGGGCGGGGGTGACCGCGCCCGACAGCACCACCGTCGCCCACTCGTTGGCAAGCGCGGCGGCGAGGGCGATGGCGTCTTCGGAGACGCCGTACTCCGCGGCCAGGCCAGCCAGCTGCCCTGCCACGTCTCCGCCGGGCGCGAGCCGGCCGTTCGCGACGCTCTCCTTGATCAGGATGGCCCAGCCGGCCGAGGCCGCCTCCGCGGCCGCGGGGCCGACCGACGGCTCCAGCAGATTCCAGGTGACCTGGGCCGCGCCGAACAGCGGCAGCCCGTCCACGGTGAGCGGCAGCGCCCGCCGGATCGTGTCGGCCTGGCCCGGCCCGCTCGTGCTCAGCCCAACCTGGACACCCTCCGCGCGCAGCAGGGCGAGCGCGCTCAGCAGCTCACGGTCCTCGAACAGCCCGGAATCGGCGGTCAGCGAGTGCACCTGGTACAGGGCGACCCCGTCCCCGAGCAGCGCCCGGCTCTCGGCCAGCTGCGCGGTGAACATGGCCAGCGAATGCTCTTTGATCTCGTGCCGGTCGGCGTCGAGCCGCCAGTCGCCGACGTAGCGGTAGCCCCACTTGGAGCCGACGACCACGTCCGGGGGGTGGCGGGAGGTGAGCCAGCCGCCCAGGAACTCCTCGGCCCGGCCATAGGACCGGGCCGCGTCGACGTAACGGATCCCTGCGGCGTAGGCCGCATCGAGCACGGTGTGGGACTGCGCGCGCAGCCCGGCGACGCTGCGGTCCGGCAGATCACCGCCCCGCCCGCCGGTGATGTAAGCCGGCCGCCCCAGGGCGGCCAGGCCCAGCCCGATCCGCGAGACGACCGGGCCGCCCGGTCCGAGAGTCGCCATCGGCATCCGGACACTGTTCGGTGGCTGCCCCGGCATAGCAGGTACCGTACCCCGTCAGCGCAGAACGTTCAGCGGACGGGGAGGCCGGTGACGGCGCGGCCGATGATCATGCGCTGGATCTCGGAGGTGCCCTCGAAGATCGTGAAGATCCTGGCGGTATGGGCAGTTTCCGCAGGTCAGCGGCCCGCATGGGGCCGTGGTATCAGCACGGATTCAGCACCGGCTGTCCGAGGGTGGCGCGGTTTCCGGCCGCCCCGCGAACGCTTCCGAGCGCTGTCCGGGCGCGGGCCAAGAAGGCACCGTGGACGGCGGTTAGCAGCGTACCCCGCGTAGGTACACGTGAGGTACATCCGTGCGCTGACCTGCCAGTATTCGGCCTGCTGAAGGGACCTGCGGCTGCGACAGCACGACCGGGAAGCCCGGCCAGGACCGGCCACGTGCGGGCCGGGTTGCCGGATATGGCCTGCGCCCCGGACCGGCCGTCGTCGGGCCGACACTGCGGCACCACGGGGCGGACAGGCCATGACGCGCCCGCGCCGGCGGACCGGCCTATACAGCCGTCGTGATGCTGCCCGTACGGGCAGCATATGGAGGGTGTCAGAGTCATTTCCGGAACTCGCCCAGGCCGTGCTTGAGCATGCTCAGCCTGGCCGCATCGATATCGTGCGGGCCAAGCGGCACCTGCTCGGCCAGCTCGGTGACGGAGGGCCGCGTCCCTCCGGCGCGCTGATCTCCAGCGTCGCAGTCCTGCTGGGCACGGAGCCGCTGGGCCATCTCCAGATGGACCTGCCCAGCCGGGACTCGGTCAAGGCCGTGGTTACCGCTGACCATCCGGTCACCGCTGCGATCCGCGCCGACCTCACCGCGCGCGAGGCGTTGGCGGAACTGGCCGCGGACGGGATGCTGATCGCCGCAGGGTGAGGGCCTCTCGGGGGAAGCGACGAGATCATGCTGTCCTTCCGCCTGCCCGGGTATGCGGCCGGGCAGCGCCTGCGACTGCACCGGCCCGCCGTGCTCTCGGACGTTGTCCAGCTGTCGCACCGTCTGAGGCAGCCGGGCCTTTGGGGCATGGAAGCGGACGTCTTCATCGCCGACCTCGCCGGTCTCGGGCTTGGCCCGCGGACCGAGCGCAGCCTCCGCGAGGCGATCGAGTCCTACCGGCGCGGCGTGTTCCTGGCGGCCTCCAGCCTTCTCGGCGCCGCCGTCGAGGGCGCCTGGTACGCCGCCGGGCAGCGCCTGCGGTCTGCAGCACCCAGGATCGATGAGCTCGTTGATGGCGACCGCACCGCGCAACTGCAGGGCGCGGTCACTTGTCTCAAGTTCCCGCTGCTGATCTGCTCGCGAGTTGCTGCCGCCAGCCGGCAGTACGCCCGGGGATCAGCTAGCCCGAGGTCGACCGGCTCGAGGCTTACTCCGAGGACGCAAGAGGATTCTCTATTAGAGTCGTCCCGCGCGGCCAGCGCGTTCACGAGCAGCAGTCCCCTGCTCCCCTCTGCCTCCCCGCCACCGTCGGCAGGCTTCAGGACCGGCACCCCGTCCCCGCTGCGCTCAGTGACCTCGATCCTGACACCCTCGCCGCAGGCCGCCACCGTCACAGCAGCCGCGCGCACCGCGGCGGCACCCTGCCCGGTGCGCAGCGCGCCCGCGCTCAGCTGCGGGGCGCCCTGGCGGAAGAAGACCGCGTGGACGCGCGTATGCTCGGCCCGCAGGTCGCGATACAGCTCCAGCAGCGCCCGGCATTGCAGGATGTGGCCGGGCGGAACCCAGCATTCCGGGAGCCGGCCCTCGGCCAGCAGCTGCCGCAGGTGCCGAGCCGGTCTTGCCGGCCTTGGCACGCCACTTGCGGCCGCGGGCACCCGCGGTGCCGGCCCGCTCGGCGACGTGCCCCCGCATTCGGCCGCGGCCAGCTCCCCGGCGACATACCGCCACCCGGTGCACCCCTCCAGCACGAACGCGACACCGTCACGGCCCCCGAACCGGGCCAGCCACGCCCGCAGGTGCGCCCGGTCAGCCGGCGCGACCTGGCCCCGCTTGACCTCCCCGGTCACGGCGCCGGGATAGTCGAAGGTCAGCTGCTTCCGGTGGATATCCAGCCCGCCCACGATGATCATCGGGACCCCCTCAAGCTCCCGAAGGCGCCCTGAGCGCCCGCACGCGAATTGCTCACGCAGTAAACGGTGACGCGCCTGAGCTGAGGAGGTCCTCTAAGCGCAAGGGCAGCAGCGAGAACCGAAAGCTCCGCCACGCTCAACCGCCACCGGCCAGGCAGCCGATGCATGTCACCTATACATCCGTGCGCTAGAGGTCTGGACCGGCAAGAGCGCACGGACGGGCACGGACCGCGCGGGGGCTTGTGCTGCGTGCCGCACGGCACAGGGAACTCTGCGACGCTTGCCGTAGCTCAGAAACCGGGGCGCGGGTGTCGCAAGTAGGCGTCAGGGGAACCGACCATCTCGGTGAACCAGTCGGCCGTATGACGTACGTCGATGCGGCAGTCCGCGATCGCAGGCCCGTCCGGCGCCCCGATCCATGCATTTAGCTGCACGAGGTCGGTCGGCTTCCGCACAGAAATACTGGTAAAATCGTATGCTGCGCCAAGCGCGGCGAAATTCGTTTCAGGGAAACACGCCATGTCGACGGGCTTCCCCATCCGCTCTAGTTCTCTTGCCTCTGCACCGTACGCGCAATCGTTGAGCACGAGCACAAGCACTGGCAACCGGTAACGCGCCAGCGTTTCCAGTTCCCCCGCGGACATCAGGACACCCCCGTCGCCGATAACGGCGACTGTGATGCGGTCAGGTCGTGCTACAGCCGCCCCGGCAGCTACCGCAAGTCCGAGCCCGATCGCCTGGAAGTCGATAGCGTTAATGCTGCTCCTGGGCAGGTAGCAGGGCAGGTAGTCGAGCGCGTAGCCGCAGGCATGGCCCGTTTCCGGGACTACGGCGCGATCGCGAGGAAGCTGCCTGTCCAGCTGGGCCATGACCGATCGGGTGTCGACGAACCCGTCCCCACTTTCGTCATGAAAGGCGTCCTCGCGCCTGTAGACGGGGATTTCCCGCACTTCGTGGCAGCCGGCCCACCCGGTCGGCTGATGCCCGCGCGCGGTCAGCACCGCGGTCAGATGCTCGGCCGTTGCCGCCGCATCGCCGACGAACGCGAGCGCCGCTCGCGGCCTCGCCAGAGCCGCCTCGTCAATGTCACAGCGCACGATCTGGACATCCGGCGCGAACAGATGCCCCGCTCTCGTGCCGAAGTGATTGAGGCTCACACCGAAGGCCAGGACCGTGTCGGACTGCTGCAGGAGCCGCGCAGCCAGCGGGCTGGAGTGCACGCCCGCATTCCGTTCTGTGGGAATGCGTCGCGGGGTAGCGGAGTCATTCTTTAAAGCGCACTTTCCGGCACTGGGTCTGCTAAACATAGCCGAGTCGCTCAGGAAATCGATATTTTCAGTGCACGGCGGTTGAGGCTGAGATCATCAAGTACATGGAGAACGCCTACTTCGCAGTCAAGGTAACTTTCGTCAATGAATTTCGCAGCATTTGCCAGACATTTGGTGTCGACTGGCAGACGGTGCGAGAAGGCTGGCTACTCGACCACAGGGTCGAACGAGACCATTCGGCCGCCTTCGCCGACGCGCCGGGATTCAGCGGCAAGTGCCTTCCGAAAGATCTCACCGCAATCACCCGCGCTGCCACTGACGCCGGATACGATCCAGCCCTGCTTGCAGAAGTGATTCGCATTAACCAACACCTTAGCTGCCTGGAAAGACCTAAGCCTGACGAATGATACGCTTAGTAGGTCTGGAGCGCAGGTAGCTAACGGCCTGGTTAAGAGTTGAGCGGCTTGTCGATCGCCTCTGTGCCGAACAAGTACGGCTGCAGCGCCGCAGGGACACGGATAGACCCATCCGGCTGCTGATGATTCTCCAGGAGAGGAATAAGGATCCGCGGAGAAGCCACCGCAGTGTTGTTAAGGGTATGCACGAACTGCCTACTACCGTCTTCTGTCCGGTAGCGAATACGAGACCTGCGGGCTTGGAAATCTAGGAGCGTCGAGCAGGAGTGCGTCTCCGAATAGCGTCCCCGGCTCGGCATCCAAGTCTCGACCTCATGCTTGCGATACTGCCCTTGGCCGGTTTCGCCCGAGCAGGCGACAGCGACCCGGTAGGGAAGTTCCAGCCCGCGTAGGATTTGTTCGGCGTTCTCGAGAAGCATGTAGTGCTCGCGTTCGGACACATCCAGGTCAGCTTCGCAGATAACCACTTGCTCGACCTTCTGGAACTGATGGACCCGGTACAGGCCACGGGTATCCCGCCCGGCGGAGCCAGCCTCACGCCGGTAGCAGGTGGACCATCCAGCCATCCGTATCGGGAGCCGTTCCGCGTCGAGGATCGAATCCCCGTACAGCGATACAAGGCTCACTTCGCTCGTGCCCGCCAGAAAGAGGTCGTCGGCCTCGATGTGATAAGCGTCTTCACGGCCCACTGGGAAGAATCCCGTGCCAAACATGGCCGATTCGCGCACCGCGGTCGGGGTAACGACCGGCGTGAAGCCGCGAGCGACGACAGTGTCGAGAGCATAACGCATGACGGCGATCTCAAGGAGAGCGCCCCAGCCGGTAAGAGCATAAGAACGAGCTCCAGCGAAGCGACGCGGTGCCTCGAAGTCGACCATGTCAAGATCTGCCATCAATTCGATGTGATCCTTGGCCGGGAAGTCGAAAACCGGCTGGCTTCCCCAGCGCCGTACCTCAACGTCGTCCTCGTCGCTGCTGCCGATCGGGACTTCTGGCGCGAGTATGTTCGGCAGGAGGGCCATCTGCCCGTCGAACTCGGCGCGTAGGCGCCGCTGCTCTTCCTCTAGCTCCGAGATCCGGGTACCCATGGCCCTGGCCTCGGCCACCGCAGCGCCACGGTCCTCGGCCCGCTGGACAGCCTTGGAGGCCTGCTTCAGCTGGTGCCGGAGGTTGTCGATCTCTGTTGTTACGCTCCGCAATTGCGAGTCGAATGACAGCAGAGCGTCAACGTCGACGTCCATGCCCTTTGCTTTTGCAACCTGAGCAATCAGGGCTGGTTCACGTCGCACTAGATCTATATCAATCATTGTTTTCCATTAGGAGCTATATCAATCATTGTTTTCCATTAGGTTTGCGGTATCTCCCCGACCGGGCCGTCGCGAGTGCACAGTCTAGCCCAGATCATTCATGCGGGCGGAGGGCTGGCCCGGGACGGCGGCTGAGCCGCTGAACGGTTCGTGATTTTACGGTTGGGGTATGACGGTGGCCCGGCTGGCGGGCCGGTGGCCGGGGGTTCCA
>Ga0182016_10004420_pt1 | contig 15536 bp, 11 predicted proteins | sample 712S2MmetaG_FD_120491 | JGI IMG/M metagenome (GOLD analysis project Ga0182016, IMG submission 120491) | Permafrost microbial communities from Stordalen Mire, Sweden - 712S2M metaG | ecosystem: Environmental > Terrestrial > Soil > Wetlands > Permafrost | place: Sweden: Stordalen | collected...
ACTGCGGCTTGGGCAGGATTGTGAGAAATGCGGTTTAGTTTCTTATCAGGGCACGAGTTTACTCGTGCCGAAAACGCTCGCAAAAAAGAGTCCGGGCTTCAGCCCCTGCGGGATGTTTTTTCGGCGGTTTCACTCCACTCATTGAGTTTTTCCGCAGCCGCTCCAGACCCACGCGGCAACACCACCCGGCCGATTCCATCGTATAAATGCCCGCCCCAATAACCGATACCCGGCAGCCTTCGTGCTTCCGACTTCCCTTCAGAGTAAAATTGCGTCTTGGTGTCGAGGGCTCTTATTATGCGCATCAATCATCTCCTGCCGGTCACTTTTCTTGTTTGCCTCTTAACCGTCGCGCCCGCAACGCGCGCACAGGACGTGGGCATAGCCGAAGGTCATGCAACGGTGCAGGCACAGTCCACGCTGGTGCTGATTGACGTTACGGCGACCGACGGCAAGCACAACCCCGTGCATCAACTCACGCCGGCCGACTTTACGATTCTTGAAGACGGAAAGCCGCAGACCCTCAAGGTATTCGAAGAGCACGAGGCCGGACCGCCCGCCCCGTTTCCGCCCGGACCAAAGCTCGTTCCCGGCACATTTACCAACTACTCTCCAGCCCCACCGCGCGGCGCGCTCAACATTCTTCTCTTCGACAAGCTGAACACTCCCATGAATTCGCAAACTTACGTGCGCGACCAGGTTTTGAAGTACTTGAAGCAGGCACCGCCGGGAACCCGGATGGCAATCTTTTCGCTCACCATGAATCTGAAAATGCTGCAGGGATTCACGTCCGACCCCGAGCTGTTGCGCTCTCTGGTGGCGGGGAAGAAAGTCGCGGCGGACGGCTCGCCGCTCCTGAATAATCAAATGGATGGCGACAATCCCGGGTCAGACGACGATATGCAGATGGACGCCGCCAGCCTGGCGCCCGATGCGGCGACGGTAATGGCCAATCTGCAGCAGTTTGAGGCTGAGCAACAGTCGTACCAGACCCAGTTTCGGCTCCAGTACACGCTCGACGCACTCAATCAGCTGGCCCGCTACCTCAGCAATTTGCCCGGCCGCAAGAACCTGATCTGGTTTTCCGGATCTTTCCCCATCAACATCCTCCCCGACGGGAATTTGCAGGACCCGTTTATGGTCACCGCTTCAGCCGAAGACGAATACCGCCAGACTGTCGATCTGCTTTCGCGCGGCCAGGTTGCCGTATATCCCATTGACGCCCGCGGCCTCATGGTGACGCCCATGTACAGCGCTTCGCAGGCCGGCTCCAACATAAGAAGCCCGCAAGCCTTTGCCAACGCGCAGGCAAAGTTTTCGCAAAAAACATCGAGCGAGCACGACACCATGGAGCAGATGGCCGAACAAACCGGCGGCAAGGCATATGTGGACACCAATGGGCTGGCAGAAGCCGTGCAGAATGCGATCGAGACCGGGGCTAACTACTACACAGTTGCCTATTCGCCCACCAACCAGAAATGGAATGGCGGCTTCAGGAAGATCGTAGTTAAAGTAAACCAGCCGGGAGTAAACCTGACCTATCGTCGTGGCTACTATGCCGACGACCCAGACAAGCCAGTGCAGAACAACAAGGCCCAGAGCGCTCAGGGGCAAAAAGGACAGCCGGCCGCCGCACCCTACAATTCATTGAGCACGGCCATGATGCACGGCGCGCCCGACCCCACACAACTTGTCTTCGTTACCGCGGTGCGTCCCAGCGCCGACAATGAGAGCGCGGCGGTCACCGGCAACCAGTTGGGAAAGGACGTGCACGGGCCGTTCCGCCGCTACATGGTTGTATTTGCAATCAAGCCCAGCCAGCTGAACTTTACAACCGAGCAGGATGGCTCGCACCATTGCGGGCTTGAATTCGTGACCTTTGTTTACGACGCAAACGGCGACGTGATCAATGAGCAAACCAATGGCATGGTTACCAGCATTCCCGATTCAAAATTCGCCGATACAATGAAACGCGATTTCATCTACCGGCAGCAGATCAGCGTGCCGGTCAAAGGCGAATACTACTTTCGCATCGGGATGCGCGACCGGAACAGCGACAACGTGGGCGCGCTTGAAGTTCCGGTAGAGTCCGTTCCAAAGCAGCAACCTGCAACAGCGGTTCCGGCCAGCGGAGCGGCTACAAAGCAAACGGGGACGAAGCAGAATTGACGACACCTGGAATTCGCGGGGGGATGTATTCTCAGGCCGGAGTTATGGCCAGCGCCCGACCACGATGAACAGCGCCAGGAAAAACGCCGCGACAAGGGGCGCCGTATGCTGCTTGTGCCGAACATGGTGAATTCCGGTAACCATGATCAATGCAGCCAGCACGGCGGCTGCAACGCGAGGCAGCAAGTGGGCCGGCCAAATGTCGAACGGGATAATCAGGCACACCGCACCCACAAACTCAAGCAGGGCCAGAAATTGAGCCACAATGCAGGGCATTCCATCGCAGGCAAACAACAGGGTGCCGGTTCCCGGAAGAGTCGCGGCACGGCGAGGAAAAACCTTGCTGAATGCGGCGTAAAAGAGCACGCAGGCCAGGCAGATCTGGGCCGCCCAGAGCATGGTATTGGTGGTGAAGAAATCGTTCATCGACTTTGCCACCTCACGAATTGAGCCTTGATTCCGGTATCGCTCAAAACAAACTTGGGAACCCGATAAAGCCCGCGACACTATCTTTCGATAGTATCTTTCGGTTGAGCGGAATATAAGGGAAAAATGATGAACAAGTCAATAGTTTGTAACAAAGCAATAAGTGCGCTCAGTGCGCTTTCGGGCAACCCGAATCAGGATCAAGACCCAAGCCAACCGCGGCTAGCAGCGGCAATCCCTTTCGCTTGAATAAGATGCACTTGAACAAAATCGGGGTTGCCAAGGCTGCTCAAGGCAAATATCCCTGCCCCTCAAGCGAGAAAGCGCGCTTCAACTCGCCGCTTTCCTTCACAAAATCCTGATTCCGCCGTCCCCGCTTCAGCGCCCCCAGCGCCCCACAATCACAAAAATCGTCAGCAGAAACAGCGCGATATCGAGCGCCGCCGGCTCTTTGCGCCGGAAGTGATAAACCGCAGCGCAGACCATCAGCAACCCCAGCCCTGCCGCGGCAAGGTTCACGGTCATGTAATCGGGAACAATCGAGGCGGGCGTAAGCAGGCCCAAAGCGCCGGCCACCTCGAGCAGCCCGATCGAGGCGCCCTGCCCGGTCGAAACGCCGATCGGTCCGCCCTTCAGCTTCTGTCCGAGAAAGGTTCTAACGTGGCCAAAGGCGAGGATCTTCGACATGCCGGCGATGAAGAAAACAGCCGCCAGAATCCACTGCGCCGTCCACATCAAGTAGTTCATGCCGTTCATGGTCGGTCCCTCCCAGCGTTCCGGTCATCGCCGCCAGCCAGGCGCCGGCCTGCAGCTGGCCGATGCGATCCCCGGGCAGCGCACTATTGAATTCCCTTATCAACTTAATAGCAAGGGCTTGATTTTGTTGATGTGATTGGAGTCACCCTGTCGCATCGCAGCGGCTGATAGCCTTCTGTTGAGGATCTATTCACGGGCCTGGAGTACAGTAGTTTTCCTAACGCAATTCCTTCCCATTGCGAGGTGAGTCATGACTGGAACCGCCGAGATTGAAGCCGCCAACAGCACGCTGACCCCTGAAACGCTGGCCAAAATGGACGCCTATTGGCGGGCTGCCAACTATCTTTCAGTGGGTCAAATCTACCTGAAAGACAATGCCCTGCTTGAGCGGCCGCTGACCCTCGACGACGTAAAGCCGCGCCTGCTCGGCCACTGGGGCACCACCCCCGGCCTCAATTTTCTTTATGTGCACTGGAACCGCCTGATCAAAGAGCGCAACCTTAACATGATGTACGTCATCGGGCCGGGTCACGGCGGCCCGGGAATTGTGGCAAATACTTATCTTGAAGGCTCTTATTCCGAAATTTATCCCTATATCGGGCAGGATAAAGACGGCATTAAGCGGCTCTTCCGCCAGTTCAGCTGGCCTTATGGAATTCCCAGCCACGTCGCGCCTGAAACTCCGGGATCGATTCACGAAGGCGGCGAGCTGGGCTACTCACTGGTGCATGCCTACGGCGCGGCCTACGACAATCCCAACCTGATTGTGGCCTGCGTAGTTGGTGACGGCGAGGCTGAAACCGGCCCTCTGGCAACAAGCTGGCATTCAAACAAGTTCCTCAACCCCGCCACCGACGGCGCAGTCCTGCCAATTCTGCATTTGAACGGCTACAAGATTGCCAACCCCACGGTGCTGGCACGCATTCCCCACGCCGAGCTTGAAGACCTGATGCGCGGCTATGGATATGAGCCCTACACCCTCGCCGGCGACGACCCGGCAGTCCTGCACCAGCAGGCAGCTGCATTGTTCGACAAAATCTTCGATCGCATTGCCGCAATTCAAAAAGCCGCGCGCGAAGATGGAGTCACCGGGCGTCCCGCGTGGCCCATGGTAATTATGCGCACGCCCAAAGGCTGGACCGGGCCGAAGTTTGTCGACGGCCTTCCGGTAGAAAATACGTGGCGCGCCCACCAGGTTCCTCTCGATGGAGTGCGCACGAATCCCGAGCATCTGCGTCAGCTTGAAGAGTGGATGCGCAGCTACAAGTCCGAGGAATTATTCGATGAGCGTGGCGCGCTGCGCGCCGATCTGCGCGAGATTGCGCCCATGGGCCGCCTCCGCATGGGCATGAACGCCCACGCCAACGGCGGCCTGCTCCTCAAGCCGCTCAAGGTTCCCAACTTCCGGGACTTCGAAGTGAAGATCGATGTGCGCGGAAAAGACGATGTGGAATCGACGCGGGTGCTGGGCCATCTGCTGCACGCGGTAATGGAAGCCAACAAGGCGGAGAAAAACTTCCGCGTCTTCGGGCCCGACGAAACCGCATCCAACCGCATCGGCGACGTGATTACCGGAACCGGCAAGACGTGGGAGGCCGAAACGCTGCCGGTAGATGTGGACCTTTCGGCCACAGGCCGCGTGATGGAAGTGCTGAGCGAGCACATGTGCCAGGGATGGCTCGAGGGCTACCTGCTCACCGGCCGCCACGGGTTTTTCTCCTGCTACGAGGCGTTCATCCACATCATCGATTCCATGGTCAACCAGCACGCCAAGTGGCTCAAGACCACGCGCGACATTCCCTGGCGCAAGCCGATCGCGAGTTTGAATTATCTGCTCAGCTCTTTGGTATGGCGGCAAGATCACAACGGCTTCTCGCACCAGGACCCCGGCTTCATCGACCACCTGCTGAACAAGAAGGCCGACGTGGTGCGCATCTATCTGCCGCCCGACGCCAACACGCTGCTCTCGGTAGCCGACCACTGCCTGCGCAGCCGCCACTACGTAAATCTGATTGTGGCGGGCAAGCAGCCCGCGCCGCAGTGGCTCAGGATGGACGAGGCCATTGCGCATTGCACCGTCGGCCTGGGCGTGTGGAACTGGGCTTCGAACGACGAGGGCAATCCCGACGTGGTGATGGCCTGCTGCGGCGACGTGCCCACCATGGAAGCGCTGGCCGCGGTTTGCCTGCTCGGCGAACTGGTGCCCGACATCCGCATTCGCGTAGTGAACGTTGTCGACCTCATGGCGTTGCAGCCGCAGTCAGAGCATCCGCACGGCCTCAACGTTGAAGATTACGACTGTCTATTTCCGCCGCAAGCACCCACCATCTTTGCGTTCCATGGTTATCCGTGGCTCATTCACCGCCTCACCTATCGCCGCCACAATCACGACAACCTGCACGTGCGCGGATACAAGGAAGAAGGCACAACCACCACGCCGTTCGATATGTGCGTGCTCAACAACATCGATCGCTTTCAGCTCACGTTGGATGCCATTCGCCGCGTACCGCGGCTCGCAGACAAAGTGAGTGCAACAGAACAGTGGTACTCAGAGCAGATTCAGCGCCACAAGCTCTACGTAGCCGAGAACGGCGAAGATTTGCCCGAGATCAGAAACTGGAAATGGCCAGGGAAAAACTAGCCAGTAGTAAGTAGCCAATAGCCAATAAGTAAGCGCGCCAAGCCGTAACTACTGGCTATTGGCAATTGGCTATTGCCTGCTGGCTATCGGCTATCGGCTACTGGCTACCGGCTATTGGCTATTGGCTACCGGCTATTGGCTACTGGCTACTGGCTGCACTCATAGAAAGGCTTTCATGTCATCTTTACCGGTTTTGGTACTCAATAGCGGTTCTTCATCAATCAAATTCTCAGTCTATGAAGCGGCGAACGGCCAACGCGAGCGGCTCTTCGAAGGCGCGGTCGATGGAATCGGCACCGATCTCGGCAAGTTCTGGATCAAGGATGCAAACGGCAAGAAGCTTGTCGACCAGACGCCGGCCCTGCCCAATCGCTCGGTCGCATTCAAATTGGTGGCCGATGCGCTTAACTCAGGCCAGTTCCCTGCCCCCAGGGCAATCGGGCATCGCACCGTGTGCGGCGGGCCAACCATCAACGAAAACCAGCTCATAACGCCCGCCCTCATTGACGAAATCGAGAGCTACGCGGCGCTGGCCCCGCTGCACACGCCCATCGCGGTCTACATCATGCGCCAGGCGCTCAAGCTTTTCCCAGGCGTGCCCAACTTCGCGATTCTCGATACATACTTTCATCGCACCATGTCTGAGGTCGCGCGCGTAATGCCGATTCCGGAGGAATACGCGGCCATGGGCGTGCGCCGCTACGGATATCACGGCATCTCGTATGAGTCGATCATTTTCCAGTTGCAGCCCAATGTGCCGTCGAAGCTGATCGTCGCGCATCTCGGCAACGGCGCGTCCATCACCGCAATTCGCAACAGCGAGTGCCTCGACACCTCGATGGGGCTGACGCCATCAGGCGGAATCATCAGCGGCACGCGTACCGGCGACATCGATCCCGGAGTGGTGCTCTTCATCCTCAACAAAATCGTCGAAACCGGCGCGAGCGCGAAGGAGGCGGCCGACCAGCTCGAAACCATCGTCAGCAAGAAGTCGGGCCTGGCCGGAGTAAGCGGCGGCATGAACGATATGCGCGATCTGCGCGACGCCATCAAGGCCGGCGACAAAAAAGCGCGCCTCGCCGTGGACAAGTTTGTGTGGACCATCCAGAAATGGATCGGCGGCTATGTTGCCGAACTCGGCGGCCTCGACATGCTTGTGTTCACCGGCGGCATCGGCGAGAACGACATCGCTTCGCGCGCGGAGATTTGCGCCGGGCTGGGCACACTCGGAATCGAAGTGGATGCTGCGCGCAACAATGTGCGCGGCGCGGCGATGATTTCGTCCGACAGTTCGCGAGTGGCCGTACGCGCCATGCCACCGCTAGAAGACCTGATCATCGTCAATCACGTGGTGCGGCTACTGGCAGCATAACTCACATTTCTCACGAAGAGCGGAAAGACAGGAGCGGGTGCCCCAGGTCTCGATTTTGAGACCTGGGACACCACGAACCCCAATCATCAGGTCTTGTAACAGGTCACGAGTTTACTCGTGCCTATAAAGCTCCCGAAAATACCAGCGCCAACTTGCCAACCCGCCGTTCTTTTGTCAAAACAAGACCCCATCGAGACGTGAAAATCCGTTTCACGCGAACTCTCTCGCCCACGCCCGCATCCGCCCTTGTTCTAAACTGAACATAACCGGCTCGGAGCCCGGGCTCATGTCTGTAACCGCAATCCGCTCGGCCGCCAAACCACTTCCATCCCCTACCCTCAAGCGCTTTTCCTGGGGGGTGCTCGCCTACTTCATTGCCGTCATCTTGTGGGGCGCGGTTACGCGAGCCACGGGAGCAGGCAACGGATGCGGCAATCACTGGCCGTTATGCAACGGCACCGTGATGCAACCGTCGGCCAGCATCGACACCATCATTGAGTTCACGCATCGCGTCACCAGCGGCATTTCGCTCTTCGCGCTCATCGCACTGCTTGTGTGGACCTTCCGAGCCACTGCGCGCGGACACATGGCACGGCCTGCGGCGGTCGCGGCAATGGTTTTTGTGGTGATCGAGGCCATCCTGGGCGCGTTCCTGGTCAAACTCGGCCTCACCGCGCAAAGCCAATCGCCATTGCGCGCGCCGTATCTGGCGCTGCACTTTACCAACACGCTTTTGCTCATGGCCGCGCTCGCCTTCACTGCGCACATGCTCACGCGCACCCGCGGATTCATGCGCAGCGAGATCAAGCTGGTTGTTCCAGGCGGCGCGATTGCAGGCATTTTGATGGTGCTGGTGGTAGGCGTAACCGGTTCGCTGGCCGCGCTAGGCGATACGCTCTTCCCGGCAACTTCATTTACTACCGCGCTGCAGCAGGACTTTTCAGCCAATGCCGCATGGCTGGTGCGCTGGCGTTGGACTCATCCGGCAATTGCGCTTCTGGCCGGCATTTTTCTCCTCTGGATTCTGGTTCGCGCCGCGAGCCGTTCCAGCCTCGGACACGCGCAATGGGACAACCGCAAACTCTCTGCGCTGGTGCTGCTGCTGCTGGCCGCGCAATACGTGCTGGGCGTGTTGGATGTAACGCTGCTCGCGCCGGTGTGGCTGCAGATTGTGCACTTGCTCGGAGCGGATGTGCTGTGGGCGGCGCTGGTGGTGCTTACGGCCCGACTAACGCTGGAGCCAATCTCCGCTTCACCAACCGAGGGCCAGTCCGACCCACGACCAAGAAAATGAACACCCGTTTTCGTCAAGCGGCGAACGGTAAAGAGACAAACTGTCTCACCGAAGGGGTTCACCCCAAGAAGATGTAAAGGGGCCAACCTCGATCGGCACTGATTTCAAATCACTTAGCCCCAAATTTTGATTGCAGCTAATTACGCCCCTCCGATGCACAATAGTAGTCAGAAGGATTAGAAAGTATGAATAACCCTCCATCTCCGCCACCAGCAAGACCCTCGAACGAAGCCCTGAATCAAAGCATTCTTTTTTTCCCGTGAACCTGTGAAACGACATCGAATAGAATCAATCACCTGCCGACACCGCCTTCACAGCTTCACAGTTTTCGCCGCAAAAGAACCGGGCAACGGCGCTTTTGCTCCCTAGTCCCTAGCCCCTGTCGTCTCCGCCGTGGTGATAGCTTTCCCACCCCAGGTAGTTCGTAGCAGCTTCGTGGATGGCGTTCGACACCGAGCTGAAGTTGGCGGCCGTATGGTGTTCGAATCCCTCGCGGCAGATGTACTTGAGCAGCTTCTGCAGGTGCGGAATCTCAGCAACTCCGGCTCCGCCGAATGTCTCCAACGGATCGTCGGTAAACGCTCCCGCGCCTGTGTATCCACGGATAACGCCGCGCCGGTCGTCAGTGGAGTAACGCGCAAACGTCATCGCGCCCGCCTTCACCCGGCCCACGCATGTGCCGAAGGTATTCAGCTTGCCCACCGTCCCGGCAATGATCTCCTGGTAGTCCATCTTCACATCCTTGAAGAAGTGCTTCGGCAAGTTCGAACAATGGAAGCAGACGCACTTGTTGGGGTCGCTGCCGTAGTTGTTGTTCCAGTCAAGCAGGGCCGACGGCGTCTCCGATGCCAGCGCCATCATGTACATGCTCAGCGTGCCGGGCACATCCACTTCGCAGGCCGATGGGATGAGGTCGTTACTCATCATGCTCATCACCGTGCAAGGCACCACGCCGAAGTACTCCTCCATCGAGGTCCAGCACTGCACCGCCGAGATGGTGCAGTGAGTCTGCTTCATCCATCCGTCCACCACCGCGCCCAGCTTGGCCATCTTCATCAGCGCCTCTTCAGGAATGCCGGCAGTTGTCACATAAGACTTGATAGCGGCGAGCTTGGCTTGCGCGGCATCGTCGGTGTCCTTCATCTTGTTGATGCGGCCGAAAATTTCAGATAGATCGATCGGCTCCACCGAGATGCCCGCGGTTTCGAGAATGCGCTCGGAGTAGCGCACCGTGTTGAAGGCCGAGGGACGCGCGCCGATGGCGCCGATCTTAAGGTTCTTGAGTCCCTTCACAATGCGACAGACCTGGCCGAACCATTCGAGATCGGACTTGAACTCGGCCGAGGCCGGGCTCTCGGTATGCAGCGTGGTCAACGAGTAAGCGATGCCGTACTGCATCAGGTTGTTACAGGCGCTCATCTTGCCGCAGAAGCTATCGCGCCGCGTGGCGATGGTCATGGCGTCGGACCGGTCGGGCGTGGCCTGCATCAGCACCGGCACCTTCAATCCCGACAGTCTCAGCGCGTCAGCCACGCCCCTCTCGTCGCCAAAGTTGGGCAGCGTGACAATGATGCCGTCGATCGGCTCGCGATGCTTCTTGAAAAGCTCCGCGCAGCGCAGCGCTTCGTCGTACGATTCCACCGCGCCATAGTGCGATTCCTCGTCCGAGAGAACGATCGGTGTGGCCCCGGCTGCTTCAACCGCCGCAATCATCTCTTCGCGGCCGGTCTTGGCCAGGTGGTCAGGAAAAAATCCGCGATTACCTACTACGATGCCGTATGTCATTTTGCGTTGCGCTGTCATGTTCGTGCTCCTTTGGAACGCCGGCCTCCAGGCCGCCGGATGGGATATAGGTTGGACTCGCAAGTGCGGACCTGGAGACCCGCACTACAGCCGGTCAGGAGACCGGCGCTACTCTCTTACTGCCGCGCTTTACCGGGACGGAATTTAACCAGGTAAAGCATGCCCAGCGCGGCCAGGCCGCCGCCCCACCACACGGGCGCGTGCAACCCGGCCAGCACCACCTGGTCGGTGACTCCCGCGGCCAATTCGTAGATGCCGTAGGCCAGAATCAGCCAGCCATAGATGGTGAGCATGACACCGATGAAGAACCAGATAGAAATATGCGTTGATTGCATGTCGCTCCTCACCAGAAATAAACGTTCACGGCCACAAAGGCCACTACCGAGATCGCTGTCCAGAACCACTCGTTCTTATAGAGCGGCACCGGGTCTTCTGCTGGAATCTTGGTTGCCCCGTACACCAGCCCTTCAAGCTCGGCCAGCGATTTGGGCGCGGTCAACAGGCTCACAATCACGTTTACGCCCATCGACACAATCACCGACCACAGCGCCCGGTACATGTTCTCGGCCATGGCCTTGGCGTCGGGCGAAATAGCCACATAGCGCAGCGCCGATGGGTCTGCCTTGACCCATGCCCACAACCCGATCGACGTTAGCGTTCCCAGCAACAGCCCCCAGAAGCCGCCGGCCTTGGTGGCGCGCTTCCAGAACATGCCCACTAGAACCACCCCGAGCAGCGGTGAGATGAAGAAGCTGAACAGCGCCTGCACGTAGTCCATGATGCTGGCGGCATGCATGACCAGGTAGGCGGTGAGGATGGAGACAACCACGCCCAGAATGGTCGCCCAGCGCCCCACCGCAACATAGTGCTCGTCGGGCGCGTTCTTGCGGATGTGCGGCTGGTAGATGTCGTAGGTCCACACGGCCGAGAAGGCGCTCACGTTACCCGCCATGCCGCTCATAAAGCCCGCAATCAGCGCCGTGATGCCAAGGCCGAGCAGACCGGGACCCATGTAGCGAACCATCATCAGCGGCAACACCTCGTTGTAGCTGTGCAGGCCGGAGCCGGGTGTGACCAGGCTCTGGTCAACCAGGTGCATCAGGCTTCCGTCGGGGTTCGTCAGCACCACCAGGCCCAGCAGCCCGGGCAGAATCACGATAAACGGAACCGCCATCTTAAAGAACGAGCCGATCACCGGCGCCATGCGCGCCGAGCGCAGGTTGCGCGCCGCCAGCACGCGCTGGACGACAAGAAAATCGGTGGTCCAGTAGCCAAAGCTGATGGCAAAACCGAGGCCGAACACGATCCCCGTCCAATGAATGCCCATCGGGTTGTCAGAGAAGTGGCCCATCGAGCGCCACATGTGCGTGTAGTCGCCCGGCGCGATCAGGCCGGTTTGAATGTTGTGTGCCAGCCGCGCTTTGAAGCCCGTCCAGCCGCCCGTTTCAACCAGGCCCAGAATCGGCACCAGCAGCGCGCCGCCCCAGATCAGCATGAACTGCAGCACTTCATTAAAGATGGCCGAGCGCAAACCGCCGAGGGCAACGTAAGCAGCCACGGCGAGCGACGAGACAATGATCGAGAAGTTCAGATCCCAGCCCAGCACCACCTTCATCACCACGGCCATGGCGAACATGTTCACGCCGCTCATCAGCACCGTCATAAATGCGAACGAGACTGCGGCCACGGTGCTGGCGCCCTGCCCGTAGCGAAGCTTCAGGTAGCCAGGCACGGAGTGCGTCTTGCACACGTAGTAGAAGGGCATCATCACCATGCCTAGAAACAGCATGGCCGGAATGGCGCCCACCCAGTACCAGTGCGCAGCCAGAATGCCGTATTGGTAGGCCGAGCCCGCCCAACCCATCAACTCGAGCGAGCCGAGGTTCGCCGAGACAAAGCTCAATCCAGCGATCCAGGCCGTCATCTCCCGGCCGGCCATGAAAAACTCTTCGCTGGTGTTGGCCTGGCCTTTCAGGTAGAACCCGATCCAGATCACCATTGCAAAGTAGATGGCGATAATCGCGATATCGAGCACACGCAACCGCACCAGCGGCTCCACAGAGACGGCAAGAAGGGCCGGCAGATGGCCGTAAGAGACTGCAATGGAAGCCGGGTTGAAACCGAACATGAACGTCACCTTTTGAGGCGCAAATCCGTCAGCGGAGGGTTCCGATGGTCGCCCTTAAGTAAATTGCTTTAGTCCAGCATCTGTCAAGGAGCCGACGGAGTCGGAAAAACGAGACAGTCGACGCCGCTGTCCACGCGTTTCCCGGGCCTTGAAAACGAGGGAAACACAGGCACAAAGAATTGGAGAAAACGCTTTCCGGACGAAGTATAGCACACGGTAGAGTGGACCGAAGTTGAAGCTGCCAGAAGGATAAGCGGGACACCCGGGCAGCCATCAGGAGACCTGAACATGGCCTTCCGGGACGTGGTCGTGCTGGACATGATTCTGCGCCCTGTCGCGAAGAAAGACCTCGCCCTTCACCAGCCATGCTATACCGAACGCAAAGAGCGCAAGCGACTCACACCAGAAGAGAATTCCCGTAGGCCATAACTTTGCCTGAACGGATTTGACGGTGAGCGAAAGCATTACGGACATGCAGGCAATCATCAACACGCCGCAGGCCAGGAAGACGCTGTTGCGGCGACGTTTGCGACGGGTGAGCGTGGTATGCGGCGAGGTCTTGCGGAAGAGCACCAGGCAGAAGTACGCGAGCACAAAAAACATGAGCGCGGCAGCCACCAGGTGTACGCGGCCAAGGTCATCATGAAACCGATTGTGGAGGTTGTGATGCGGATTCACAGAGGGGACCAGAGCAACGACGAGAGCCAATCCTCCAGCCACGTAGCCGGTGATTTCGTCGCGCAGGTCGTAGCCCCGGGTACAGATGAGAAACGCGGCGATGGCGAAGAGGCTGCCCACCAGGTAGTTGCGCATAGGCGTGTGGTAGTAGTCGCTGATTGAGCGCTCGAGCAGCGGATGCGGCAGCGCGTGCGCGGGCCCGGCGAGCGAGAGAACGAAAGAGCCCAAGGCGAGAACGATTGGGAGCGACAGCGCTGTCACACCGACGGCCCTGCGCATGGTGTAGTAGGAGTAAACGGCCGGGTTCTTGGGGATGTGATTCAAGGGGAATCGGCCCTTTTGATATGAAAATGCCGGAACGAAGCAGGATAGCGCAAAGGCGCCCAATATGGCAGCCCAGACAATTAGACGATTGTAAGAACGCAATTGATGCGGAGAATTCTCGCGGCCGGGTCGGGGAACTAACGACAAATAATCGAGAGAATAAATCCAACCAATGTAAGCGCGAGGCTGTCCCCGTGCAGTTCCCATCGCATTTTGCCATTGCGGGGGAACCACGGCACCGCAGCCCCGATAGCAAGCCCCGACGCAAAGATCCAGACCCAGATTTCGCCAGAATGGTGCGCGGCTGCCCAGATAACGGTACACAGTAAGCCAGACAGCACGGCGCTGGTAATGACCTTCTCGCTGGTTGATTTGATCCCGTGTGTATCGTCGCTCATTGAGGTCTCCGCGGGAGTCATCGTTGACCCCTAATTCTACTCGTTGACTGCGGAGATCTCGTGCAGCCAGCCGGGGGCTTTGAGCAGCTCGCGGGGGCGCGATCCGTCGGAGGGGCCGACGAGGCCGTCGCGCTCCATCAGGTCGATTAAATGCGCTGCGCGGCCGTAGCCGACGCGCAGACGCCGCTGCAGGAGCGACGTTGAAGCTTTACCGAATTCGAAGACGAGTCGAACGGCATCGTCGAACATGGGATCGTCGTCGCTGGCCTCGCCATTTTCGCCTTCCATTGCGGTGCGCTCGTCCTTGGGTGATTCCAGGAAGCCTTCGACGTATTCGGCCTGGCCCTGTTCCTTCCAGAACTGGACCACAGCGGCCGTTTCCTTCTCGCTTACATAGGGCGCGTGCAGTCGCATCAGGCGGCTGGTGCCCGGCGGCAGAAAGAGCATATCGCCGCGGCCGAGCAGCGCCTCAGCCCCGTTGGTATCGAGAATGGTGCGCGAGTCGACTTTCGTCGCCAACCTGAAGCTCATGCGCGTAGGCACGTTGGCCTTGATGAGCCCGGTGATGACATCGACTGAGGGCCGCTGTGTGGCCAGGATGAGATGAATGCCGACGGCGCGGGCCATCTGCGCCAGGCGTGTGATGGATTCTTCAACATTGGCGCGGTCGAGCATCATCAGGTCGGCCAGCTCGTCGATAATGATGACGATGTAAGGCAGAGGCGATTCCTCCTCGCCGTCGTCGAAGAGCGAAGGCATGGAGCCTTCAAATAACTTGTTGTACTGGTCAATGTGGCGCACGCTGCGGCTGGCCAGCAGTTTGAGGCGGCGCTCCATTTCGCGGACAGCATTTCGAAGCGCATTGGCTGCCAGCTTGGGCTCCGTAATGATAGGCGTAAAGAGATGCGGAACGCCCTCGTACATGCCCAGCTCAACGCGTTTGGGATCGACCAGGATGAGCCGCACCTGGGCTGGCGTGGTGCGATAGAGCAGGCTCATGATCATGGCATTAATTGCAACTGACTTGCCCGATCCGGTTGAGCCGGCGATCAACACGTGCGGCATTGAGGCCAGATCGGCCGTAACGATGCGGCCGTTGATGTCTTTGCCCATGGCGAGGGTAAGACGCGACTTGGCCTTCCCAAAATTCTCGCTCTCGATCACGTCGCGCAGATGGATGGTTTCACGCTCGTGATTAGGCACCTGGATGCCGACGGTGCTCTTGCCGGGCATCCGTTCGATCAAAATGCTTTCGGCGCGCATGGCGAGGCACAGATCGTCTGCGAGGCTGGTGACGCGCGAATATTTGACGCCTGCCTCTGGCTTGAACTCATACGTCGTGACCATGGGGCCGGGATTGATTTGCACCACCTGACCGCGCACATCGAACTCAGCACATTTTTCGACCAACACGCGGGCTTCTTCGCGCAGTTCTTCTTCGCGGATGGACTGCGGGCCCTCGCCGGTGTTGAGCAGCGTGGAAGGCGGCAGCTTGAATCCGCTTACGTTTTTGGGCGCAACGGTTGCGGTGCGGACTTCGGCGTCGG
>Ga0182016_10004423_pt1 | contig 15532 bp, 36 predicted proteins | sample 712S2MmetaG_FD_120491 | JGI IMG/M metagenome (GOLD analysis project Ga0182016, IMG submission 120491) | Permafrost microbial communities from Stordalen Mire, Sweden - 712S2M metaG | ecosystem: Environmental > Terrestrial > Soil > Wetlands > Permafrost | place: Sweden: Stordalen | collected...
GTCTACAACAAAGAAACCCGCAACGACCCAACCCGCACAAAGCCCGTGAGAGACGGCTATCGACGTTCTGACGACCGAAATATGTTCGTCCACAAACAACAAAGGAACGATCGCTGGAAAATCGTGCATGCCGATGTCAACGGCGCCTTTAATATCATCAGAAAAGTGTTTAAGAACTTCGCGTATCACGTGGGGTTGACACTTAAATTTACCATTTTCCGGTTGAGTCCACGGCTCGGCACGGTTAGGATGTTTAGCTAGCCGCAAGGCGGGCAGTTCCAGATTTAGGATAAGCATATTAGGCGAGTATGCGCGATCGAAAGATTATGAAACAAGCCATGTTTACACAGAAGCACGCGATGCCGGCTCACCGGACGCGACAAAAGTGAGTATTTCCGCGTTGCTTCGTCCGGGATTTCGGAAGATTGCCGAATTGATGCCAAATCGCAACGTTCCCGATTATGCAAAAGATCTACAAGGTCGTATGGCGCGGCGTGATCCTGAGACGATGAAGGGACTTAAGGCAATTGCGCTTATTGGTCTCAATAAGGGCGTTGTTACGATTGTTGGAGATCGATTGCCCAATGGGGCAAACGCTGCAGCAGTTGTCGGTGCGGTTATCGCCAAAAGATTGGTCGAAATGGGACATGTGGTCGATGGTCCCAAGCACATTCATGAACGTCATTTTGGTATCGACAACGGTCGCTAACTTCTCTTATTCTTGAAATCGAAAAAGAAAAACCCCCGGCCGACTTGGCTGGGGGTTTTCTGAGGATGCGTTAGTCTGGCATTCGTTCGAGAAGATCGTCGAGTTCCATGTTACGAAGTCCGTTGAGGACTTCGGGTGTTTCGCCCATCGCTTGCCGAAACTGGTAGTCATCGTCAGGGTCGTTGCAGTCGAGGGCGGAATCGGCCATCGTGAAGCCGGTGTCTTTCATGCTCATGGTATTGTTGCGCTCCTTTTTCTTCAGAAATTGTGGGTGAGTGTGTATTCGTGACAAGAGTTAATAACGATGCAAATGCCGGTAATGAACATTCCGGCAAGCAAGGTGAGGTGACTTGCGGGTGATCGCATGCGGGTTTTTATGCAAACGGCAAGCAAAATGGTAATATAAACGAGAAGGATAATGAGTTCGATTTGAAACACGGTGACTCCGGCTTGATTGAATGGATTTGTTTGTTGCGGAATTTGGATTTAGGTGGACCGACTAGAGTCGGAATCCCTCGCCTAAGTAAAATTTTCGTGCCACTGGTGAAGCCATGACATCGTCGGCGGATCCCGAGACTTCGATCTTTCCATCGTTGAGGATATACGCGCGATCCACGATTGCAAGTGTCTCTCGGACCTGATGGTCGGTGATGAGTACACCCAAGCCGCGTTCGCGTAACTGGCGAATCATGGCTTGAATGTCGGCTACCGCGATTGGGTCGATTCCGGTAAATGGTTCGTCCAGTAGGAGAAATGCCGGATCGGTGGCGATCGCGCGGGCGATTTCGACTCGTCGTCGTTCTCCGCCAGAGAGAGAATCTCCGCGTGCATTAATGAAGCGTGACAAACCGAACTCGTCGAGAAGCTTGGGTAGTCGCTCTTCTTGATCGGCTTGACTAACTCCGTGCATCTCCCAGATGAGGCGCAGATTGTCACCAACAGAAAGTTTTCGAAATATCGAATTTTCTTGGGCCAGATAGCCGATTCCGGCTTGTGCACGTTTGTGCATCGGCGCTTGGGTCATGTCGTGAGAAATACCGTCGCGTTCGAGTACAACAGAACCACCGTCAGGTCGTACTAGACCGACTACCATGTAAAATGTCGTGGTTTTGCCAGCGCCGTTGGGACCGAGCAGACCAACGACCTCGCCACGATGAACGTTGGCGCTTACGCCATTAACGACGGTGCGCTTCCCGTAGCGTTTGACGAGGTCTTTGATTACGATACGGTCGTTTGTGCTTGGCATGTTTTGGGTATCTTCTTCCGTTTTTTGTAAACGTTGTCAGCTTTGTATAGCGGCCGGCTGCAAGAAAAAAAGATTCAGGAATGCTTTGTGCAGATGCTAGTGCGAGGGTGCCAGATCGCACACTCTTCGCAAAACACGGTACAGATGGGGCAGGTGATGGGACACCAGCTGTTTGGTGAGAGGCGGGCGTGAGCTTCCCACACGTCGTCAGGAGCGCGGTCTATGGGTGTGTTTTCTGATATCCAGGTATCGACAAGGTTCCAGTCTTCCGTGCGAGTCGTGGTTTCCATACGAAGAAAAAGTCTCTTTCGGTTGGTTTGTAGAGCAGCAAAGCTCAATCAAATTGTTCTTATTGATGTTATCGGTTAGTGAAGAACGCGAACGCAGGGGTTTGAGGCGGCGCTGCCTCGGAGATTCACACGGCAGAAACCCCAAAGGCAGCGTTTGGAGGTTGTTGTTGCTAGAATGCTTGATGGAGTCGATCGTACTCCGCGTCCGGCAGGTGGTGTGCGGTCGCTTGGGCTTCGATTGATGCTTCGATCTCGGCTTCAGTTGGTTCGGGCGGCTCTCCGCCGAACTCTGCCTCATACGCAGATTCGATCATTGCGTAAACGGCGGCTTCTGCTGGTCCGATTTCTTGCGGGATATTGATCAACGTGTCTTGGGTATCAAAGCTCATTGTCGGAAATCTCCTAAGGGCGACTTGCACAAAGCAAAGTCGACCGAAGGCTTTTTGTTCCTGTCTTTAAGAGAAAGAGAAAGAAAAAACCCCGGACACATCGCAATGCGCCGAGGTTTTTAGAAGAACACAGAAAATTTAGCGGTCGAGCTGCGCCCATCGTTGCATTTGTACTTTGTGGACGTAATCGGGAAGAAGGGTACAGTTGTCGGTCGTCATGACCGAGCACCATGTGCCGTCTTCCCACTTGTTGAAACGTACGACGCTGCCATACATCGGAGAAAAAAACGTGTCGCCGTAGGCAATTTGTTTCAAGCTTTTTTCGTCGAGGGTGACCATATTCATTTTCGTTTGTCCTAACGTGCTAGTCGAAGATTAAGCAGGGATCGGCAGGGCTGATCCAGTCGGAGGTTTTTATCCAGTTTGGAATACGCTCCATGAGTAAACCGTTTGATATTGCCCATGCGTATGCAGAGTTATCAACGTCTGCTACGTATTTCGCGAGAGCTTTCGCGATGTTTTTCTGCGATATGCTTCGGTACTTTTGAGGTGTTGGTGGGGCGATGTTCGGTGGAAGTGTTGGATTGATGGTTGAGGAGGTGCGATGAAATGACATACTGGGTCATGCCTTTTGCGGGAGATCGGCTACTGTTATCAAACAAAGCTGACAAACAGATTTGCCAAAGGAAAAGCGTAAGGCACGAGGTGCCGACGGTTCTGTTGAATTTAAACGCGAGAATGAGACTAATCACACCACGTGCATCGGTCGGCGTTGTAGCACTTGTTGTTACATTTTGCGCAGTAGACGCCGTCGGCTTCGACGCGGAGCGTTGGGCGCGCTTTGTAGGTGTATTCTTTGGGTGAATCATCGTCATCGTCTCGATCATGATGGGCGATGGCGAGTTCGGTGCGCCATGCTTCCATGCCAGCGTGAATTCCGACTCCGATCGTTTCAGAGGCTTCGGCCAAGAACTGGCTGACAGCGTAGTAGAAATTGCTAATTGCGTTCATTGGTCGTTCCTCTCTTTTTGATGAATGACATCCGCGGTAGCGGTGTTTTCACTATTACGGGTCGGCGGTGCCATCCCTCGTTTCGTAAGAAAGGGCACGAGGGATGGTACAAGCCGAACGTGATCGGTCGGCTTTGTGGCTGATTCTTTTTTGGCTTTTGTTCAAGAAATGTCTTGCGCTTTGCCAAGGTTTATTTTGGGTGATTTGGTCGCAAGATGCGTATTCGAAGATTGCCTGGATCAGATGCAATAGGGACGGATTCGATAACAAGAACAATGCGTTCGATGGTTCCGTCGATTTTAAGGCTAAGGTCGACATCGACTTTGCGGTTATTGCCTAACCATCGCCGAAAAACGCGATCGGCGTCGTGGTTATAGGTGATCGGATCTTTTTGCACCATTTGGGCAATTGCTGCTGCGACCGCTTGGGTTTCTGCAGGATTGTCGAGTGCGCGATCAACTCGTCGGAAGTTCATTTTGAGCGGTCCGACCATCCGCTCGTAATATTCGTTCTTGGTTTGGTCCGACATGGCAAGGGTCTTGTCTTTAGGGCCGTGATTGCCTGCTAGGGCTGGAAAGGAGAGAGAGTTTAGTGAAAAATTGCTAGTGGGTCAGAGAACACCAGTTGTTCGGTTGCGGGTCGGATCATGAGGTTTGGCGGGCGGATATCGATTGAGAGATCGAAGGCGTCAGCTAGGCCAATTATAAGGTCGATGGCGTCGATGCCTTGGCTGCCGATTTTTTCTTCCAATGCTAAGACGTACATGCAGTGATATTCGAGTCTGCCACGGTTGTCGGCCATCTCGAATACGGTCATGATGTCGTCGCTGAGTGGAAAATCTTTGACACTGAGTGCTTTCAAACGTTCAAGGATGACGACTGACAGGCCGGCTCCTACAAATGGTCCTTCGAGCACTATCGGAAACGTGGGATTTTCTGGAGAGACGATATGGGTAAGAAATTTCAGATAGGCGGGGTCGTCGAAAATCTTGAGGGCTTGTGTGCCGCGTACCAAGACAACTGAAAAGGTGCCGGTGGCACTTTGTCGCCAGCCTGCTGCTGTTGCCGCTTCGATTAGGGCGTCTTCGTTGTCTTTGGTGATCGATATTCCGAACATGGTGGGGATGGCCAAGCTAACCACCTTTGCCACCGCCGGTGCCGATGATCGGCGGCGGAGGTGGTGTATGGGTTGTCGTCTGGGGGACGCGTCCGAAGACGAGGATGATGATTGCTAAAACGACACCGATGACGATTGCTGCGAGTAAATGGCCGAGACCGTTTTCCATGAGCGAGGTCCTCTCAAAGGTTAGAGACGCGAAGCGATGGCCGCTATTATAGGTATCAGTATAATAAATGCTAACAAAGAATCCCGCGGCGCCGAAGCGCGCGGGATTCTGTTTGTTTGTTAGTGGTTTGCTGTGCAGGTTGCGGTTGTCGGGTTTAGAGTCGAGCCCTTGGGACAGATCGATGCAGGTACGGGTTTGCCGTTGACCCAGGAACTGGTGTTCATCGGAATGGGTGGTGTGCTGCCACCACAAGCGGCCAGACTAACGATAAGCAAGAACGAAGCGAGAATGATTTTCACGTGAAAGATACCAATTCTTAGGGAAGTATGTGTGTGTGGTGGGAAAATGGTTGCAGATTTCGCTTTGCTAATTATATTAATCGCTCCGGTTCGGGCGATGCAGAGCATCGATCGCCCGAACGAGCCTTTATACTTTAGCGAACGCGCTTATACAACGTATGTCGCTCGTCACGGTTTTTGGGATTTTGGAATTTGGCTTTAAATCCCATTTTGGTCCAAAATTTGTCAGAAGGACCTTCACCAGTGTCTGCCGCCATCAAGCGAATCTCGGAGGTTTTGGGTTCATCTTCGTCGAGTATCCACGCTTCGAGTGCCGTATAAAACGCCCTGCCATGGCCTTTGAGGCGATGTTCTTCGGGGATTTCAAACATGTCAATCCAGAATATCGTACCCGATGCTGCAGCATGACCATCGAAGATGTAGTCATCGGGAAAGTCTGCGAACGGAATTTTCTCGCCTTGGGAAATGCGTTTGGCTAAGCTCTTTGGCATTGAGTTCCAATTTGTGCGGTTAATCGTGGGGATATGTGCGCGATCCCCACTTGTCGAAGAGATTTGTAAACTGCGGTTCTTCCGTGAAGCTTACGAGCACGCTGTCATTGATATTCAGATATCCGCCGGTGGTGAGCTTTATTGAATACGTTGTTTCTTGTCGTACGGACGGAACTCGGTCTCCGATATTGTAGCAGTGCATGCTGCAATCCCAGCATTTTACTTGGGGAAAATCGGGAGAACGGTCAGCCCACGGATCGGGTACATTTTTGACCCGATCAATGTTGACGTAGTCGTACATGCCCATTATTGTTGTTTGGTGTTGGATGGGAACGCGTCGTTGATCGCTTCGCGTTCGGTTGTTTTGACCGCGACGATTTCGAGTGTGCGGAAGTTCGGGGAGATTGGTGCCCCGACTTTTACGACGGCAAAGACGATTTTCGGTTCGTCGGTGTGGATGCCCTTGATTATTGCGTACATCGATTGCTCCAAGAGGTCGACTGTTTTAGTCGATTGTTGAGAATGAGTTAAAACGGGCACTCGTCGTCGAGATTCGATGACTTGCGAGGCATTAGCCGAGCGAAGCGCCGACCGAGGCGATAGCGGATTTTTCGCGGGTAGGTGTGGAACGCGTGACGCAGCACCGGCCACAGATGTGCGCTTTCGGCGAGGTTGCACAAAACAAACTCTTCGGTTTCCCAGTCGCAGGCGCGTAGGGCAGCAACGAAAATATTTTTGTACCAGCGCGGACGAGCGGCAAATGACGGGTGTCGGGCATCCCAAGGCGAGATGCTCCACGCGTTCATCGCCCGAGCATATGCGGTATTTTTGTGTTCGATACGCAGTTTTTCGAGATAATATTCGTAGGCTTTGTGCTCGTCGCGATAGATCGCGTTCTCGATGCACGCAAGGTACGTCTCATAGTCTTGGTGGTACGTAAAGGAGTCGAATTCGCAGCAGCTATCGCAGATGCAGTGCTTGATGGGAGCGCGGCCTTCGCAGCAGCAGGTAACGCATTCGGCACCGCCGGATTCGAGGATGCACTCGATGGTTTCAGGTTTCTGAATGATAGCGATGGCGGTCTCCTCTTATCAGAAAAAGAAAAATCAGAAAAAGAAAAATTGCGGTCGGTTCGGAAAGTCGATCGACCGCAATAATATCTGCTGTTTAGCCCGCGCTGGTGCCGCCGCGTTCGAGCAGCAATTCTTGTGGTACGAGATCGCCGAGTTCTCCGTGTTCACCGCTTTGTTCGTCTTCGTTGACTTCGCCGGTGCTGTCGTTGACGATTCTGTCTTGGTCCATTTCTTCTTCTTTCTTTGTTTAGTGAGTGGGATTATTTTCTGGGAGGGGCGTAAAACGGTTCAACGATTGCCGTGTTGCGGAAGAACCGGTATTTGCGAGCGGCGAGTTCTTGGATGACGAATGGGAATACGTCTTTGTTGCTGTTAATCGTCATGTCGGGGTAGACATCCCAGGCGACATTATCCGACTCTTCGTAGAATTTCTCAGAAATCGGGCCGCGGTCGTCGCGAGACATTTCGCGGTAGTACCAGGTATCTCGATCGCAGTGCAGCCGGATGTGGAAGATTTGGTTGGGGAATGACCGTCGTAAGTCGGTGACCAGATTGCGGAAACGGTAGCTCATGCCGGTCGAGTCCAGGACGATATCGAGCTTGTGAAGGGCGGCGGTGTATGCGAGCTGGCGCATGAGCAGGAATTCGTCGCCGGTGGCGGCTCCTTGGGGCTGGGCTTGAACTTTGAGCCGCAGCGTGTCCGACGAGAGTAAGGGAGCCTTTGTCGCGAGTGCGATTTTCTTCGCGAGAGTTGTTTTCCCTGAACTGATATTTCCGGTCACGACGTAGATCATTTTTTGACTTTCGTAAGAAAAAGGGCTCAGGGCTTGCGAGAGTTTTGTGTATTACTCTCTTTTAGCATAGCGGGCGGTTCGCAGAATCGCCGCCCGCTATCGGTCGTTCGAACGTATTTTCAGGAGTTTAAGATAAACACCGTGACGATCTCCGTCACTATCGAGATACGTTCTCTTGGTGTAAGGCTGGTAACTTTCAACAAAAAACCCCGAAGCGTCGGAACGCAACGAGGTTTGAGAAAAAGAATTAATCGTAGTCGACCATCGATTCGAGCTTGTTGGCTCGTTCGAAGTCATGACTGACAGCCTCAAAAAGAGCTCGGATGTTCGAGGTACTGACGTCGTCGAGGACGTTGGCGTTCGGGAAGAGTGTGCGGATGGCCGAGTCCATCACTCCGAGTGTTGGATCGTGATCGACTTCTTCTGGGTCGCGGTTGAGGGCGCTCTGAACCGGACCGTATCGGAGTTCTTTGGCGTCGCCGACGGCGAATGCCAGCGCGAGCTGGATGGCGGCGATTTTTTGTTCGCGTGAAACGATGATGGTTCCCATTGTTCTCTTTCTCAGAAGATTTCTCAAAAATATCGGGCGGAGCGCAGAGACGTCCGCCCGATATTGGCTTGGATGGTCAAAAAGAATTGCGGGCGGTCTCTAACTCAAGAAACCAATCATAGGCGGGATGACCCGGTCCCCAAGGAATGTATTTGGCCAACAAATCGTCTTCGTTTTCAAGACAATGATAATGTTTTTGGCGAGGATCGTCGAGCGGCACGATTCGGATGGGGTCGTTGTCGCCAAATTGGTTTGCTGTCGGATCAAGAATCATCCCGTCGGTGAAACGCAACCAGTGATGTGGATAGGGTCGACTAATTCGGTCTTTGTCGCGATCGGGACCGACATACTGTCCAAATTCTCTCGTACAGTGTTTATAGAGAAAAACTCGTTTATAGGCGTGGGTTACGGCTTGCTCGCAGACCAGAAACGTGTCTTCTTCTGCTTGCAGAGTGAGTACCGCTTCGCGTAGCTCGGCGATATGACGTTCCGTGATAATGGGCATGTCTTTCTTTTTACTGGTTTTCAGCGGACGCGAAACGAGAGCAGCCAGAGCCCGGCGAGTACAAGGCACCCGATCACAAGCATTGCAAGTGGGCCAGTGATAATTGCAATGATGGCTGGTGTTGAATCGGACAAAAGTATCACGGGTGAATGCCTCCAAGGTTGGCGGTGTTTTCGGCCTTTTCGCCCATGGCATCTGCTTCGGCTTCAAGAGCAGCATCCTCGTTGATTGGGACGGAGCCATCGATTTGCTCGGTGGGTTTTACTCGGCCACTGGCTTGTTGGACGATGTGCCAGGCTTCATGTGGCGGATGTTGCTGCATCAGAACAAAAACCTTTTGGAATTAAGATCGTTGATGCGCTCGTTGATGATGATCTTTCGGAGTGATTCTTGGGTCCGGAAGCGGAGGTCGACAGTTTTGGTGATTGCTTTTTTGTGGGCTGCTGCTCGGGCAGCATCGTCGGCTGTGATTTTGTGGTCTGCGAGAAAATATCCGGCAAAGCCAGCGGCCAAAACAAGTATGAACGTTATGCCTGGGGCCAGGTGGATGCCACTCTGATGCTCGGCAATGATAACGAGAAGGGCGGCCAATGTGGTAAAAACTCCGGTGGCGGCAATACGCATGGCAAGTCCTTCTTTCGTCGATTTTGAGTCGCTTGATTCTTGTGGAATGGAAAAACTAGTGGCCGGTTACGAGAGCATGAATAAAGACGAAAAACGCCTTGGTTGTCCCGAATTGGGTATGATCGCGCTCGTGGCGACGGCGTGCGCGCGCTACGAGGGAGTCGGCGTGGTCGAACCGATCGATGATTTTTTGGCTTAGACCTGAAGCAACGAGCACGTTCTTAGACTTTCCCGCTGTTGAAGCCGTGATAGATGCAGGTGCGATCGTCGCCTTTGTGGTGATTGCAGCTGCACGAGAGGCGGGCCATGCCGAATTCGGCGGTCAGCACGGTTTCGGCGACCAGGCGGATGTCCTGGGGGGAGCCGGTTCCGCCGGCGACCCGATAGGCCGCCGCAGCGAGCTTGCTCATGGGAGGGGCGACTTTTTCGGGAGTCGGCATTGCGGTCATCGGAAAGTGCTTTCTCTTGAGATTTTTGGGGTTTGCGTGCAAAAAAACCCCAAAAACCGGGCGGTTGCTTTTCTTGCTGTATCGGCAAAAAAGCTTGTTGCTGTAGCCAAAGACAGCGTTTCTCTAAAAGTTTGTGTTTTTGTCCAGAAAGAACGCGAAGGCGGGGCGGGCGCTAAGGACCGGAAGGCTGCTACGCGAAGTCTCGTTCGCGTTGTGCGAGGGCGGCTGCGTGGATCGATCCGTCAGGATCAAGTTTTAGCAATTCCTCTTGGCCCATGATGATGAGTTCATTGAGCGCCAGCACGCGATCGGTGATCGGTGGCATTTTGGTTGGGGTATAGGCGTAGTGGTACCGATCGTGGACGCTTGTGACCGAGAGTGCCGTTTTCTTACTGCGTCGCTCGATGTTTTTGCTGATGTGGCGATCTGTGGCGCGAAGCGCCAGAGAAATACACTCGTGGAGTGATAGCTCAACAGTGATGGCTTCGTTGACTTTGTCGTCGCCGGAGTTGGTTCGTTTTTCGAATGTCATTGGAATCGGATACCTTTATTTTGTGATTTACGAGGGACAAAACGTGCGCATTCGTGATAATTAGAGTATTGAGGATCATTGGGTCTTACGATTCGCGGCATTAGTTCACTATCTGCATGCTCGAATTGATTGGCGGTTGCATCGACTATTGTTCCATCATCAAGAATATTCCAGCAATGTCGAACGGAAGCATCTCTTTTGGATTGACAACTACTTGCGGGTTCCACTGCCGGATCATTGGGGCAATCTATATCGTGTGCGGCAAGCGCGTAGTCGTCGTCTAAACCAGAATAGCTTCCGGCGATCGCTTGGATGCCGAGTTGGTGATGAATTGCTTCGGCCACGTGTCCGCACACTTTGAGATTGCGATGCTTCTTTTGAAGCGTTTCGGCAATCGTTGTAATTTCTTGAAGTGTTTTGGGATTAATCATTGTTTTTTGGTGTTCGGTGGGTTTGCGATTTCCACAACTGATCCAATGGCTCGAATTGTTCTGTCAACCAATATGGAACGTAAAATGAGCTATTTTGGTCTAAGTGCCCACTTAGCGCGAAAAGCATGTCATCGTTGAGAATTTCGATGAGAATGGCGGGTCCGTTGGATTGAGTGCTTCCAGTGACCGTGCCAATAACGTCTGGACCGTTCCCGTGTTGGTCTCGGACGTGAAAGATAGCGTTTGATCCAGCAATATCGACGGCCGAATCAGGCAAAAGTGCGTAAGCTATTTTGGTTTTTTGGTTGTTGCGTTCGATCCGAAGAATCATTTTTTTTGTTTCCTAGAATTAGGGGACTAGAGAAAAACGCCGCGACATTAAAAAATGTGCGGCGCTTTTTTGCTGGGCAGTTGCTTCACCAGAAATCATAGCGAGATTTGAACGGATCTCCAACGTCTCTGTACCATGCGTCGACGGTGGCTTGGTCCCTATCTGGGTCGTAGGGCTCTTTTGGATCACGTGTGCGAGGTAGCATGTACTGATAGCGTGGCAAGTCTTCGAGCCCGTTAGGGGCGAAGGCTTCCACCATGAGCATGCCAAGTGCCGCTTTGGGATGCGGGTCGGTGTACCGATCGTAATCGGGACGAATGTGGTAGGGGGCGTTGGGATCGGATGCCTCGAATTCTGCATCACAATTTCTCCATGGTTCGCACACACGATCGAGGATATCTATTGCGGATTGCGACGATGTTCGATTTATTACTGCGAATTCAGCAGCCAAACCCATAGCGCGTCCGGCGTCATGATTGCCCATCTTAGACGAGTTCGCAGAAGGTGACTTCGAGGTTTAGAAAACCTGGCTGGTCTCCGAAGGCTAAGTGCGCTAGTGCTTGGGCGGCCGCATCGTCTTTCGCGATGATGCGGGTGAGGGTGTTGATGTGGATGTGCGCGTGAACGCCCTTTGCATCGGTATATTCTTGGTTGATGGACACGGTGTAGATGCGCTGACCGCGTTGCGGGATGTTCCGCGTGGTGTTGCCAAGTCGTGCATTTTCGAGCGCATGACGCACGGCTTCTTCGAGTGTCTCGCCATCGGCTTCAACGTCGTGGTTGCCGCCGCTGCGCTCGACAAAGACGTGAAATTGGCCTCTCTCGAACCGTACGTGCATTTCACGCATTTTGAGTTCTTCGAGTTGTTGATCAATAATGTTCACGAGAGACTTTCTGCAAGGCGGTGGTAAAATTCTTGAAGGTTGATGGATTCTGGTATTTCCGAAACTGCTCCGTCGCCGATTTCAATAACGATCCATGGTCCATCAACTACTTTTGCAAAGTCTATGGTGAAGAACGGACTTGGGATGCTCTGAAGTTCTCCTGCGAATTGGTTAATAGGTGGTTGCTCACCAAGATCGACACCAGTGTGGCGTTGACCTAAGCATAGAACTTTTCCATACAGGATAAATGCACGGAACTCGCGAGCTTCGGAAATTTGTGCGAGAGATTTTTCGAGCGGGAGCCACTCTCTATATACGAGCCCGCCAGTAAAGGTCGTTCCTTGCCCTCTAACAAAATTTCGTGTTACGCGTTCAACTTCTTGCTGATCGTTTGCTTCCCGAATGAAGCACGCGTTTTCCCAGTCATGTTTCCGTGATTTCACAAAGTCTTTGATAACAAGAGGCTTTGAGTTGAAAACGAGGAGTGCGTTGTGAATAGATGTGAAATCGTTGTTGGTGTTGAGTTTTGCCGGCAGATCGACGATAGCTGCTTTTGGGCTGACGTGTTTTAGGAGATCGTAGGTGTTTGGGAGATGATGCGCATTTTCATACTCCTCGGGCTTGGTGAGAAGTTTGATATTTTTCCCGCTTAGGCCAGACGAGAGCAGTGCGTACTCTTGAGTACGAAGCATCCAACCACGGTACAATGCGAGGGTGGTATTTGTCTGTTGTGGGATTGCTCGTAGAGCTTGTACTATATTACCAGCCTCTAGCGATTCAATGTCGATATATGCGGTTTTGAAATCCGCTCGTTTTGCGGCCGCGGCTTCTTTTTGAAAATCTAGGTCGATAGCTTTTTCAAGTGGATGTTTTGGAAAGATTATATGCATGGTCTCGTTTGTCCCGTGATTTTTGAGAAGAATACGTCGTCGTACCGGAATTCTCTTCCTTCAGTCATCGTCGGAGAGTTCTTCGTCGGCACACCAGGTACAACTTTGTTTCTTGCAGGGGCAGCAGCCGCATTCGCCGCAGCCTCCGCAGGCGGGACAGCCGCCCATGTTTTCTTCGTTCAGGACGTCGTACGAAAAATCGCAGCGATAGCATTGCTGAAAGCGTGAATCGCCTGCGGGTCCGAATGCTTCGAGTAATATCGAGAAGTTATTCATGGTCGCCATTCCTTTTAAAAGAGGAGTGGCGCTGCTACGTGATCGCTTTCGCTACTGCGGACGATCCTCGACGCGTTCTGCACCTGGCAGATGCGTGCGCTAAGAAAGAATTGAGAGAGAAAAGTTTTTAGACTTTTTCTTCGAGGGCGGTGATGACGTCGGCGATTTGTCGGAGATGCATTTCGAAGTAATCCCGATCAATGTCTATTTGTGCATCGTCGACCAGTTTTTCAAGGCCGTTGTGTGCGGCCCGGAGCTGGTCGATTATCTGCTTTTGCGTCATGATTTTTCCGAAATTTGTTTAGACTTTGGTGCCGCAGTGAGGGCGGCAAGGTCCGCTTCAATCCAATTGCGTCGAAGATGCTCAGGAACGTTGCGGTCTTTAACGTCGTAAACGCCCTTCCCCAGCATGTAAGCAACTAACGGGGCAATGTCTATCGTGATTAATTTGTCTTTGAATGCGGTTTGAATGACGGCATCACGCTTGGTGAGCGATACGTCAAGAAGATGACGTGCAGCGTCTAAATAATTGCCCATCGTGTATGGTGCTTCGACCATATTGGCTATGACATCGCCGAGTAGCTGATGGGCGGCTTCGATGTGGTCGCCCTCATTCAGATTGAGATAGCGACGAAATATTTCGTGGCTTGGAATTGCCATTTCTTGCACCCTCAGTTTCTATTTTTTGATGTTACGCGACTTGAAAACCGTTGTAGGGATCTCGCGCGAGGCGATGTGCTTGGAGGGCTTTCTCCAGGATGCCCACGCGCAGACGTTGGTCGAAGTCGTCGGATCCGCCGATGACGTACATGAAGGTGAAAGCACTGAACTCGAAGAGTTCTAGTCCGAGGATGTCTTCTTCAAACATGACAAAAAATCTCCTAAACGAAAATGGTGGGGGCTTTAGGTCCAGCGATCGCGAGCCAATCGACGCCTTGAGGGCGATTTTTCAGGGCAGCGATCCAGCCGGTGGCGAGTGCGTTTGAATCGAACGACCAGAGCATGAGGCGGTGCGGATAGGCTTGGTAGTTTTCGGTGACGACGACGGCGTCTGTTGTAAGATTGTAGATGACGTAGTACTGGTTAGCTACAGGCTGTGCTGGTTCGCGAATCATCATCGATTGTTCTCTCCAAAGTGATTTGGGGGTCTCGGAAAGAGCGACCCCAAATCAGCGAATTTCTTTTTTAACGATTAAGCCAGAGCATGTAAGCGAAGTAGGCGAGGTTTCGACTGATCTGCGATTGTTCGATTTTTGCGTCTTTGATGCAGCGTTGGAGTACGTTCCGAGCGTAGGCTTTTGCCGTTTTGAGCTTTGGGGTCAAATAGAGATTGCAGGTATGAATGTCGATGAGCGGATCGCTGGTATCTTGCAGTTTTGCTAAATACCCGTGACCTTCATCGCATGGTTCGCCGATGACGACGGTTTGTATTTTGCCGTAGCCGTTGTGGTCGCTCACGACGTACGCGATTGAACCGACAGAAAGATTCATGGTTTGCTGTGCGGAGGAATGCGGATCGGCGGTCATCTTTTAGAAATTCTCTTTTCTTTCGAGTGTGAGCGGCTCGCAGAGCACGCCGCTCACGGTCGTTGTTTTTGTTGTATATCTAGTTACAGACATCGGTTGCTTACTAAGGCGGAACAGCGTAAAGAATTATGTCTGAGTCTTGTAATGATGTCGCATGATTGGTGGCAAAGGCGTATACTCAGGCCGAACAACGCTCCTTTGAAGTTGTGCTGGAGGCGAAATGTCCCCTAGTGTGCCAATTATTACACAGACGATCGAGCCAGAAGTACAGCTTTCTGCCAAGCATACCATTCTTACGCGTATGCTCCATTGGCTAAATATGGTCGCGATTATTGTGCTGATTGGAAGCGGTTTCGCAATGCTGATTGGTGGTGATTGGCTTAAAGCGATTGGAGGGTCTGTTCACGAGGTGTTTTACTTTCTCTTATTCGGCGTAGCTTTCGTTTTTTCGATTTCGCTGTTTACGCGGAATGATCGGAAAATATTCATTCCGACGCGCGCTACTGTTGATGATGCCTTATCGGTTGTCAAGAGCGAGCTACACCACGGTGTCCACAAACCACGCCTAGACAAGTACAATGGCGCGCAGCGCATTGCCTATCTGTCAGTACTGCTTATGGTTGCTATGGAAATTGTAACCGGGTTAGCGATGGCATATCGCGACCAACTCCCCTGGCTGAATATGTTGCTCGGTGGCCGGCACACAGTACGTGGTATTCACAAATTGATGATGTTTGGGATCGTCGCGTTTGTGGTTGTTCATGTCGTACAAGTTGTGCGCTCTGGATGGCCGTCACTGCGTTCGATGATATCTGGATATGATATGGCTTGTTTCATAATCTTTCGATCGCGCATACTCGCCCAATATGCTTATCCTAAATCTGGAACTGCTCGCCTTGCGGCTAGCTGAACATCCTAACCGTGCCGAGCCGTGGACTCAACCGGA
>Ga0182016_10004424_pt1 | contig 15532 bp, 18 predicted proteins | sample 712S2MmetaG_FD_120491 | JGI IMG/M metagenome (GOLD analysis project Ga0182016, IMG submission 120491) | Permafrost microbial communities from Stordalen Mire, Sweden - 712S2M metaG | ecosystem: Environmental > Terrestrial > Soil > Wetlands > Permafrost | place: Sweden: Stordalen | collected...
CCGCGGCAAGATCGGGGAACACCTTGGTGCTCACCAGAGCCTCGGCGAGGCTCTTGCCCTCCCGCACGGTGGTTATCGATGCGAAGACCGCTTTCGAAACGCGCCGCGAACCGATGGTGCGAGCCGCCGTCTCGAGCGACGGCACCAGCGAAAGGCCGCCGGTGAGCAGCGTGGAAAGTGTTCGCGCAAACAGGGCAACCTGGTATTTAAGCCAGATGTTCCCGAAGACGGGCAGCTTGATGCGCACGCCGTCGATGAAGTCTTTGCCGCGCTCCGTTGTTGCAAATTTGTAGATAGCCGCGGAGACAACCAGGATGGTCAGCAGAATCCATATCAGGTTGCGATTCATCCACTTTGAGAAGTTGAGCAGGTAAACGGTCATGGCCGGCAGCTTCGAACCAAGCTGGTCGTAGAGCGTGGCAAACTGCGGCACCACGTAGGCGAACATGAACATGACCAGCGCCGTGACCAGCGTCATCAGGACGCATGGATAGATCAGGGACGTAATCAGCTTCTTGCGGAAGGTGAGCGTGACCCGCTGGAAGCTCACGTAGCGTTCCAGCACTTCAAGCAGGTTGCCGGAACGTTCGCCGGCCAGCAGGGTGGTGGTATACATTACCGGAAACCCGCTCTGCGCTTCGAATGCCGACGAGAGCGCCTCGCCAGTCTTGACGCGGTTCGAAACGTCATCCAATTGTGCGGCGAAATGGGCATTTTTCTGGCCCTTGGCCAGCATCTGCAGTGAGCCGAGAATGGGCAGACCGGCGCGGATGAGAGTGAGGAACTGCTGGTTGAAGATCAGGAACGGCTCCAGCTTGACCTTGCGGCGCTTGAGCCCGGCAAATCCCGACCGCGCCTTGACAGAAAACACGTGGTATCCGGCATGGGTAAAGCGCGCGCGCAGCTCATCGGCTGTGGCTGCCGTTTGCGTCTGCTCCTGCACGCGTCCACGCTCATCTGCCAATTTGATGACGAACTCTGCCATGGCTCCGGTCGCCGGACGGGGGATTGCCGGCCTTTCCAAGGGTTATTGCTCAGTTTTCAGGGTACCAGCTTCTGCTGCCAATGCTCGTAACAGATAGACGCGGAAGGGGGAAGGAGCGCTCATGGGCCGTTGGCCGCATTCAACATAGAACGTTGGGCCTGTGGTTTCAGTTTTGAAGCAATGGAAACAGAGCGATTGATCCCACATAAGACAGAATTCCTAGTCGAGCCTGTATTCTGATTGCGTTTAGCTTTGCCATGAAAATGAAGGGACGGGGATCGGTGTACGCAATGGATTGGACCATGCACGTACAAGATCAGGGACGGCGGTTCGGAGCGGGGATCGGCACAAAGCTTTTGCCAGCCATGCGAAGGCACTGGCGTTTGGCTGTCGAGGGAGTTTTGCTGCTGGCGGTTGTTGGGCTAGCTGCGGCGCTCGTTAGTGGCTCCCATGGGCACCGTGCAGCCGCGGTCGTTGTGCCGTATCCGCACGAACTGGCCCAAGTCAGCTTTGCCGTGGGTGGGGATGTGATTCCGCATGAGCCTGTTCGCGCAGCGGCTGCTGCTGCGGCGGCGGGCGATCCCACAAATTCTCAAGGTTGGGGAGCGCTTTTTTCCGATGTTGCCGATGTCTTCCATCGCGCGGATTTCGGCTTCGTGAACCTTGAAACTCCGGTGGCTCCAGCGCACTCGCATGGGTCCAAACCGTTCATGTTCGACGCGCCTGTGGCGCTGCTTGAGGGGCTGAAAGCTAACGGCATCAAGATCGTTTCCTTTGCCAACAACCACGTCATGGACCAGGGCTGGCCGGGATTTACCGAGACCCGCGAACACCTGCGCGACGAAGGACTGCTCTTTGCAGGCTCCGGCGACACGGCTGCGCAAACATGGCAGCCGGCAATCACGGAGGCCAATGGCATCAAGGTGGGGTGGCTGGGTATGACGCGCTGGCTCAACGGCAATCGCAACCCGGAAAAAGACGACCAGCCGCATGTAAACTTCTTCCCGTATCCGGGGGAGGCGGGCGGCGCGCCGGGAGCGGACGAGGCCCAGGTGCTTGAGGCTATCAAAACCGCTCGCGCGCAATGCGACTTTCTTGTGGTTTCGATTCACTGGGGCATCGAGTACGCACCCGCGCCGCGCCCGGAAGATGTGGAGACAGCGCATAAGATGCTCGAAGCGGGAGCTTCCGTTGTAGTCGGGCATCATCCGCATGTTCTGCAGCCGGTCGAGACCTATCGTACGCAGGACGGACGTAACACTGTCATCTTCTATTCGCTGGGGAATTTTCTCTCGAACCAGTCGCGCAGCTATGTGGACGGCTTGATGCCGGACAAGGATGGCGATCCGCGCGACTCGATGATCGGTCTGTTTTCTGCAGTGAAGAAAGATTATGGGCCGGCGGGGATTCGCGTTGAGCTCGGCCATGTGGGGATATTGCCTGTCTGGGGTGAGAACAACCGCAACGAAATCGCGAGCGGTCATGCGAAGACTACGATCATTCGACCGATATTGATTGATCGCGAGATACCGCGGTTGCAGGGACGGCTGGATGAGTTGGCGAAGCTGAGCGCGGAGGCAGACTCGGCTGGCGCAGTGAAAGGCCTCAGCCAAGAGGAGAAGAAGGAATTCATTGAGGTGACGAACCGGCTCAAGCTGCTCACCGATCGACGTGCGTTATTGCTGGCGCGCACCGGCGACGACTACGTTATCGATCCTCCAAAGCTGCCTGCCAGATAGTCGAGAGAAACTGCCCAGATGAATGCGAAAATCCTGGCAAGGCGTTTCATCGTACCCGCTTGCCGGGCAGTCTGAAGGAAACTACGCGGCCAGCTCCACGCCTTCCTTGGCCGCCGCCCGTTCGAGTGCGACATCCAGCGTTGCCAACTGGACTCTGCTACGAATCGCGAGTTCCAGATAAGAGGCATCGTACACAGAGAGTTGGTGCTTTCGTGCCAGGCGCATTGTTGCGTCCCAATCCACTTCGGCATCGACCTTGATCGGATAATCTGCAAGCCGCGAAAGAAAAAGATCGGATTCGGATCGTTCCAGCCTCCCACGGCGTTCACAGACGACCAGCAGGTTCCTCACCTCATACCACCAAAGTGACGGAACCAGTGCGTCTTCGCTAAGCAGCCTGTGGGCAATTCGGGCCGCCGCTTCCGATTGTTCATCTGCCAGAATCCACGGTCCGGCAACCGAAGCATCAAGCACAAACGGCATTCACATCCGCCCTTCGTTCTTCGCGTCAACGATCTCCGCCAATGACATTTTGCCTACCCTCTTGCGCAACTCCTCTATGGATCGAATTGCGGCGAGAGTCCTTTCGCGCTTGGCTGTTTCATTCGCGCCTAGGACTGCGTCGTCGGGAATGATGCGCGCGATTGGTTTCCCATGGCGAGTGACAATTACGCTCGCTCCGCGCTCGACTTCATCGAGAATGCTGAGGAACTTGGTTTTGGCTTCGGATGCTTGAATTGTCTGCATAAATTGACCGGTCAAATCGACTGGTTGAATTATATGCCACCCTCGGCAGGAGAGCAAATTTCACTTTGGCGATCTTCATCCTGTTGTTTCTTTCTACGCTGCCCAGAAAGCTCGGGTTTTGAACTGCCGGCGCCGCCCCGCTCCAACTCCGCCGATACCCCGGTGTAGCGGTAGTATTCGCGGATTCGGGCGGGGATCTTCAGGCCGATGTCAGCAATGGTTTTCACGCTCATCCATCCCTTCGGATGAAATCATGAGCGCCGATGAAGAGGGTTTCAATACCCGTGCGCAACCAGCCAAGCCTCAGTCAGTTCAAGCTCCGGCTTCCGGGCAGCGGTCATCTGGGCGTGGGCCAGCTTGACCAGCACATCGGCTTCCACATTGACCGGAGCGCCCACGGCAAGCGTATGCAGGTTGGTGCGCCAATAGGTGAGGGGAAGGATGGCAATCGTAATTGTCACGCCATCGAATGCCGCGATGGTCAGGCTTATGCCTTCGACGGCAACTGAGCCTTTGTGTACCATCCACGGCCGCACTTCCTCAGGAACTTGCACTTTAAGCGACCAGTCGGTGGTCTTGATGTCGAATTCCGGATTGTCCCGCGATATGACTGGATCGAGTGCGCCGAGCACTCCGCAGCCGTCCACGTGTCCCTGCACAATGTGACCGCCCAGGGGGCTTCCGGCCGCTGTGGGCAGTTCCAGGTTTACCTTGGAGCCGGGCGCCAGCGCGCCAAGGGAAGTGCGGTCCAGCGTCTCCTGGGCCAGATCGGCGTGGAAGTACGTAGCGTTCACATCGAGAGCTGTCAGGCACACGCCGGAGACGGCAAGGGAATCGCCCTCGCGCAGTCGGCCAGCCAAACCCGGAGCTTCGACGGTTATGCGTCGAACCCCGCCGGTTTCTTTCAGACTGACCAGCGTTCCTGTCTGTTCAATAATGCCGGTGAACATAGATTCATTTTAGCGGACGGGGACTGGTCCTTATTCCCTCGTCTCTGCTGTATTCTTGCCGGGGGCAACCACGACGTGTCCGGCGACAAAACGCGAGATATTCTTCTGAGCATCGTGGTCACCGCAACTGCCCGCGTCTGCGTTGCTCGCGATCGTCTTCTGCGCCGGTTTCGCTGGGATGGGCGCATCGAGACGGCCGGCCCCGGTACATCGCTCCACGCCATTCAAAGCGGTAGGAATGCTTTGGATGCGGTGCTGGTGAGACCGCAGACGGCGCCACAGGCCAGCCTGCTTATCTGCCACGGCATTGGAGAGACAGTTGAGCTGTGGCATCGTGTGCAGCAATTGCTCGCCCAGAACGGGGTAGCTTCTCTGGTCTTCGATTACTCCGGCTATGGGCGTAGCACAGGTTTCTTTAGTTCAACCCAGGCTGAGCAAGACGCGGTTGCGGCGTTTCATGTTCTGGAGCAATTGACGACCCCGTTGCCTGTATCCATTCTTGGATTGTCGCTTGGAAGTGGGATCGCGGCTGCATCTATCAAGAATCTGCCCGCTCACCGGCTGGTGCTTTGCTCGGCTTTTACGTCTCTGCGCAAAGCCGCCATCAGTGCCCGTATTCCAAAGATGTTCAGCGTTGGAGTGCCGCCGATCTGGGATGCCGAAGAAGCGTTGCGCGAGTGCCGGATTCCGGTGCTCATCGTGCATGGGGAGAAGGATAGGCTGTTTCCCGTTCGCATGGCCCGCGAACTGGCTCGGTTTTGTAACTCGCCGGTTGAGTTGGCGATCATTCCCAACGCCACCCACAATGACCCGTTCTACCACCCGCAACAGTCTTACTGGGGCGAGATCATCGCGAGGTTCCTAAAGAGGGACTAGTCTCCTTGTCTTGCGGCCACGGGTCTTTGAGCAGAGAGCATAGCCCGAGATCGTTTTCGTAGCGCTCCACTTCAACTTCGGCCATGTGGATGGCGTGGGCCATGCCGCGAAACGCCGGCACGGCGTCGGACCCCATGATCTGTGGCGACACAAACAGGTGAACGCGATCAACAATGCCGCCTGCTAATAGCGCAGTATTCAGCCGCGTTCCGGTTTCGGTGAGCAGGGTCAGGATACCTTCCTCGCCCAGCTTGTCCAGCACTTTGCTCAGCGGGACGCGGCCGGCTTCGGCAGGCAGCACCTCTACACGCACCCCGCGCGACTGCAACTCCTGTATCCGCTTTTCATCTTTTGAGACGGTGAAAATGACGACGTCGTTTTGCGCGGTTTTCACCATTTTCGAATCGAGCGGCATGCGTAGCGCGGAGTCGAGCACCACGCGTAAAAGAGGCCTGCGACGGCGCAGCCCGCTGCGGTCGGTCAGCATGGGGTCGTCAGCGAGCACAGTATCAACGCCGGTCAGCGCCGCATCGGCCTGCCAACGGAGCGGCTGTACGGCGGCCCGCGCGGCCTCGCATGTGACCCAATAGGGCTGGTACGGCGTTTGCACTCCGGCGGGTGGAGCGATGCGGCCGTCGAGCGTCATGGCGACTTTCATCAGGACCAGGGGACGCTTGTGCTGACTCCAACGCGCAAAGCCTTCGTTGAGACGGCGCGCCTCAGCCTGGCAGACACCCAGGGTAACGTCGATTCCCGCAGCACGCATCTTGTCGGCGCCATGTCCGGCGACGGCGGGATTGGGGTCGATGGTTGCAGCCACTACGCGGCGAAGTCCCGAAGCGATGAGAGCCTCAGTGCATGGGCCGGTGCGGCCAGTGTGATTGCAAGGCTCCAGGTTGACATAGGCGGTGCCGCCGAGCAGGCGATTGCCTGCGTGTTGCGCGGCTACCTTGAGGGCAACCACTTCGGCGTGCTCGACAAGGTCGTACTCATGCCAGCCTTCGCCTGCAACCTGGCCGGCGCGGTCGAGGATCACGCAGCCCACAGCGGGGTTGGGCGAACTTACGGCAATGCCTCGGCGGGCAAGTTCCAGTGCCCGCTGCATCCAATATTTATCTTGATCGGGGGTAGTCATTGCTGTTTCTTCAACCTGTTTGTGCGGACAAGAAAGATAGCGTTGGCAACTGACAAAAGCAGGACGCCAGTAATTACGATGCTCGAGACAGGGAAACCTCGGAAAAACTCGAAAGCAAGTCCGCCAAGGATTGAGGCATTAACGAGCAGTATCTGATTCATGAGCGACATTTTCTTCATCGAAATTGCTCTTTCACTACAACTTCTTTGCGCGGAGGCTTACTCCAATAGCGAGTCCACAAACTCCGCCGGTGAAAACTCTAGCAGGTCGCTCATCTTCTCGCCTACGCCGACGAAGCGCACCGGCAAATTCATCTCCTGCGCGATGGCCACGGCAATGCCGCCCTTCGCCGTCCCATCCAATTTGGTGAGGATGATACCGGTCACTCCGGCGGCCTGCGTAAACAGCCGTGCCTGCTGCAATCCATTCTGGCCGGTGGTTGCGTCCATCACCAGTAACACTTCATGCGGTGCGCCGGGGATGAGCTTGGCCGCAGTGCGCCGCATTTTTTCCAACTCGTCCATCAGGCCGGTCTTGGTGTGCAGGCGACCGGCGGTGTCTACGATCAGTTCGTCGATTTTGTGCGCCTTGGCTGAAGCTGCCGCGTCATAAAGCACAGCAGCCGGATCGCCGCCCTGGCGCGTCTTGATCATCTGCACGCCGGACCGCGCCGCCCACACTTCCAACTGCTCAATGGCCGCAGCGCGAAAGGTATCCGCCGCGCATAGCAGGACGCTGCGATTCAGGCCGCGATACCAGGCCGCCAGTTTGCCCGCGGAGGTGGTCTTCCCCGTTCCGTTCACGCCCACGAGAAACGTAACCAGCGGCCCTTCAGCCGGCTGTGCTGCCGGAGGGTTCTTGGCCAGAGGCGCTTCCAAAATTGCACGCAGTTCCTGCTTGAGCAGATCGCGCAACTCGTCGCCGCCTTCGATCGCCTTTCTGCGCGCACGATCTCGCAGCGCTTCCAGAATTCGATTGGTCGTCTGCACTCCGAGGTCGCTCGTCAGCAGCACAGACTCAAGGTCTTCGAGGCTCGACTCATCCACCGTGCGCGTCAATGCGACGAGGCCTTCGATCTTCGATGAAAGCGATTCGCGCGTCCGCGAAACCGCCTGCTTCATTCTGTCGAAGAAGCCTGCTTTCGGTTTCTCTTCCGGTTCTTCTTTTTTCCCGCCAAAGAATCTCATAGATAAGGAGTCCAGTTTCGAGTTTAGAACAAGACGGGGACCAGGGATTCGAGAGTATGCAGCGTGCCAGCCCGACCAACGCTCTTGTATATTGTCGCCATGAGGTTTCCCTGCTTCTCCCTTGTTTTTCGATGTCCGTCGCTCTGGTTGACATCGCACGCTGGAATCACCGTCGGGATGTTGGCATTGGCTGTATTTAGCCCGATTGCCGCACAGCAGTGCAAGAGCATGGGCGCCGGCCACAACATGGCCGACATGCAGCCTGTCCCACCGCCCGATCAGCTTCCCACACCCATTCGCATGACCGGCATCGGCAACAGCCATATTGAGATCAAGGCCAGTCCTGAGGTGCAGGCCTGGTTCGATCAGGGGCTTAGCCTGCTGCACGATTTCTGGGACTTCGAATCGGCCAAGGCTTTTGAACAAGCCATTCGCATCGATCCCAACTGCGCCATGTGCTATTGGGGGTTGGCGCAGGCTGAGGACATGCGCGCATCCGAGACTGCGGAATATGGCAAGAAGGATCTGGAAAAGGCTGTGTCGCTTAAAGGCCACGCCGGCAGCGCGGGAAAGCTCTATATTGAAGCGGCGCAGGCAGGGGCCAATGCAAAAGGCAGCGACCACTCCGCCGAAGTTGCCATTCTGCGCACGCTTGCCAAGAGGAATCCTAAAGACACGCAGGCGCGCATCTACCTTGCCGAGGCAGTCGGCGACGGCTACGACGACAAGGGCGAGCCAAAGCCCGGCCAGAAGGAACGCATTGCGATTCTTGAAAGCGTCATGCGCGATGCACCCGACGACTCCGCTGCGCACCACTATTGGATTCATGCCATGGAACCGGGCAATCACCCGGAACTCGCATTGAAGAGCGCTGCTTTGCTCGCGAGCTTGGCGCCCAATTCCGGCCACATGGTCCACATGCCGGGGCACATCTTCTATCGGGTTGGCAACTATGCCGAGGCGCAGCACTGGTTCGCCGCATCGACTGAAACCGACGAGCGGTATTTGCGCGAGCAGCATATCTCGCCCGATGACGACTGGAACTACGTCCACAACATGATGTACGCCATTGCCAACCTGATGGAGCAGGGCAAGCTCACGGAGGCCAATGCGCTCAGCGATCGTCTTTCGGCAGCGCGTGGCAAGCTTTCGGCAACCCTGTATATATGGTCCGCGCGCGACCAGTTTTCCCGCCTCGGCTTGCGGCTGCCGGTTGCCATGCGTGTGGGGGACTGGGATGCGGTGATCGCCATGCTCAGCCAATCGAATCTCGGTGAGGGCGGGAAGAGAACCAATCTGCGCTTCCTTGCAAATGAGCTCAGCGAATATGCAACCGGCATGAAGGCTCTCGACGCCGGAGATGCAGCCGGAGCGCAGGCGGCCAGTGAGCGCATGGATGCTGGACTTTGGCGTGCAAATCACGATAACGAGGCAAAGAAGGCCGACGATGAGAAAGACAAGGAAAAAGCCAAAAAAGATGATGCAAAAAAGGACGAGCCGCCCATGACGGTCATTTTGCCGGATGCGGAACCGGGTCCGCTGATGCAGTGCCTGAGCATCGCCTCGCTCGAACTGCGTGCCGGCATTCTTGCTGGCCAGGGTAAGCTTGATGAAGCAAAGAAGCTCTACGCGCAGGCTACGACGGAAGAGAAGAAAGTCGGCTACCACGAGCCGCCGTTTTACATCAGGCCTGTGGGCGAAAACGAGGCCGCTGCTTTGCTGCGCGCCAAAGACTACGTCGGAGCGAAGGCAGCGTACGAGGCGGCATTGGTGGAGCGGCCCAACTCCGGATTTGGACTTTACGGGCTGGCGCGTGTGAAGGAGTTACAAGGGGATACCACCGGTGCGCGAGAAGGCTATGGCGCATTCTTGAAACAATGGTCCGCGGCGGATGCTTCCCTGCAGGAGATTGCCCATGCACGAAGCGTGGTTGGCGTGGAAGCGACCGGAACTCGCTGAACACCCCTGACCCAATCGCTCGGTCGCCCTTAGAAGAAGGCAACCCAGGCCTCGGAAGCCAGGCCTGGTTGCTTTCTTCCAAACTACTTTGCTGAGCCTGACTAGCCTTTGAATACTGAGGCCAGGATAGGGCCTGCATCCGCTTCGTCGATCACCACGTCCACGTGGATCTCCATCAGGTCCGCCCACTTGGCCGCGAACTTGTAGATCGACAGGGGGTTGTCGGTTTCTGACAGAGCGAAGCCGCCGCTGCCGTCCACTTTGTGCCAGCGGCCAAGAACCTTGACATCCGGCTCATGCGTCGCTCCGCCTGCAAGAAACTTCTCCACGCATTCGGCAGTCGCTCCAGGCAGAGCAGCCCAGGTTGATAGGTATTTCATGTCCGTCGTCCTCGATGTTGGATTTTTTGTGCGGCGCAAATCTCCCCAGGGTGAGCCGCCCGGCGATTATAGTTTGCGGCTTACGCAATCGTCGTCCGTAACATCAAAAAAATATTGTCATTTTGAAATCCATGGGAAAGAATCACAAAGCGGGGAGTTCTTAGAGAGTGATTAGGAGGCATCAATAAGCAGCGTACGAGTTTTGGTAGGCACAAAGAAGGGAGCATTCATACTTACCTCCGATGGCAAGCGGAAAGACTGGAAGGTGAGCGGGCCATTCTTCGCGGGCTGGGAGATTTACCACTTGAAAGGCTCGCCGGTCGACCCCAACCGGCTCTACGCCTCGCAATCCAACTCGTGGTTTGGGCAGCTCATTCAACGGTCCGACGATGGTGGAGTTACCTGGTCTCCCATGGGAAACAAGTTTTCCTATGACGGCGTACCCGGCACCCACCAGTGGTATGACGGCACGCCGCACCCATGGGAGTTCAAGCGCGTATGGCACCTTGAGCCTTCTCTCACCGATCCTGAGACTGTCTATGCGGGCGTCGAAGATGCGGCGCTCTTCAAATCCACCGATGGCGGCGCCAACTGGAGCGAACTTGCCGGCTTACGCGGCCATGGCAGCGGACCGCACTGGCAGCCCGGCGCAGGAGGGATGTGTCTCCACACTGTGATTCTCGACCGGGCTGATCCGGGCCGCATGTACATCGCCATCTCCGCTGCCGGCGCCTTCCGCACTGACGATGCGGGCACAACCTGGAAACCGATCAACAAGGGCCTCGTTTCCGGCATGATGCCCGATCCCACTGCCGAGGTAGGGCATTGCGTTCACCATGTGGCCATGCACCCAGCGCGCCCCGATGTGCTCTTCATGCAGAAACACTGGGACGTAATGCGCTCCGATGACGCGGGCGATAACTGGCGCGAAGTCAGCGGCAATCTACCCACCGATTTCGGGTTCGCCATTGACGTCCACGCGCATGAGCCGGAGACTTTGTATGTGGTGCCCATCAAGAGCGACTCCGAGCATTTTCCGCTGGATGGGAAGCTGCAGGTATGGCGCAGCCGCACTGGTGGGAATGAGTGGGAGCCGCTTACAGCGGGCCTTCCGCAGCAGAACTGCTATGTCAACGTACTGCGCGACGCCATGTCGGTCGACACGCTCGATGAGTGCGGCATTTATTTCGGCACCTCCGGCGGCCAGGTCTACGCATCGCCGGATGCGGGTGATACATGGGCTCCGATTGTCCGCGATCTGCCCGCTGTTATGAGTGTCGAGGTGCAGACGCTACCATGATTCGGGTCGTCCTGCCGCAGCATTTGCGCACACTGGCCGGGGTGGGCGCTGAGACTTTACTCGAGATCTCCGCGCCCGTAACAATGCGCCGTGTTCTTGACGCCATCGAAACCGGCTACCCCATGCTGCGAGGAACGATTCGCGAATACTCGACCGGCCAGCGTCGCGCATTCCTCCGCTTTTTTGTCTGTGAAGAAGATTGGTCGCATGAGCCGCTGGACAAAGAGCTGCCTCCGCCAGTTGCCGAAGGCCGCGAGCCGCTGCTCATAATTGGGGCAATTGCCGGTGGATTGCCGGCTTGCTGAAGAAAGTGTGGAATCCCAGTTCTCAAAAGCGGGGTGAGATCCGGGATTCCATCGGGAGTGGAGGGCCTATCCGGGAGACGGGCCTCGGTCGCTCCAATAGCGGCCACTTGGGCTAGGCCGCAGTTCTTTTTTCCATCGGCTGTTGTGCCTGTGCTAATTCATCGAAAATCTGGCGGTACTGGATCATTGCGGTGCGTAGTTCTTCGGTAGTAGCTTCAGTGCGCCCGGGGCGAACGGCGATGCCGTGGGCGATGCGGTAGTTTTCCATGACGCGTGGGTAGGTGACCGAGACATCGGCCGCGCGCTGATCGAAGGAGGCGGTGGGATAGCCGCGAGCTTCCAGAAGCGAGTTGATGAGATCGTCGGCTTCAGTGACCGCGGCCTTAGGATGATCGACGAAGCGGGACTGGACGGTCTGCCACTCGCTGAGAAAACGATCGCGCTCATTGGTGCTGAGATCGCGAATTTCAAAGGCTTTGACGCGGCTCTGCCGGTCGGCAAGTTTTGCTTCTGCACTGCTGGAGGAGCCGTGGGTGAGCACGGCGCGATCGTATTCCGAGCCGAAGCGATTGCGCAGTCTGCGGGTACGGTTTCTGCGATAGACGACGTACGCGGCGATGACGATGCCGACGAGAGCGACGAACACCACCGCGGCAACTATGAGTTGAGTGCTGGTGAACTGCTGAAAAAATGCTGTGAATTGATTCTGCATTGCATTCTCCTGTGCGGGTTGTCCGCGGCTGTCGGGAGAAAGGGGATGGCTCCCGAAAGACTCTAGTGAATGCAGTATGCGGCGGCCCGAAGGGGAAGGCTGGGCAGAATTGATCACGTTTGGCTTCGCGGCGAAATGTTGCGCTCAAGCGAGAAACTTCTTGAGTGGTTCCCAGTAGTGTTCCTGCCAACCGGAATCCAGATGGTCGTATTCGCCGGCAGGGAAGCCATTGTGGTCGAAGATCATTGTGGTTTCGGCAGCGCGAGGGTTGAATTCGAAATGGACGATGGAATAGATGCCGGGCTCCCAGTGGGTGGGGCGCCAGGCTTGCACGATGCGCTGCTTGGAAACCAATTCAATATTTCGCCCAACAATCAGCCCGCCAAACTGCGAGAAGGCACCCCCAGGCGTGCGGTCGATTGTCGCCGGCAATCCGGAAAAAGCGGCGAACTGCTTCTGGTCGAGAATAGCTTCGTAGAGCCGCTGCGGGGCAGGCTTGAATTCGATCTCGTAATGGATGGACGTCCGATTCTGGTTGGCGGAGGTGGAAGGCTTCTCCGTCATCGACATTTGCTGAGCGTTTGCACGCATTGGGGCCCCGGTGGCAAGAGCGGTCAGAGTAGCGGCGATGGTGGTCATGGCCTGCCGGCGCGTGGAGAGGGAAGCAGATGGGGTGGTGTTCATTGGGTTCTCCAAGTTTGCTGAAAATGAACTTTGAGCCATAGGAACATGCGGGCGAACTATGTTCAAGATCATATTTTGATCGACAGGGCAAGGCGGACTGCGGAATACTCGACGAACGGGAGAAAACTATGGCTTATCCGGCTGGTCATCGCGACGAAGTGAAGAAAAAGATTGTCGACAGCGCGCGCAGGCTGTTTAACCGGCATGGATTCGACCATGTGTCGGTGGACCAGATCATGGCCGGCGCAGGGTTGACGCGGGGGGGATTCTATAGCTATTTCGACAGTAAGAGCGACCTTTATGCGGATGTGCTGGGGTGCTTCTTCACCGATCCGGAGTGGAAGAACTGCTGGGAGGGCGTGGAGGTGGACATGGCCTCTCAGGAAGCTGCCCCCCAGGTGGTTGAAGCCTATCTTTCGAGGCAGCATTTTGAAGACGTGGAGAACTCGTGTCCGATGGTGGCGCTGCCTTCGGATGTAACACGGAGTGGCGCGCGCGCAAAATGCGCGTTTGAGACGGTGTTCAAGGCGATGGTGAGTGTGATTGAGCGGGGAATGGCCGCGGGCGGAAAGGAACGACATACAGTGGCCCAGGCCACGGCGGCTTTGTGCGTCGGAGGAATGGTGGTCGCGCGAGCCATGGAAGACCGCAGGGTGGCTGACGAGTTGCGCGGGGCATGCAGGACGGTGGCGCTTGAGCTGGGGGGATGGAGCAACCGGACGAACGCGAGGAAGGTGAGACCCAGGCGGCGGCAGGCAAGCCGATAACGCAGCGTGTCAGAGAGTTCAGTGCTCGCATTTGGAGTTTAGTGCTCGTGCTTGCCGGGGCGGAGCATTAAATCCTTGATGGCTTCGCGGGGATCTTTGCCTTCATCGAGGATCAGTTCCATCTGCTCGGTGATGGGCATTTCGATATTGTGGCGGCGTGCGAGGCCGAGAGCGGCGCGGGTCGTGAAAACACCTTCAGCGACTTTACCGCCCAGGCTTTCCAGGATCTCAGGCAGGTTGCGACCTTGGCCCAAGGCTTGTCCCACGGTCCGGTTGCGGCTGAGGGAGCCGGTGCAGGTGAGGACGAGGTCGCCTACGCCGGAAAGGCCGGCAAGGGTTTCACGGCGCCCACCGCAGGCCACGGCGAGGCGCGTTATTTCGGCGATGCCGCGGGTCATGAGCGCAGCGGCGGAGTTATAGCCCAGTTCCATTCCTGCGGCGACTCCGGCGGCGATGGCGATGACATTTTTAAGCGCGCCGCCGAGTTCGACGCCGATTACGTCCGTTGACGTGTAGAGGCGAAGGGTTTCCGACGAGAATTCCTGCTGAACGCGTGCAGCAACAGCAGGATCGTTAAACGCGACGGTGACGGCGGTTGGCTGGCCTTGCGCGACTTCCAAGGCGAAGCTGGGTCCGCTGAATGCGCCGATGGAGAGAACCAGATCGTCAAATTCGCGGGGGGCGGGCACAATTCCGGAAGAACTTACTTCGGGCGCTGAATCCTCGTCGAAGACTTCAAGCCTGGTATCCGGATTGGAGGTTGTTGAGGGTGATATCGATGCAGCCAGGCTGGAGGCGATGACCTCAGTCATGCGCAGAAAAGTTTTGTTCTCGACACCCTTGGTGGCAGAGACAACGATCTGACCGGAACGGAAATAGTGCCGGAGCCGTGCAAGTGTTGGTCGCAGGAACTCGGAAGGGATGACGGAGACAACGATCTCCGCCGCTGCGACTGCTTCGGGATCTGCGGTAATGGCGATGTCGGCTGGGAGGGGGAAGCCGGGCAGAAAAAGGATGTTTTCGCCGGCTGTGGCAATCTGGCTGGCTTCATCCTTGTCATGGGACCAGAGGGTAATCCGGTGTCCGCCGCGGCGGTGAAGGGCGAGTGCTATTGCGGTTCCCCAGGCGCCGGAACCAAGAACGACGATGCGGCTCATGCTTTTTCCTTGTTTCTCGAAGAGGAAGATCCAAAGCGAGACTCCGTGCCAGCGAGCAGGCGGCGGATGTTCTGATGGTGTTTGACGATTATGAGGAGTGCAACTGCGAACTGGACAGCAATGAAGAATGGCGGCCGCTCTCCCTGGACGAGCATGAATGCAAAGAGGGGAAAACTGGCGGCGCCCAGGATCGAAGCCAGGGAAACGTAGCGTGTAAGGAGCAGCACTACGGTAAACACGGTGATGGCGGCCAGAGCGGAAGTGGGCGCAGCGACCAGGAAAACGCCAAAGCCGGTGGCGACGCCTTTGCCGCCTTTGAAGCGGAGCCATACCGGAAAGACGTGGCCAAGCACCGCGGAGAGAGCGGCAAGGGCCTGCATGTTGCGGACCAGGGCGTCGGGTGCAAGCAGGATTCCAAGGACACCGCCGAGGTAAACGGCTCCGGAGCCTTTGAGCATGTCGAGAAGGAAAGTGGCTGCGCCCAGGCCCTTGCCTCCAGCGCGGAGGACGTTGGTGGCGCCGATATTGCCGCTGCCGGCGGTACGGATGTCCTGGTGGCGGAAGAACCTGACCAGCAGGTACCCGACCGGAATGGAACCGAGAAAATAGGCAACGACGAAGACGATCAGGCTTGCAAGGAGCATGTCGA
>Ga0182016_10004427_pt1 | contig 15530 bp, 20 predicted proteins | sample 712S2MmetaG_FD_120491 | JGI IMG/M metagenome (GOLD analysis project Ga0182016, IMG submission 120491) | Permafrost microbial communities from Stordalen Mire, Sweden - 712S2M metaG | ecosystem: Environmental > Terrestrial > Soil > Wetlands > Permafrost | place: Sweden: Stordalen | collected...
AAAATGCCAAAGAATAAAAAACAACGTAAACTAATTGATAAAGTTCTTATCTCATTCGGGGTCGTAGCAACCATTACTCTACTTGGATTAGGTGGATTGGCATGGTGGACGTACTCCTTTACAAATAGTACCGTTCATAGCGAACTTGCCGCTCAGAAGATATTCTTCCCACCGCTCGGTAGCCCAGCACTGGCTAGTCCAAAAATTGGTCCATATCTTAATAAGTATGCCAGCGACCAGTTATTGACTGGGCCGGAAGCCAAAGCTTACGCCAATCATTTTATCGCTGTTCATTTATCAGAAGTAGCCAATGGTCAAACTTATGCCCAAGTCAGCGCTGCTTCATTAGCTAACCCAACCGACCTAACCCTAAAAGCTCAGGCCGCCACCCTATTTCAAGGTGAAACGCTAAGGGGCTTGTTACTCGGCGATGCCTATGCTTTCTGGACAGTTGGAATGATAGCTCAAATTGCTGCCATTATTTTGTTCATCTCTGGTGGTGTCATGCTACTGCTTGTACTGCTGGGTCTTGGCCATCTGGCTACTGACTAGTACTAACACGCTTACTCATACCGCAGAGTGTCGACTGCGTCTTCAACGTAGATCGATTCTGACAAAACCCTCCGCGTATTTATAACCGGCAGGCTTGCCGATCGTCTCTGCCATTTGGCTTAGCCATTTTTTTAGTTCGTTGATGTCGCCCACTTGGCTGGCGTGTGCTTTTAAGGCTGCAATTTTATCCGTGAAAGTATCAGTTATATCTACTACGAAATTATTACTATCAAAGTTTGTCAGCAGGACGGTCGGTGTCTTATGGGGTAAATATCCATTAGCAAATAACTCTGGGAAAACCATATGATCGCGCGCTAAGGGAAAAACACTATCTAAAGTAGCCTGGGCTGTGGCCCGGTGGTCAGGATGATTAATAAAGCCGCGCTTAGCCGAGTAAAGCATTGCCGGGTCCATAGTTATTACTACGTCAGGTTTTAAGCTTCTAATAACTTTAACGATGTCTTTTTTTAAAGCCATGGTAACTTCAAGCTCGCCATCGGGATAACCCAAAAATGTTACGCTTTTCCCGCCAATTGCTTTTACGGCGTTACGCTGTTCTTTTTCTCTGATTTTTATTAAATCGGCCGATGATAATTTAGGATCGGATGAGCCCTTGCTACCGTCCGTTACTATCAAGTAATGAACGGCTGCCCCATTCTTTGCAAAACCGGCCATTGTCCCTGATGCCCCAAAGTCAAGATCGTCAGGATGGGCAGCGACTCCAAGAACTACCTTAGGGTTTAACTTATTCATTATTTGATTTTATCACTAGACAATAATCATTGCCTATACCAAAAAGCACAGAACAGCAATAACGACGCCACTAACTAGCGATAACCACACGATAGACATGGCTTTCTTTCGGTCCTTGGCTCGATATTCAGCCTGGCTGACGCTATCTGTGGTACCGGCGCTATTGATAACGTTATAGAGTCCCTTGAAACCAAAACCGATACAAAAATGTAATCGGTCTTGTAAAAAACCTACAGCCGCTACCGATAAGGGCAATATTAGAAGTAATCGCCAGCCTCTTGGAGCACCAATAGCAACTAGTGTTACCATTAGGATAATTGATGCTAGTAAGGCTACGTAGCCGGTTTGGCGGCGCTTAGCTCTTTCGGCTGGGCCGATGTTACAAACGCCTGGAATATATTTTTGTTCGCTAGATACTTTTACCATTTTGGCACCTTACCCCTCTAAAGTTAATTAACCACAAAGCCGAGCGCAAAGCCAATTACGAAAACAATAATAACAATACTTATGACAACATCTAAGCCAATTCGTTTAATCTCCCGCTCGGTACCTCGTTTCATTACTATCATGTTAGCACGCTATGGTATGTCTATCGGGGTGTATCATAAAGACAGTAGCGTCAAAATGAATGGAGGTAAAAATGGCAGTTCCAACTATTAAACTATCTGACAAGCTCTCTATCCCGCAGGTCGGCCTTGGCACCTGGCAGATTAAAGATCAAACAAAGTGTATCGAAACAATCAAAACTGGGCTTAAAGATGGTTATCGGCATTTTGACACAGCTCAGATTTATGATAATGAACAATTCATTGGTCAAGCCCTTAAGGACAGCGGAATTTCTAGGAAAAATCTATTCATAACGACCAAGATCTGGACAATGAATTTTTTATCTTCTAGGGTAATACCAAGTTTTGAGAAATCACTGAGCAAACTTCAAACTGATTATGTCGATTTGTTACTACTGCATTTCCCCGTTCCGAAATTACGCCACTCGGCTTGGAAGAAAATGGAGGAAATACATGACAGCGGCAAGGCTAAGTCAATCGGAGTCAGTAACTATACTATCAAGCACCTAGAGAGACTTCTAGGTGACTGCCGGGTTAGGCCAGTTGTTAACCAAGTTGAGCTGCACGTTTTCCTGCAACAACCGGAGCTTCTGAAGTATTGTGCGGCTCAGGGCATTGTCGTTGAAGCCTACTCGCCACTTGCTCATAGTTACGGCTTGGATAACCCGGTGTTGGCAAGAATTGCTAAGAAGCACGCCAAATCACCTGCTCAGATTATGCTGCGTTGGTGCGTGGAAGTTGGCGCTGTCCCACTGCCTAAATCATCGACGGCTGAGCGGATCGCTGAGAATATTGATATCTTTAACTTTAAATTAGATTCAGGTGATTTAGCAGAACTTAAAGCCCTAGACGCTAACCATCGAACTTGCTGGGATCCGACACGGATTTCTTAGGTTTTGACTCTAACCTAGCTTGAGCGCAGTCACTACAATAGCCCTGTATTTCAACTTGATGTTCTACGGGAATAAATTTTTGAGCTGAGGCCAACTGTGACATAAAGTCCTCGAGCTCGTCTTTATTGATAGGGATAACTCTGTGACAAGACAAACAAGTTAAATGGTGATGGTGCTGGGCGAACTTATCTGTCAGCTCAATTCTATACTTCCAACCGATATTGAGTCGCTGAGTAATCCCAATTTGATCGAATAGCCCCACTATTCGGTAAATGCTAGCCCGATCAATTTGATTATTTGTGCGCTCGATTAGTTCGTGCATTGTCAGGGGTTCCTGTCCGAGCAGAAGATTAAATATCAATAATCTCTGGTCGGTAACACTATAACCGTGATTTTTGAGCAGAGTTCTTAGGGTATTCTCTAAACTAACCATGTTGCAAATCATATTATAATTGCAACAAATTTGCAATAATATATTTATATCTATAGCATTATCTCTATGAAGAGGTCGAAACCAGCTAACAGATATTTGCCAATTGTTATCAGCTTAATAGTAGTTGCTGGAATTGTCATTGGGCTGGCCAGAGCTAGTAATAGTCAGTCTCCGCATCAGACGGGGCCAATAAGAATCGTTGCTGCTGAAAACTTTTGGGGTAGTCTAGCCTCGCAGCTTGGCGGCACAAAAGTTACTGTGACTTCAATTGTTTCGGATCCCAACGCCGATCCCCACGAATATGAGGTCAACGCTACTGATGCACGTGATTTTGCCACCGCCAACTATGTAATATTGAATGGCGCCGGTTATGACAGTTGGGGTAATAAACTCTTAGCCGCTAGCCCAAACTCCACCCGCAAAGTATTAAATGTTGCGGCACTTCTTGGTAAAAAAAATGGCGATAACCCGCATTTCTGGTATTCACCTGTTTATGTAAATAAGGTTATTGTTAAGATTGAACAAAATTTGAGTTCTATTAGCCCGGCCAATAAAGCTTATTTTTCCAAGCAATATAAGGCCTTGACTACCTCCCTATCCACCTATCAACAGCGCATAGCCACAATCAAGCGACAGTTTGCCGGTACGAGAGTTGCTAGTACGGAGGACATTTTCGATTATCTAGCTTCGGCTGTCGGTCTAGACTTAGTTTCCCCTGCCTCATTTACCCAAGCTGTAGCTGATGGAAACGATCCGCCGACAAACTCGGTGGTTCAATTCCAACAACAACTCCAGAGTGGTCAAGTTAAGCTGCTAGTATATAACGAGCAGACTGTAACACCGCTAACAACCAGCATGAAAGCTATAGCTGCTGAGCAAAATATCCCGATTGTGGGGGTAACCGAGACTATTCAACCACCCAATACGTCTTTTCAAGTTTGGATGAACGCCGAATTGTTAAATTTGCAAAACGCTTTAAACGCACAGAGTTTGGGACAATAGCGTGAATAGCAATCCCGTAATTTCAGCTCAGGATTTAGTTGCTGGCTATAAAGATAAAGTAATCTGGAGGGATGCCAATTTTACTATTAATCGGGGCGAATTCATTGGTTTATTGGGGGCAAACGGCGCCGGTAAAACGACTATGTTTAGATTGTTGCTGGGCTTAAGTCGTCCTGTGTCTGGCAGGCTAGAGGTTTTTGGCAAATCTGCATCAAGGGGTAATCCCCGGATCGGCTATGTCCCTCAAAGGCCCTATATCGATAGCGAGTCTAAGATAGAGGCTGTTGAATATGTTAGGCTGGCTGTCAGTGGTACCAAATTAGGCTTTAGCTTTGGTCGGTCTGATGATGAACGACAACGGGCCTATGAGGCTCTAGTATCAGTAGGTGCTGCCAATTTAGCGCACCGAAGCTTAAGTGAATTATCCGGTGGTGAGCTACAGAGAATCTTTTTTGCCCAAGCCCTAGTCTCCAAGCCCGATTTACTGCTACTGGATGAGCCGTTGGCTAATTTAGATATACGCCGTGAAACGGAGCTTATTCGATTGATTAGCCATGTGGTTAAGGAACAAAATATCGCAGTTTTACTGATAGCCCATGATATTAATCCCCTACTACCGGTAGTTGATCGCATTATATACATAGCAAACGGTAAGGTGGCTAGTGGTAAACCAAGTGAAATTGTTACGAGCAAGAAGCTCTCTGAGTTATATGATTCTCCGATTGAAGTTTTAAAAGGGTCTAGGGGTCAGCTAGCGGTACTTGGTGTTGAAGAGGCGTTGCATCATGACGACTAAATTTATAGCAACGCTTAGTAGTAGTGGCTTTAGCTTTAACCTCTACTCTGATTTGGTCAACATGTGGCAATACGATTTTATGCGTCATGCCTTTGAAGCTGGCACGATTGTTGCAGTTGTCGCTGGTGTGGTTGGTTATTTTGTAGTCATGCGTCGATTATCTTTTGCTGCTCACGCTCTTTCTCATATTGGTTTTGCTGGGGCTGCTGGAGCTGTTCTGGTCGGGCTAAACCCCCTCAGTGGCTTACTGCTGTTCACCTCTGGTGGTGGGCTAACAATGGCAGTTCTCGGGCGAAAGGCGTCAAGTAGAGACGTCCAAATTGGTACGGTTCTAGCTTTTATGCTTGGTCTTGGGGTACTGTTTATCAATCTATATAAAGGCTACGCCACTGAGGCCTACTCTTTGCTATTTGGTGAAATTCTAGGGATTAGTTCTAGCGATGTTATCGCTACCCTGGTGGCCGGGTTAGTAATTATAACCGCCATAATAGTTATATTTAGGCGTTTACTATTTACTTCGTTGGATGAAGATGTTGCCGAGGCTAAAGGTATATCAATGATGGGTATGAGTATTATTTTTATGTTACTGCTTGCCGTCGCTACATCAATAGCCGTTCAGGTTGTAGGTGTGCTGCTAATCTTCGCTCTGATGGTAACCCCAGCGGCTATAGCTCAGCGTATAGCTCGGCGACCTTCGCAGGGTTTGACGATTTCGATCTGTATAGCCCTACTTGCAACTTGGTTTGGGCTGTTTATATCCTACTATATCCCCTATCCGGTTAGTTTCTTTATAACTACGACAGTTTTCGTTGCTTATTTACTTGTACGACTATTTCAGTCGAATTTAGTCCATCGACCACGTTAGTGAGCTCAGCACATTCTAGGTTGGCCGTCCAAGTAGGTTATAATAGATATAGTGAAATTTATTGAGGGGATAAAAAACACCGGGCGGTCATACCTTATCTTTGGCAGTCTTATTCCTCTTATATTAGTTCTTTGGGTTGGTATGTTTTTTCTTCGACCCGGTCATCTTCAGAGCGGCAAAGCTCTTACTTTTAAAGCCAAGGCTTCTGTTGCCATGACTCATGGAGCACATATCATTAAGCGCGCTCATGGCATAGTAGTCCCTACTACGCCGCAACACCCCAATTCTACCGCTAGTGGGGCCAAAACCTCTACGGGAGAATTTGCGCTAAAACCATCTTGGTCACAAGACTTTAGCTCAATGCCGAATGGCCCACTTAGCAGTAGCGTCTGGGATTATAATCTCGGTAACGGTGGCCCTGACGTCCCTGGGTGGGGTAACAACGAAGAAGAATACTACACCAGTAATCTTGCTAACGTACGGGTTGCTAACGGGCAGCTTATTATCGAAGCCGAGCAAGAGTCAGACAGTACTGACCCCAGTTTTGACTACACATCGGCTCGGATTGTGACAACACCGTCTCTGAATTTTACCTACGGTAAACTTGATATTGTCGCTAAACTGCCCGCTGGTGCCGGATCTTGGCCGGCACTGTGGATGTTGCCCAGCGGTAGCCGTTATGCAATCTGGACACCTACAACCGAGCTAGATCCGAACAATTACTTGAAAGACGGCGAAATTGACATTATGGAGGCGACCGGCTCAATCCCAGGCCAAGTTACTTCTTCGGCGCAGTCTTACGACTATTATCCTGGGCATAATGAGAGGATGGGGATCGATCAAGTGAATGATGACACGACTACCTTTCATGACTATGAGTTACAATGGACGCCAACATCGTTGCAATTCTTGGTTGATGGAGTGGTCTATCATACAGTTACCAAGTCACCAACGGATGATTCGGACATATGGCCCTATAATCAGCCTTACTATTTGATTCTTAACATTGCTATGGGTGGGACAGAAGGCGGGAGTATCGACAACAGTAGCGGGCCATGGGGAATGAACATTAAGTCGATAGATTATTATGCCTACACCGGTCAATAACCCATATGATCAAGCAAGAAATTGAGTTTTATAGAGTTCAGCATAGAGGCCCTTTTTCTTGATTAGTTGGGCGTGGGTACCACTTTCGACTATTTGACCGTGGCCAATAACCAGTATTTGGTCGGCGCTTTGAACTGTTGATAGCCGGTGAGCTATAACTAGTGAAGTTCGACCGATTAAGGCAGTCTGCAGGGCTTGCTGAATCGCTTTCTCTGATTCTGAATCAAGGTGAGCGGTTGCCTCGTCTAATATCACTATATCAGGGTGTTTTAATAGAACCCGGGCAATAGCCAGGCGCTGTTTTTCGCCACCCGATAATCTGTAACCGCGGTCGCCAACCATCGTATCAAGGCCCTCGGGGAGATTTGCCATGAGGTTAGATAACTGGGCACTATCAAGAGCCGACTTAAGATCATCTTCGCTGGCCTTTGGGTTTGCGAAGAGTAGATTATCTCTGATTGTCTCATGAAAAAGATGGGCGTCTTGAGTTACCATGCCAATGCGAGCCCGAAGCGAACTAAGGGTAGCATCCCTAACATCAATGTCGTTAATTTTGACTGCGCCATTTGAGACATCATATAACCTACCAACAAGCTGTGAGATAGTTGTTTTGCCTGCCCCCGATGGTCCAACTAGAGCCACTAGTTGACCGGGTTTAACATCGAAGGAAACATCGGTTAAGATTTGTCTTGAGCGGGTTTTACTAAGAGTCTCTACTGACTCTAAGGAGGCTAAGGAAACTTCTGACGCTGTTGGATAACGAAAATCAACATTCTTAAAAGAGATACTCGATGGGCCGCCCTTGATATCGACGGCATCTGGTTTATCACTGACCAGAGGCTTTAAGTCTAGAACTTCAAAGACCCTTTCAAAAGACACTAATGCCGTCATAACATCAACGTTCATATTCGATAACTGAGTTAGTGGCCCATATAGCCGGTTTAAATAAGCTGTTAGGGCAACTAGAGTACCAACGTTTAGCACACCATTTACTGACAGAACTCCACCCCAGCCATAAATAACGGCTGTCGCGAATGATGCCGTTAGCATTAAAGCAATGAACAGGAATCGAGCGTACATCGCTTGGGTAACACCGATATCTCGTACCCGACCAGCGCGTTTCTTGAATATCTCATCCTCGCTTTTAGGATCACCGAATATTTTGCTGAGTAGCGCCCCTGAGACATTGAATCTTTCAATCATGGTGTTACTCATCGTAGCGTTTAGGTTATAGCTCTCTAGGGTGATGGCGTGTAGTCGTCGTCCAAGCCACCTGGCTGGGAACAAGAATATTGGCAAGATTACTACAATCACCAGAGTTAGCTGCCAGGATAGTATGAACATGACAATTAAAACAATCGTGACACTGATAATGTTCCCTACAACGTTTGACAGTACATCGGTAAATGCTTCCTGGGCACCCAGTACGTCGTTGTTCAATCGGCTTACCAAAGATCCGGTTTGCGTACGGGTAAAAAACGCTAGAGGCATTTTTTGGACATGGCTAAATATTTTGGTACGCATATCGAAAATTAGCCCTTCACCAATTTTTGCGGATATAAAACGCTCAAAAAATTCAAAAACAGCGTCGATAATTGCTAGCCCACCGACCAGTAAAGCTAAATCAATGATGAGGCTTCGGTGGTGCCCAATGATACCATTGTTGATGATTTCTCTTAGGATAAGTGGGTTAATGGCTCCGATAGCAGCATCTAATACCACTATAGCCAAAAAGACGTAGAGTAGTTTACGATATGGTTTGGCAAATCTTAAGATGCGTTTAATTACACCAGGTGCTATCTTGTGCTTGGTTACAGACTTATCCCGCACGAAAGACCGCATCGGGCCCCTCATGCCACGCATTCCACTATTTGGGTTCATTGTTAACTCTATTATAACAGATATGAAATGGCTTATTGGTTAAGCTAATCGCTTAAAAATATTATCAGTAACAAATCACATCATAGCCTCAACTCGGTGAGGTGGCATTTGACACTATATCAGGGTTAGCTTTACTATAAAGTTATGGATAAAATCGTGATGTACGGAGCTAGCTGGTGTGCGGATTGCCGCAGGAGTAAAAACCTCCTTGACAGTAAGAAGATAAGCTATGAGTTTATAGATATAGATACGGTCCCCGGGGCAGCCGATAAAGTCTCAGAGATTAATGATGGTCGTAAGAGTATACCAACCATCTTGTTCCCAGGTGGCGGTCTCTTGGTTGAACCAAGTAACGAAGAGCTGTCAACGTACTTAGCTCGCATTTAAATTACTTCTCTCAAGTTTAAATTCATGATGTGTGATTATAGTGTTGAATATATATGAAAGTTCTATAAGCTAGTATCTATGCCCAAAGACAATCACGAATTTGCTCAACCATCAAATGACACACCGATTGATGTTGCTGCCGAGGAGCTTCTTAGGGAGTCAGAATACTTTGATGCGCACTCTGATCTAAGACGAACGAATATGATAAGTAAGATTGGGCATACAATCAGAACGTTCATTAAACAAAGCCTGATAATAAGTTCTCCGGGGCTTGCCGATGGCAAAGACTTAGGTGAAATGGAGTCATACCGAAGATTTCTTGAGGGAGCTGATGATGAAACGGGTACTTTTTAGCCGATAACCCCTGTTACCAAGTATTGACTAAAGGTTAAATAGTTATGCTTATATATTGACAAAGTATAATCACTGTGGTATACTAGGCCCATCCTCGCTTCGGGCGATTGGGTGGAAACTCTAACAGATAAGGACCTTGATTGGTCAACTGTTAGCCCAGGTGGGAGGCGTAACCTTGACAATTTATAAAAAGTTTGTGAAACAACAGGTTAAACTGGAGTTTTAACAAACTAGATAGTTATGGGACTTTAAGCTCGCTTGAGCCTTTACGGGTTCGTAGAGTTTTTGTCCTATAATTCGACTACCGATTTTTTGAAGTTTTGGTCTTTAGCTATTTGATTCTAGCTTTTGAGTTGAGCGAAGCACTAAGATGATGACAATGTTGTCATTTGAGTGCTTTGCTCAAATTGAGCTGCAATCGTTTAGTTTCCGGCCGGAACTAATACGAGACTCACAATTACCTTGGAGGTGATTACATGGCCAAATTAATATTAAGTAAGTGCCTTACCATCTTCACGGTACTCGGTTTGTCTTTTGCAACTCTAGTTGTTGCTAGCGGAAACGCTGGGGCTTCATCGAGTTATCGCGAAGGACAAGACGGGAATAACCTGGTCTGTGGCGGTGTGAATACGCTTGCAAAAGCTATATACATCGCTAAAGGTGGCTCTGTAAAATGTGCCAACGGCACAGTTGAAAGAGGCATCGGCAAGATCTGGGCAGCTGAAGGAATGACCTTACAAGTCATCGAACGGATGAAGTTCGGGACTGTTTGTTCGAATCAGGGTTACTTGTCTTCAGGACGAGAAATAGGCCCCGATCCGTCCAAGAATGTCCGACATGAAGTTACTGGGATGACCGTCTACTCCAGGCCATATTCGGTTTGGGGCTATGAATGTGCTCAATGGTTGCATGGATTCACCGAAAACGGCGAATCAGTCGGCATATTGACCGGTTGCGGCAACGGCTTGATGAGGTATTGGCCTCCGAGCGGACCATCCCCTGTGCGAACAGTGGCTTGCGTCTTAAACGGAACGCCTGAAACCTCAGTCCCTGTCGGTTACACCGTTCAGAATGGCAACTGTGTTAGCATCGCAGCGCAAGCTTGCGTCGTTAATTACGGAGGTCAGTGGAACAGTGTTACTGGCATCTGTGGCGTCACACAGGGCAACTGCAACACGTTTATCGTCCTTAATGGGAATGGTAACGAAGTGAATGTCACTTACAACAATAGTTGTGATACGACAACCTCTTCGCCGCCCCCCACGACGACAATAACTACAACGTTGCCACCGCCGGTTGTAACCCCGCCTCAACCACCATACGTCTATGGACTAACACTGCCCGAAAACGGACAGATTTCCATCGACGGAGCTAGTCCAGTCTGCGCTTCCATTACCGCACCTGCCGGTGACAGTTTGAGCGTTACTTTCACGAGTAACACGATCGGTGATTTTTCACCCGAGACTCAACCACCCGTCACCAGCGTTGGTACGAATTCTGTCTGCGCGACTTACATTGCTCCTACCAATCCGGTTGATTATGGAACAGACACATACACTGTGTCGGTTTACGACTCGACGACGAGGCTTTCAGCCGTACAAACGTCGACGTCATTCACGATCAGCCCCCTACCCTCCCGCCCTAGCTGATAGTTAGGTCTCGAGAAAGGAATTTCAGTAGTCGGAACGGGGGATGTGTTCAATAAACTGCAGAATTTATTTTGCAATGAACACACTCCCCCACCGCTACTGGTGTCTTTTCCCTTTAAGGGATTTTTAAACAAGACACCAGTAGCATTTCCAAGATTTGAAGCCCAATAACTATCTAGTTTGTATGATGAAATTTAAGTTTGAATATTAATTTAATGATCAAGGATTTCTTAATAGAAAGGAAATTTGACTATGAAACATTTTTCAAAAATCGTTGCAGTTGCAACGGGATTAACATTCTTGGCTTTTGGTGCTTTTAGTCTTTCACCAGCACTTGCCGAGAGTCCAGGGCAACTAGAAGGTGGAAGCGTTGTTTACGAAGTAAAAGATGTAACCAGCAATGGTTCGTACGCTAGTACTATTAACGCTAACAAGTGTGATGAATTAGAGTACAGCATCGAGTTAGATAATGATGGCTACGGTAGCTTATCTGACGTAACGGTAAAAGCTAACTTGCCTGCTTCAACTAGCACAAGTAACACTTCTACTTTTTCTGCAACCACTGCAAGTGGTGGCATATCTGGTACAACCGGTTCTACTACAGTTGACTTAAGTTCTTCTCAGAGCATTACTTATATGCCTGGTACTACAGAACTATTTAACTCAGCAGGAACGGTAATTGAAACTATACCTGATAGTAATGGTATTTTTAGTCAAAATGGGTTTAATGTTGGCGGCTTAATTGGTTCAACCACTGAGTTTGTTAACTTTAAAGCCGAAGTAAACTGCCCTCCTGTTGTCCCTACTCCTACACCTACCGGTACATGCAACCTTCTTAGCCTAATCGGCACAGAACCTACATATACTGCAGGTGCTAAATACACTGTAACCAATGGTGCCAGCGTAAAGAGTGTAACGTTCAATTGGGGTGATGGTACTACGGTTGATGGTGGCACAATTGCCAACGGTACAACTGTAATAACTTCAGCTCCACACACTTATACGACTCCAGGTACGTATAAGGTAGTAGCCACAGTAGCTTTCAATAGTACTGGTGCTGCTGTTGCGGACTCAAGTTGTTCAGCTATGGTGACTATCCCAAAGACTCCTGTAACTCCAACTCCTACACCTCCTTCTACACCGGTAGCTTTGGTAAACACCGGTCCGGGTGATGTAATTGCAATCTTTGCTGTAACTACAGTAATTGCCGCAGTTGCACACCGTTTGTACAGCCGTCGTTTTGCTCGCAGCTAATAATAAGCTGTCTTAAGCGGAAGCAATCGCCACATTATTGTTGGCTATAAGCTCCAAATAATGAGCACTGACTGACCGCTCTATACAAACATAGAAGAATCCCCAAAAGCCGTTAAAAGCTTAAGGGGATTTTTTTATGTTTGCTATTCGTATCCTGACACAACACTATCACCTAATTCGTAGTCAATAGGTTCGACTGGTGGCTTATCGCCGCCGGGCTGAGCTGTTGCCTCAGCCGCTTCATCAACATCTTCATCTTGATTAATCAACTTCTCTTTATCCATAGTGGCGATATTATCCTCCGACTATAACTATTTGACAATACGTTATTTAAATCTCTTTCGAGCGGAAGCAATCGGGGGTATGATCGTTAAGTAAACCGACAGCCTGCATAAAAGCGTAGCAGATGGTTGGGCCGACGAATCTGAAGCCCCGTTTCTTCATATCTTTACTCATCTGCTCAGAGATAACAACTGCCCTCTTATGATCTTTAGCTCTCAACTGCTTACGGTCTACGAATTGCCAAATGTAGTTATCGAAACTACCAAACTCTTCTTGAATTTTCAAGAAGGCTTTGGCGTTTTCGATAAAGGCATTAACCTTAAGACGATTACGTACAATACCCTCATTGGCTAGTAAAGCGATTCTCTTTTGATCGTTATATTTAGTGATTTTTTTGGCGTCAAAATTATCAAAGGCCTGACGATAGTTATCTCTTTTCTTAAGAATTGTAGGCCAGCTAAGACCAGCCTGTGCGCCTTCTAGATTTAGCATCTCAAAGAGTAGTCGGTCGTCATGGGCTTGGACGCCCCATTCTTTATCATGATAAGCAATGAATAGCTCATTGGACTCGGCCCATGTACATCGTCTTTTCTTCAAATCAGACATTTTCTAGGAATCCTTTCTTACGATAAGCCTATTTAGACAGATACCAAGCTGTCGTCTGAAACGTCTAAACGTTGGCTATCTAACTGTTTATCTTCTCTTGAACCGTTGTCACGTCGTAAATAGCCATGAAGAATGTCTAATCTTTCAGCGTGACTGAATAAGCTGTTGTCGGTAAGGGTACCACCGTTTTTGTAAGGGTATTGCCAGAATCCGTCTTCGAACGCGGCTGTTGCCTCAATCACGGTGCGTAAATCTAGGTCGAGAAACGCTACATGAGCGCAGAACTGCTTAGTCTCTTCAGGGAGGATGTCTCTAACCGTGAATGGGACTTGGGCGGCTTCATGTAGTCGCGAGTTTGGCCTTAACGAGAACATAGCGACATATAACTCGTTAATAACTATCTCGTCTTCAATCAGACGATAAACCTTTGATGATTCATACTCGTTATTAGAAATGAAGCCGGAAAATCTGTCGGTCATAATTTGGAGGCTCACTATACCACAATATCAACCATTGATCAAGTAGTAGAACATAAGATAAGGATATACTTAAGCTAAATTAACGGGACTCGGTATCGAAGTTCTACTTGGGCATCTAGCGCTTCTCTATGTAGAATCACATCAAGCTCCTCGGGAGAACGGCCAGTAGATCTCCCCAACTCTTCCTTCTCGCGAGCAGCATCTTCTAAAAGATTAACACTTGCTTTTGGTTGCTCATCGATAAACCCGCTACTAGGCTGAGGCTCTGCGTTTTGTTTAGTCATATGTATAAGCAGTATAACATTAAAATAAACCGATCCAACCAAGAAGCGTCATGCTACAATGCCTATATTATGAGTGTGCGGAGTATATTACCTGATATTACTGTTTTTGCTGGGCCAATGGCTTCTGGTAAAACAAAAGCACTCTACTCTTTAATCGGTGAGTTTCAAGCGACGCATCACCCCTTTGCTGTATACAAGCCGTCGCTTGATATCCGTCAAGATGGGATTAGACCTAGAGGGGTGTCTGATGGAGATGCTTATAAATGTCGGGCCATTGATTCGTTAGCTGATATTAAGGTCGCATCGCTAGTACATAGAGGTATAAGAACGGTACTCCTAGAGGAGTTCCATATGTTTGGTTACGATCATAACCGTAAACCTAGAATTAATATTTTTTTGCCGACAATGAAGGCCTGGGGAGCGGCCGGGATTAATCTAGTCTATGCTGCTGGGCTTGATCTGGCTGCCAGCGGTAACCAATTTTCTATCTTCACTGATGCGCATCGCTACGGATCTAACATTGAACTTTTTTCCGCCAAGTGTGAATACCCCCTGTCCGATAATGGTCCTACTTGCCGAAAAGAGGCTCATAATAGCCAGATCTACAGCCGTTCATTAGGCAAGGCTTATAGAATGGGGTCTTTACTGGATTTATTACCCGAGGGAGGTGACCCTGATTGCTCATACCGAGCCGTCTGTACAGAGCATCTACTATTACCCAGCGAGCAAACAATTAACTTTAAAATCTAGCTTAAGGTTTGTTTGCCTTCTTAATTCTCTGCTCTCGTTCTTGGCGTTCTGTCATAGTTTCCCACCCTGCTCGGCTTAGAGCATATCTAATTTCCATAAGGTCATCATCCGTCGCCAATCTATCATAATTATGATAGATAACCTTTTCCTCCTCCACCGTAAAGTATGAATACCCTATCAGTATATCTATGCATTCACTACCGCCCTCTACAACCCATTCGACAGTTAAATTTTCACTGTTTTTAGGGTCTTCTTCTATAGTCTTACCTGTAATACTAAAAAGTGTAGGTTGGTTTAGCTCGTCAGAATATTGGCCTATTTGCGCCAAATCAAGCTGTGCGGCAGAATTTAATAAATCCGTAAGCTCATTCCTCAGAAGGACGCCTTCGGGAGTAAATGATGGAAACTCTGGTTTTAGCATCCTACCAAAGTAAAATACTTTAGTAATATTTGCAAGCACTGGCAGGATTTAGTTGCTAGGTAACTCGGCGGCCTTAATCTGGTATAGAATATCTTTGCTTGTATAGTGCCCAGTAGGTCATCACTGGCCTAAACTAAAAGAGGAGAGCCAGCTACGTTTGCTTTGGAGGACAGCTTATGCTTGTTCGTCCACCATCATAGCGTCTGGTCTCCTCTG
>Ga0182016_10004429_pt1 | contig 15526 bp, 14 predicted proteins | sample 712S2MmetaG_FD_120491 | JGI IMG/M metagenome (GOLD analysis project Ga0182016, IMG submission 120491) | Permafrost microbial communities from Stordalen Mire, Sweden - 712S2M metaG | ecosystem: Environmental > Terrestrial > Soil > Wetlands > Permafrost | place: Sweden: Stordalen | collected...
GCCATCGATGTGGAATTGGGCGACTGACAGAGCGATAATCAAATACACCTGCGTATTCAGGGCGGGGAACTACGGGGCCCCCCTGGTACGCCCCCCACCATGCTTTAGTTCCGGGAATGACAATGTTTTACCCGAATAGCGATCCGTCGGTCGAAAAGAAGGTGGGACCTTCGCATATTGCGCGACTACGCAATCACGCCAACTAATGGAGCGAACTCCAAAAGGTCCTCGCGAACCATTCTGTATGAGGCACTTCCACCCATCTTTACGGCGCGAGCTACTGCCTGGCGCTGGGCTAGAGCCAGCCAATTGCTGATATCGCGGAGAGACATCCCAGACGACAGCTCGCCCAGTAGTGGGTAGTCGTCGGAGAATAGGGAATCGATCCTGGCTCGGACAAACAGAATCTTGAGCATCCGAACCCGAGACTCCAGGTCGGGGAGGGGAACCACAAGCCGCTCCGTAAACCGGCTCAGGATGGATGGGTCAATGTTCTCCGGAAGATTGGTTGCAGCGAGAACGAATACCTGGCGGCGCTGATCGACAATCCCATCCATCTCCTGAAGCATTTGGCTAATGATTTCCTGGACGAGAGGGTCGTTGCCGCCGCCCTTTCGCGCCGGAGCCACGAGATCCAATTCATCGATAAACAGAATGGCCGGAGAAACAGCCCTCGCCTTAGCGAAAACGTCGCGCACGTTGCCGGCAGCGTGGCCGACGTACAAACCTTTGAGGTCCGCAACGGTTGCCTTGACGAAACCGAGTGAAGCCTCATTTGCCATGGTCCGCGCGATCTGAGTCTTGCCCGAACCAGCCGGTCCTTCAAGCAGAATCCCGGTGGGAATTGAAACGCCCCGGGCACCCCAACCTTCCGCATCCTTCAAAATGGCGCACGTGGTCTCGAGGCGCGATCGCGTGTCAGTGCTCACAATGAGGCTGTCCCATGTAGCGCGCACGTCGACCGTTGGATTGGAAGCACCCCTCATCTGCCGAACAACCGAAGCGAAATCTCCTGATCCTCCCTCCTTGCCTGCCAGCCGCTGTGCCAACATCGAAATATCGCGGCCAGACATGCCCTGCATGAGGCTGGAAGCGTTGGCAGGGAATGTTCCCTTGTAGCCAGCCTCCTTCAATTCCTGGACGAGGATGGCCATTCGGTTCTTCTCATTGGGGGGAGTCAGCTCCAGTTCCATGCCGAAGCGGCTCAGAACTGCGTCATCAACCACCTCACGGCGGTTAGTCGCGCCGATCACCCAGATTCCCTCCTCCTTTCCGGAGAACTCGGCCAAAAACGCATTGGTGATCTCCTCGGAAACCTTGTCGGTGTTCGCGGACCCCCTCTGGCCGAAAATAGCGTCAAGCTCATCGATAAAGAGAACGCAGGGCTTGTTCCGTCTCGCGGTCTCCCAAAGTTCACGGACGGCCGCGGCGCTTTCGCCAAGGTTGCTCTTTTTCAGCGTATTCACGCCAGCCTTGGTAAAGGGAATGCCAGCCGCGACAGCTACTTTCTGAGCTAACAATGTCTTCCCAGTACCTGAAGATCCCTTCAAAAGAAGGGATGTGGCGATCTGAGTCGGGCCCAATAACCGTTCCAACTGCTCTACCACTTCGACCAGTTGTTCGGTCGGAATGTGAACGCTTTGGAAGGCAGTTTGGATTGACGCGAGGCTTCGGAGCTTACCCTTCAATAGCTGCCGGAGGCCGACAAGGCGGTCGCGCCGCGCCTGGGCGTTAGCAATCTGTTCGTACTCAGACAAGAGCTGTTGGAGGTTCTTTTCTTGCGCCAATAGAGCACGGTCAACGATTGGGGCAATGACAACCTGCTTGCTTGTGTTGGGCTTGAGAGCCTGCAACTTCCTCGGCGACTGCACCCGGTTGCCGTAGCAGACGGAAGCCGGCGAAACGCCATCGATATCAAACGAAAGATAAGCCTGTACCTTCCGGTCGCGGTCGGGTGCAAGTGCAATGTTTGTATAGTCATATAGACCATTCAACGACGGCCGCATCCGTAGCAAATTCGGAGCTTCCGTGTTGCTCGGGACAACAGCCAACAGTCCGAAGTTCCCGTGGAGTCTGAAGTGGCTTTCCGATGCCGCCGCCATCCCAAGTGTGCGGAGACCGCCGCACGTGCCCCGAACGATTCCCCAGTAGATTGACGAGCAGAAGCCTGCATACGCTTTATCCAACTTCTTCCCAGCGCGTGCGGAGAACTCCGTCCAGTCGGACGGCTGAACGCATCCAGCGAGATCGCGCTCAACGTCGGCCAGTTCACCCTCTACCTTTGTCATCCTGCTATCGAGATAACTTTGAATCGTCATTGCTGTCTACCTCAGTTTCATCACAACCATAGCGTGGTTTGATTCGCTAAGCTACGGGGCGGAGGCGCTGTCTCCCTCACAGAAAGGTTGTGTTCGGGAAAAACCGATAGCCTCTTGAAAGTGGCAGTGGTATATTTGACGCAGCGTCATTGGCGGCCAGTTGCGCCTGGAGGAATTATCTGTGTATCTGAAGACAATTATTACCGCATTAGCATTCGGCCTATTTCCATCGCTCCTGATGTCACAAGCGATGCCGACAGCAGCTCGCCGGCTCAACTTGGAGGCGGGCGGCCTGTTTTCTCTCGCCAACCCCGGCATTGCCAGCGACGCGACGATTGTCTACGGCCAGATGAACTTCAAGGGGGGAGGACTGTACGCTACGATCGACCCCACTAATCACCTCGGGGTCGAGATGAGCGTGCGCCAAGTCTTCGGAACGGAGGGCGTTCATGAGCGCACGTACAACGTTGGTCCACGGTTCTACCTGACTCACGGACGCTTCATGCCGTACGGGAAGGTCCTCTTCGGGCGCGGAGTGTTCAACTTTCCGAACAATTTTGCGAATGAGGCGTTCACAGAAGCTACCTTCGGTGGCGGCCTCGACTATCGCCTCAGTTCGACGTTTTATATACGGGCCGACTATGAGTACCAGAGATGGTTCTCATTTGGAACGCAGGTGAGTGCTTTCCCCGGAAACTTGAGTCCGAGCGTGGCCTCGTTTGGATTTGCCTACCACTTTGGCGGAAATGCCGATTGCGAATGCGGCAGGTACTAAACAGTGGTGTCGGTAGCAGGCGAGGAGAGTTCAATCCAAATGACCACCAACGATGCGCCAGAATCACGGCAACTAGCGTTACGTAACGACAGCGATGCGGCGCGGCCGGGGACCTCGACGGCACTAGAGTCATCCTCCACGAACGTCGAGATTTTGGAACCAAGTGGCACCATCTTTGATACGCCAGAACACACACATCAAGCATTGAACGATGTCGGCTATCTGACGACCACAACAGTTTCGACAAATATCTACCTGGCAGCGCGGATGAATAAGCCTTTACTGCTGGAAGGTCCCGCTGGCGCGGGCAAGACGGAACTCGCGCTCAGTGTGGCAAATGCAGAGAAACTGCGCTTTATCCGCTTCCAGTGTTATGAGGGAATTTCGGACAAGCAGGCCATGGGTGACTACAACCGGGCGCTGCAGGAAATGTTTGTGCTGCTCCAATCCAAGAACCAAACATGCACGTGGGACGAGATTCGCACCGAGATTGTCGGGCGGTCCTACTTCATGTCGGGTCCTTTGCTTGAGGCTCTCGAATCGCCTGAAAGGGTCGTATTGTTGATCGACGAACTTGATAAGGTAGACCACTCCTTCGAGGCTACGCTTCTTGAGATTCTTTCCGTCTGGGAGATGTCGGTTCCGGGAATGGGCACGATCAGGGCAACTAAGCCGCCGTTCACTGTGATTACGTCCAATCAGGAACGCTTCTTGGGTTACCCGTTGCGTCGCAGAGCAATTTACTTGCAAATCGAGCATCCGACCGCCCGGGTCGAGGCGGCAATCGTAGCCCGCAAAACGCCGGATCTGCCACACGAACTGCATTGCTTCATCGCCGGTTTTGGCAAAGCGCTCCGTGCTTACCCGATGGACAAGTCTCCGTCGATCTCCGAGATCGTCGACCTCGCGAAGGCGTTAGGCCTGTTGGGTAGGACTTCCATCCGCCCACAAGATAAAGACATCTTGCTGCCGCTAATTGCGAAGACGGAAGCTGACCGCAAAAAGCTTTTGATGAAGAGCAACTTTGAAAATCTGGTCGAGTTGGCAGCTCGTCATCGCGACGAAATGCTGTCTCCTGCCTGTCCTTCGAGCGAGATCGTTCTGCACAAGGAAATCATCGTTCCGCAGACCAAGGCCACGACGGCGCGAGCGGTCGCTTGCAAGGTCACGCCGAATCAAAAGAGTGGGACCGGGGCGCCCAGGTTGGATGCGTGGGGTATGCGCAACTTGCTTCGGCTTCCAGTATGGACTGTAGTGGTGTTTTTCGCATTGAGTGGACACGCGCAGCAAGGGCAGTCAGCGCAGCAAGAGCAGCAAGCACAAGCAGCACTGTATGCTGCAGAGCAACAAGCACAGGCAACGCTTGTAGCGGCTGCGATTCGAGGACCGGAAGCACTTGCAGCGGCAGAGCAGGGAGTACAGCCGGTTCAGCCATGGCTGCACATGCCATATGCACCTCCGGCGCAACAAGCGCAACGGCCCCGTCCAGCAGAAATTGTCTATTATGCCGACGCTTACGCCGACTACTATCACGTCCCTCGAGAGATAGTTCACGCCGTCATCACCCATGAATCCGCCTGGAAGCCAAAGGTTGTATCAAATATGGGAGCGATGGGGTTGATGCAGTTGATGCCGGCGACCGCAGCTTACTACGGCGTCACCGATCCATTCGACATATCCCAGAATATCGGAGGCGGAGTTCACTATTTGGCTGATCTTATTGCCAAATTGGGTGACTGGAGGCTGGCGATCGCTGGCTACTATGCCGGCGCAACCTACCCACTGCAGCGAGGTCTGGCATATGCAAACCAAGACGTCGTCCAGTATGTGAACGCAATCCAGCGCCTCTATACCCACGAGTTGTCCGTTTCACCAAAGCCAGAGGCGCCACCCGTCGCGCCAGCGGCTGACCCAATCCAGCATAACGCCCCAGAGGTAAACCAATGATCAGTCGCGCCCTCTCAACATTTGCCGTATCGCTAGCAGTGGCGACCGCGTTTGCACAGTCGACAGACACCGCTTGCAGGACATCGACCCCCAAAAAGCCTTCAGCCGCAATTACGAGTTCAAAGGCAAAGCCAGCGGCCCAACGCGCGAAGCCGTCCGCGTTGACTCCTATACCCCGCAAGCCGGCTGCTCTGCTACCAACTGCAGCCAAGGCTCCATCCGTACCGAAGCCGATCCCAGTGCGGCCGTACATCGCGACAGTGGGCGCACCGCTGAGCGCGCCTCCACTGGTTGCACCTGTGGTCACGCCACACCCCAAGGATTTGTCGGTTCATCCCAATTTAGAGTTCGTCCCGACATCCAACGAGGTCGTTCGTGACATGCATCTGCGTCCACTATTCACGTCGACTATTCACGTTGGAGAAGCTGTGAACTCGCTCGTGGTGGGGGCACCGACTCTATTCGAAGTCGAGCATAAGGATAGCGAGCCCAACCTCATCTTCGTTAAGCCGTCGACTCATCTAGCTGCCGAGAGCAACCTGCTTATCGCATTGGCCTCCGGTGAAACGATCAGTATTCGTCTCATATCACCAGGAGACGCCGGATCCTCTGACCCGACTGATTTCGTTGTTGACTACAGGGGTCGGAAGAGCATGTTTGAGAGCCGGGCCATCGTTCTGGGAACGCCGGGCGGCGAACTGACGGAGCCATCGGCCGAGAATGCACACGGTTTTGACGCGAACGAGCCTTTGAGATCGCGTCCGTCCAGCGCCGCGCCGGGTCGATCAGTGCTTGCCTCCACCTCTGGACACTCAACCGTTACCGCGACCACAGATTCTGCTCTCGGTCTTCAGTTCGCGGTCGGCGGCCCCAACTGGAAGACGGTCCCTGAATTGGCCAAATTAATAAAGGCCAATGCCAAGGCTCCGAACTGTATAGCCATCGCCATCGGGGACATCCGGCAAGAGGAGGACAACATGGTTGTCAGCTTCTCGATCCTCAATATCAGTAACCACTGGGTTAGCATGATGCCGCCCCAGATTGAGTTGACGAATCCACTCCTCAGCAAGAAAGATGCAAAAAAGAAGGGGTCCTTCGCGCAGCCAATTGCGTCCTCGGATTACAAATTGGACAACCCAAAGCTGAGCCCTGGAGATCGGGCAGACGGTTCGATTACGTTTCCGAAACCAGACTCCAAAATCTCCAAGGAAAGCCTCTTACTTCACATCGCTACATCCGCGTCCATCGACACACCGGTCTACTATCCATTGCCGTTCGTGGCTCCAACATCTGAAGAAATCATTGCGCAACAGGAAGGAACAGATGCCCGCACTCATTGAAAAGCAGCAACCATTGCCAGCCGAGGAGGCACCAACTCCGGTTGTTGGGACTGTCGAAACCCCGGAAGCCACTCAGGAGAATGGCTTCTTCGTGTCGCGTCGGAAGGTGGATTTTGGGCAGAATAGCAGCAAGTCCATGACAATAGCCGCGATCGTGGCTGTGGCCGCCATTGGCGGCGTATTCGCCTTGTCCCATCGAGAAGGCGCAGGCATCAAAAAGCCGCAAGCGAAAATGATCGCTGCACCCGCAAAGCCAGTCGCTCAACCAAGCGGAGCATATCAACCTGGTGACCGAGCAGTCGAGGGCTTGGAAGGGAAGCGCGACCAGGCTGTCTCCGCGTCCGATATCGAAAATACAAAGAATTCAAATCCTGACGCAGATGCGTCCATCGCTAACCCGAAGCGTCAAATTGGGCCGGCACCTCCTAAATATGCCGCGACCCAGAGTGTACGTCCAAACCTCGGTGCAGTCCCGCCGTTTCAGGCCCCGTCGTACACCTACGGCGCAACCGCGGTTCCGCCCGTACCCAGCATTCCTACGGCAGGGGTGACGGAGCAGGCCAGGCAGTACCAGGATGCGGTTACGAAGCCGTCGTATGTCTTCGCGTCGACTGGAGTTGGCGCCGCCGGGGGCGAGTCAGAAGGTGAGTCGGTTACAAATTTTGGTCTTGAACCCGGGTTTCACCTACCAGCCCACCTTGAGTCGAGCGTCAGTACCTTGGGAAGCGTTCCTGCTGTAGCGATCATTGAATATAACTATGTTCGCGGAGGCAGAGTAATTATTCCGGCTGGGAGCCGCGTAATTGGCAAGATTGGCGGAGCCAGCTCCACAGGTCTCGTGCAAATCATGTTCAACGAGATCTATCTACCCAACGGAACCACTATACCCATCAATGCGGTTGCCTTGGACTCCTCGCTTCATCTCATTAAAGGCGTCGTCACCGGCAAAAACACTGGCAAACAGATCATCCTTGGTGCATTGAGTAGCGCGGGTTCATTGGGTGCCGGTTTTCTTACCTCCAGCAACACTGTGACACAGACAGACCTTGCTCGGAACCAAATCGCCGCCAACATAGGGCGGTCTGGCGATCAGGCTATACAGCAACTTCAGGTCGGACAATCGATCGTAGTAACGGTACCGTCAGGTGTTTTGGTCTACGTCACCTTTGTCGCCCCGGTTCACGCTGCCGCGACGGGAGCGGCGACAGGAGCCGCGCACCCCGTGGCAGCAAAGTAATTGGGACAAACGCCGACGCCGCACGCAGCGGGATTTTGACGGCAAAGAGACAGGAGAACAGCAATGCGTTCAGCACTCGAATTCGCTGCAGTTGCGGTAGTGGGTTCCCCGCTGGTTGGGATGTTGGCAGGGCACCTGTGGGCGCGAGCCCACGGCCACAACCTCACGGGACCTCGCGTCAACAGAACATCAATTTAGTACGTCATCATCGCCAGCGCGTACTAAGTAAGAAAAATGTCCCATAAAAAGTGGCAGTGGTATATAGTTGGTGCAGGAAACAAGGAGCAACTTCATATGAAATGCACTCTCAATTCCATAAGGCCTTTGACGATCCCGGACTCGTTGAATGGTTCTTCGAATCGGGGCCGGTCAATGACCAAACCCGATGCAGCCCGGCACCAGCGCCTCATGTGCTGGCTCGCGTTGATGTTTATGATCGGCGCGGTCACAATCGGGCCGGCCATGGCCATTGCCCAGTCCACAGGCAGTTCGCCTACGTTCAACGCCACTGTCCAAGGCCAATCCGCAAGCACCGTGGAAGGCACTTTTGGAAACGTCGTCAACTATATCGGGAACGTAATCTGCCCGGTTGGGGCGGCATTGATGGTTGCGGCGACGCTCGTGCAGGTAAAGAGCGGCAAAGGCTGGGTTGGTTCAGCAATTACGGCTGGTGGCCTACTTGCAGTCAGCGGCATCACGCGACTCATTGAGTCGATGGTGACCAATGGCCAGTCGGCACTGAAGTAAAACTAACCACCGCCCCACGGGACGTTGTGGCGCAGGCCTCAACGTCCCCTTTCTTTGAACTCCTTGGACCGCAAGCATGACGACACCGACTCTATTCAACGCGCTTTATTCGCTTCTCCTGACATGCGCGACGCCCCTGGCATTGTTCTGCTTTGTGATGGCGGGCTTTCAGCTCAGAGAGGAAGGGGGAACCAATTTTTCTTCAAACGGCACCTTCTTTCGGTGGATACTCTGGGGGGCCGTGTTTCTAACCTTAACTGGCATATTCGCCTGGTTGAGCGCAGAAGGATTCGGCGGAGCATTCGGCGCCAGCGGAACCTCAGCGGCATACACCGCGCCTATCGCAACAGCAGTGAAGGATTTTGTATATAACGTGCTGCGTGATCGCGTCGTACCTGTGATCGCCGGCGCGTTGGTCCTCAAATCGCTCCTGGATACAGGGGAAGGTCGAAGTCCATTCCCGTCCATTATTGCAGCTCTCTTCCTGCTCGGAGTAGGCGGCTTCTTTACCCAGGCGCAAGGCTGGAACGACGGGACCGAGTATGCAACAACGAACCTACTCAAGAGCATGCTGAACTGGGCGATGACCTCTGTCGCTCCTGTTCTCGGGGCAATGTCAATTTACGGTGCGATCGTACAGTTCGTCCGCAAGCAAAACTGGTCAATTTATGTCATCGTCGGCGGCGGACTCTTGATGGTCCCTGTGCTATGGACGCTTATTCAGAAATGGGCAGGAGTGACAATATCATGACTTTCAACACAAGTTCTGCAGTTAATATCCGCATTTTGTCGTGGGTCTGCGCATTGAGTGCTTTGATCCTCCTGTTTGGATTGGCTCGAGTTGCGTTGCATCGCCTGCCGATCGTAGCGCTCCTGATTGTTGCTGGATTCAAGTTTCTTTCAATGTTCTACGTCGCTGGGCGTCTCATCGAACAGACGTGGGTCTCTGTCAGCAGGCTGACCTTACGCAGCCTCCAGGGTGCCGGCGACCAACAAGACGCCCCGCGCCGATCCAAGTCCCTTCGGCCTCTCAAATCGAGGCGCGACCAGATGACGCAAGTTAGACAGGCGCATGCAGCCCGCGGAAGGAACAGCGAGGCGGCGCATGGGTAATGGGAACTTCTTGACGGGGTTACAAGGGCTTACGGAATGGCTGGGATATCTGATCCTCCCGACCCTGGCTGGCTTCTGCATCGTGATGGCGATCTACGCCTACAGGGAGGGTCAGAACGGCGAACGAAACATGGTGGCAGCCATTCTCTGCCTGATGGGTCCCGCCTGCGCACTATTGGTTAGCGCGTGGGTGACGAAAGGAGCACCGTCAACAGCCCCCGGCGCAGATGGCTACACCGGAGCGCTCATGAACGCTCTCAACTGGCTGGGAAATGTGCTTCTGCCACTTCTTGCAGCCTATAACGTTGCACGCGGTGTCTTGCAGTCCCAGATGAAACATTTCAACAGCCTGCAAGATCGGTTTCACTACTTCATTGTCGCGTTCGGGTGCCTGTCTGTGTCTGGGATACTTCGCCTTCTTGAACATTTTGTTCTAACCGCGAAGGCGGTTACATTCCTGCAGTTTTATATCCATGTGTCCGGAGGTATCCACTCATGCCTTTACGTGTGAGCCCAGTCTCCCGGAACCTCAATGCGCAGATTATGCTCTTCGGCCTTGAGTTTGAGGATTTGATGGTCATAACCGTGCTTGGCGTGGCGGCGATGTTGACGGGGCAATTTCTCTTCTCAGATCGGTACTTATTCTTTTTGCCGATGAACTGGGCACTTCTACTGATTGTGATCGGTTGCAGTGTTCCGGCGCTCATGCTGCTGAAGTACGGTAAGCCCCGGGGTTACACCGCGGCCCTCTTCAATTGGTACACAAAGCCACACGCCTACTCGGGCCTTGAGCCAGACACGGAACTAACCAGCCCATTCATCGAAGATTGCGAAGGAGACGAAATTGCCTAAGACCACAGAAGAAAGACTCAAAGAGATCACGCGGCCTGCTCTGTGCGATTTACTTCCCGTCCGCGACTTCCTCGATAATGTGATGATTCGGGCCGACGGCTCATACGTCGCAGGCTTCCACCTGGGTGGCGCACTTTCGTATTTCATGGATGATGACGGCCGCAACCAGACAAAGAGGACCCTCGAATCACTCTTCCTCACAATTCCCGAAGAGAGTATGCGTGTGCAGTTCCGGTACGAGGTAATCGAAACTGTTGGTTCGTTGCTCGAGCGATATGAAGACTCGCGGACAGCGACGGCGGAACACGTTATTGCAATGGATCAGGAGAGGGTGGATGTATGGCGCGCGGCAGATCGCTCCGGGGAGTTTCTGACTCGCGTCGCGGCCGTGTATTTCATCTGGAACCCTGAAGTACACGCGAGAGGAATGGCGGAGTCAGGCGGGCCTCTCAAGAAAAGAGACGACGCGAAGGCCTCGGGCACGGGTGGCTTAGGCGGGTGGTTCACATCGCTGTTTTCGACCGTCTCGGTTTCCAAGAACATCACCGCATCGAGAGAGAAGCATTTCGAGAATCTAAACCGATTCGAATCGCTGATCATGGGCATGGAAACATCCCTCGTCACCGCAGAGATGCGCCCCAGGCGCATGACTCACGAAGAATTGTTTATTGAGATCAAGCGCGCGCTATTTCCAATCGAGCCCGACACCTGTCCGCTGAAAGATTTTCCTCTGGCGGATCGTTATGTTTCTGCGCGGGAGCAGTTGGCGGCTGTGTCGATTCTGGGCCAAGATGAAAGCCACCTGAATATTAATGGTCTGCTCTGGTCATGTGTGACGTTCAAGATGCCGCCAGATTCTACATTTCCAGGTGTGCTGAGGGAGTTACTGACTCTCGGCTTTCCTGTGGTTATCAATTCTCATGTCACAATTCCGGACCAGCGTAAGGTCCTCGATATGTATAAGAAGCGCTACAGAAAAATGCAGGCGGCGCTCAATGACGGGAAGGGCGGCCAGCGGACGGATATCAGCGCGTCGGTCGCTGCGCGAGAAATTCTTGACGTTCAGCAGCAGATCATCGCGAGCTCTGTGAAGACAGCAAAAATGAGTATATCTGTGGTGATTAGGACATCCAAGCCAGTATTCACGGACGGACAGCACGAAGCCGCTTTGCAGGAGATGGCCGCGCGGACACAGAAAGTTATGCACGTCGTCGGACGCATGAATGGGGCGCGCGGGTTTTCAGAGAACCTTGCACTGCGCGATCTCTTTATCGATTCGCTCCCCGGCATGGCGGGTGAGAATAGGCGCGACATGGATCTCCTTACGGAGCACGCCGCAGACCTGATTCCGGTTGAAGTTCCGTGGGAGGGCACAATGGATGAGCCTGCGATGCTCTTCAAGACGCCCTATCGGCAGCTCATCCCCCTGTCTCACTTCTCTCCAAGTCTCGAGAACGCAAACATGATACTCGCGGCGACGTCGGGCACCGGCAAAGGCGTGCTTGTTGGAAAGATGCTTTTGACCTACGCGCGCCAGGGAGCCAAGATTTCAATCCTGGAGCGCGGAGATTCATACGCCAATGCCATCGAGTATATGGGTGGGCGCATGCTCACCGTGTCTCTCGACAGCGAGTACGTGATCAACCCATTTGACCTGGAGAAGGGAGAGACGGAGCCCTCGAACGATCACGTGAGCTTCTTGAAGACATTGATCCGCTTCATGATCGGCGACAGCTCGGGCAGCGATTCGGACATCCTTGATAGCGCCATCCTCTTGTCTATCAAGGCGGCGTATAAGCGGGCCGCCATGCGGGTAATGCCCATTCCGACACTGAGTGATGTTCGGGACGAGCTCCGGTACTTTATTGACGAAGACAAGAGCGAGCGGGTCAACGCAGAGGCAAAGCTGGCCTCAACGAAGCTGCGGCCGTGGGTCGACGATGGCATGTACGCCAAATTGTTCGATCGGCAGACCACTGTCGATATGGACAGTCCGTGGCTCTACTTCAATATTGAGCAATTGAAGGACGACGCAAAATTAGAAGTGGCGATGAGTCTCTTGATTGCCTACGCGACGACTAAGCGCGCGCAGGGCAACGGGCATCAGCGCTCAATCACGGTTCTCGACGAGTGCTGGTCATTGCTAGAGACCGAAAGTCTTGGAAGTGTCGTGGTCCAGCTCTTCAGAACAGCCCGTAAGCGCAATGCGTGTGTGTGGGGAATCTCGCAGGCGATCGCAGACTTCACAGGGTCGATAGATAAGCCGAATGAGTTTGGCGAAGCAATTCTTACGACTACGGCAATGAAGATGATTGGGAGGCAAAAGGGCAATCTCAATATCCTGCGCGATTTTGTCCATCTCAACGAGACCACCATCAACTACATCAAGAATCTGCCAATGACAGAGAAGGGCAAGAAGAGCGAGTTTTTAGGGGTGATCGGCGAAAAGGCTGAGACCACTTTCTCTTTCGAAGTCATAACGACGCCTCTTGAATACTGGCTGATGACGACATACTCGCGAGACAAGGATCTTCGGCGATATTGGCTGCGAAAGTACGCTGCCGAAGGCCGGCAGGCAAGCTACGCACAACTCGCCGCCAAGTATCCTCACGGGACCGCGGGGCTCGAACCTTTACCAGAGGAGAACGAGCCGGACTTCTGGGGAGAAATGGGAGCAGATCAGAACCGGCTTGCTTCCTCAACGTTGGAAGTAGAAGAAACAGTGGCAGTATAAGCGGAGGTTGACCGTGGCACGCATTTCCAAAATCACTAAGAGGATAGCGCTAGGTTGTCTTCCTCTCGCGGCACTCGTGATGCTAACTCCAAAGCCGCAAGCAAATGGGCAATTTGATATTTTCTCAGCCCTGCTCGGTACGGTGACGGGTATGGGCGATACGATTAAGCAGTTCAACGCGGACACCGCGGAGATACAGAATATGCAGAAGCAGATTCTGTACCCCGTTCAAGAGTTCAATAACATCCAGTCGAATGCGACAAGTGTCGTCAATGCCTATCGCGGCTGGATGAACAGCGTCTTTGGCTTGAATCTTGCGAGCGCGCAAACGACTTCAGGTCAAGCGCTTGAGCGCCAGATGTTGAGCGGATTCACTAGCACAAATCCATCGGCGCAGATGGGAAGCCTCTTTAGCAACGCGTACGGGTCCCTTCCTACGCCCTTGCAGGCGACCCTAACCCATGTACAAGCTATCGACGCGGGTGACGCCAGTGCTCAGGCCGGCATGCAAATGTCTGTAATGGCGGATTCGGCGGCGGCGCAGAATGTGCAGCTCGCTAACTCGATCGAATCGGAGGCCCTGACTACGTCCCCAGGCAGCGCCCCTCAGTTAGAAGCGCAAGCGCTAGCAAGCGAACTCAACAGTATGGCCATCGAGCACAAGTTGCTTGCGAATCAATTGCGGGCCGAGGCAACCCGCCTCGGATACGCCGGCGCCGAGTACAAGCAGGGTGCGTCAACCAGTGGCAATGCAGTTCAGGGAATATTCGGAGGTGCAAAGTGAACAAATTCTTTACAAAGGTAGCTTCTAGCGCTGCAGTCAAACGCACAGGGCTCGTCGCAGTAGGATGTATCGGCTTTAGCCTACTGACGACCTCATCAGCAAAAGGTCAATTCGACACAGCCGCCATCATGGGGTTTCTTACTACGATGAATGCAACCATGCAGTCCGCGATGGCTGTGCCGATGCAGATCATGCAACAAGTCAACTCCGACATGGCAACATTCACCAAGACTGCTCTCTATCCTCTGCAGCAGATCCAAGCGGCGCAGGGCATTGCCACGCAAGGGTTGCACCAGGCTGAGAGCCTGCAGAGCATGATAAATATCTCCACGGCCAGCGCGAAGTTGCCATCTCCGCAGCAGCTTGAGGCTGCGATGCTCTCGAAGGATCCCAACCAAGGCGCAAATATCTCCATGCTGTACCAGCAAACGTATGGAACGCTCCCGACGACGCAGACGGCGCCGAGCAGCGTGACGTTGGCGGTTGATATGGGCGACGCAGTCGCGATGGCATCCATAAAGAAGGCGATTGCTCTTGACGCCCTGGCTGACAGTGAGATGACCGTTTCGCAGCAGTTGATGAACGAGCTCCAAACTACCGCTCCCGGAAATGTGCCGATGATTTCCGCCCAGGCTGAGGCCTGGATTTTGCAGGCCCATGCTTACACTCAATCCGGGACGGCCCAGTTATTGAGGGCTCAGAGCGCCGAATTGGGCTATACGGGCGCATCTATGAAGTTGCATTCAACCGTCACTGGAAATGCTGCTGGCGGGCTGTTTGCGCTACCAGTAGTGCCAGTGACACCAGTGGCGGGGCATTGATATATGGGCGCTGTAGAAAACTTCTTCTTTACCTCAACATGGGCGCAAGCGCAGGGGGGACTCGCGGGTCTAATCCCGACCCTCCAGGCCATCAGCTACTCCATTCTGGCTATCACGTTGCTCTTGGGAGTCTATGAGTCGTTTCTGTCGGGAGGGTCAGTCCGGCAACTCGGCGTGAGCGTTCTGAAGTTCGGCATCGCCGCCGCCATTATCGGTAACTGGAACACCTTCATGACTGACGTCGTCAATGTGGGGACGACATTCGCAACGTCCTTCCTTGGCGCGAACAGCGACCTACTGAAGCAGTGGGTTAGCGATATGAACGTGCAGATTACGGGCACGAGTCTGACATCGTTGCTAACGAATGGCGTGGCCGCAGCGGCGATGGCCACGGTCATGGCAGCGATTATTATGCTCGCTGCGATTCTGTTCTTGCTGTGTATGAAACTACTCACCCTATGCTTTGTATTCTGGGGCGGGGTTCTGTATTGCATGGGGCCAATACTCATAGCACTCGGCCCAAGTGGGATGGTCTCGGATATCACCAAGAAGTACTGTCGCAGTCTGGCTGAGTGGGCGATGTGGCCTGCGCTATACGCCATGTTCTGCACCCTGATGGTTGCGATCCAGATGGGCAACGTCGCCGCAGTGCTGGGGCAATCGAACGGGTTACCTGTCGGGATAGGAGATCCCGCCACAAACAACTCAATCACACTTGTACTGACCAGCCTCCTTTATGGGGTCTGCATCATTATCATTCCATTTATCGCTCACTACGTTATTGGTGGCAGTTTTGCTGGCGTGGCGGCCGGTATTGGCGCTGCAGTGAAAGCAGCGGCAGCTATTGCGACAGGCGGC
>Ga0182016_10004431_pt1 | contig 15521 bp, 15 predicted proteins | sample 712S2MmetaG_FD_120491 | JGI IMG/M metagenome (GOLD analysis project Ga0182016, IMG submission 120491) | Permafrost microbial communities from Stordalen Mire, Sweden - 712S2M metaG | ecosystem: Environmental > Terrestrial > Soil > Wetlands > Permafrost | place: Sweden: Stordalen | collected...
GACCTCTCGACCCGGTTTTTTTGCAGCAAAACGGAGCTGTAGCACATTAAATACACACTAAACTCTTGAATCGGCAAAAACTGATGTGTATTTAATACATATCGTTTTCCGGCGGGGGGCTGAGATGACCGTGAAGTACGCTGCTGTGATGGAGCAGGCCGACGCCGGAGGTTTTGGCGTGTGGTTTCCCGATTTTCCTGGCTGCGTCGCCCATGGCGATGACCTGACCACGGCGGCGCAGGCGGCGCGCTACGCCCTGGAGGGCCGCATCGAGGCCCTGTCCGACAGCGGCGCGCCGATCCCCCAGCCGACGCCGGCCGAGGCGGTGGAGCTGCCCCAGGATGTGCTGAGCTATGTTGTGCTGGTGGAGGCGCACATGCCCGAGGCCAAGCCGGCCTATGTACGCCTGAACGTGACCTTGCCCGCCGGTCTGGTCCGCCGCATCGACGCCGTGGCGGCCGGCAATCGCTCCGGCTGGTTGGCCAGTGCGGCCAATGAGCAGCTGAAGCGCTACTCGGTGATCCCTAACTACGCCGCCAGCATGCTGTTCTCGCGCGACGGGACGCGCTGAGGCCGTCTGAGACCGGGCTTAATCGAGCTTAATCCGATCCCGCGCCGCGGTTGGCCGCTCTATTCCGCCGCGTAGTCCTTCAGCACCCCCAGCGTCACGATGGCCAGGGTCTCTTCGTGAGTGGAGGACAGTACGACCGGCGGAGCCTTGCCGGCGTCGAGCGCCTCTTTCCAGCGCGGGGCGCATAGACACCAACGGTCGCCGGGTACGAGGCCAGGAAAGTGGTATTGCGGTTGGGGCGTGGATAGGTCGTTGCCCACGGATTTGGAGTAGGCCAGGAAGTCCGCGGTCATCACCACGCAAACCGTATGCAGACCCAGGTCGTCCGGTCCGGTCTCACAGCAGCCGTTTCGGAAAAACCCCGTCACGGGATTGCGCGAACAGGGCTCCAGCTCCTCGCCGAGGACGTTGCGGGCGGTCTCGTCGAAACGCATGGTCATGGTCCGACATAATGCCTATTGGCAGGCTGGCGCCAAGGAATACCGCCCATGATCAGCCAAACCGAACCGCCGCGCCCACGCCGAAGCGTGCTCTACACGCCCGCCGTCAATGCGCGCGCGGTGGACAAGGCCCGCACCCTGCCGTGCGACGTGGTGGTGTTGGACCTGGAGGACGCCGTCGGGCGGCAGGCCAAGGAAGAGGCGCGGGCGCAGGCCGTGGCGATCGTGACGGCCGGCGGCTTTGGCCGGCGCGAGCTTGCGGTGCGCTGTAACGGCCTGGACACCCCGTGGGGCGCGGCGGACCTCAGGGCCGTGGCCGCGGCGGGGGTCAAGATCGCCGTCCTGCCCAAGATCGAGACGCCCCAGGCGGTGCTTGACGCCCACGCCTTGACCGGCGGCGCGGTGCGTCTGTGGGCCATGGTGGAGACTTGCCCGGCGGTGCTCAACCTGCCGGCGCTGGCCGCGGCCGCGGGGGCCACGCGCCTGGAAGGGCTGATGGTAGGGAGCAACGACCTGGCGGCGCAGATGCGTTGCCGCCCCGGCCCGGGACGCGAGCCCCTGTGGGGCGCGCTGCAGGCCACGGTGACGGCGGCGCGGGCTTTTGGCCTGCTCGCCTTTGACGGGACCTTCAACGACATCGCCGACGAGGCGGGCCTGATCGCACAGTGCCGCCAGGGCTCGGACTTCGGCTTCGACGGCAAGACCCTGATTCATCCCGCCCAGATCGACGCGGCGAATCAGGCGTTTTCGCCCGCCCCCGAGCAGTTGGCCTGGGCGCGGCGGGTGATCGAGGCCTATGGCGCCCAGCCTGCCGCCGGGGTGCTCAAGGTGGACGGCCGCATGACCGAGCGGTTGCATCTGGAGGAGGCCCGCCGGCTTGTGGCCCTGGCGGACGAGATTCTATAATCGCCGGCGGCTGTGGGATGGTGGATCGATGATCGGCGCGATTTTCGCCCTGGCGCTACAGGCAACGGACGCTGCGCCCACGCCGCCGGCGCCTCATAACGCGGCCGACGCCATCGCCGACATCCTGGCCCAGACGCCGCCGGACGAGCCGACAGTCGTCGCACCCCCCAAAACGCCGCCCGCCACGCTTCCTGCTCCTGCTCCTGCGCCGCCGGCTGCTGAGCCTGTGGCGGCGGCTCCGACTCCTGTGCCTCCTGCCGCCCCGATTCCCGCGCCCGCCTACGCTCCGGGAGACGATCCGGCGGCGCGCTACGCCTCGGGCGTGCGTTCCTCGTTCGAAGCCCGCCAGGCCCGCCAGGGCCCGCTGGACGGCCGCTGGACCCTGAGCGACACGGACGGCCACGGTCTTTATGTCTTCCAGCTGGCCGATCCCGGCCCCGGGCGCGGGCCGGTGGAGGGCGCCTGGCGCGACCTGGACCGACAAGGGGCGGCGGACGCCTTAGGTTTTCTGGATGCGGCGGAACGCTCCGGGCAGGGCTTGATCCTGTCCTTCCGCGAGGCCCAGCTGCGCACCGTCACCCTGACGCAGGGGACGGACGGCCGTTGGACCGGTCAGATCGTATCCGAAGGCCAGGCAAGGCCGGTGGTCATGACCCGGTCGTGAATCCGGCCAGGGCGACGCCAGCCGCCTGCAGCGCCGCTCGCAGAAGCGGGGCCGTGTAGGGCTGAGCGATGCCTTGGCCCCACACAGGACCGGGCCACGCCGCATCGTCTGGTCGGCGGCCCACCACGTGCAGATGCAGTTGCGGGGTGACGTTGCCCAGCTGACCCACATTCAGCTTTTCAACCGGGCGGCCCAACGCCGCGCCGATAGCCCGCACGCCGGCGCCGGCGGCGACCACCTCGTCCATGAGCTGTCGCCGGTCGACCGGCGACAGGTGCTCCAGCTCCAGGGCGCCGGTTTTGCGAGGAATGAGAACGATCCAGGGCCAACGCGCGTCCGCCTGCAGGCGGGCATCGCATAGCTTTAGCGCGCATAGGGGCTCGGATGTGCCCGTAAAGGCGGGCGCGAGGACGAATTTGTTCAAGAGGATTGCTTTCCGCGGCCAAGGCCTGTGCGACGGCGCGCTCAATAGACGCCTTCAGAGGCGACGTCCATTGCCTTCAGTCGCGCCCGCGCGCGGGCGCCCTTGCAGCGCGGCCTTGGGAGGGATAGACCGCAGCGCACAATTTCAAGCCCCTCTAGCAAGCTTCGGAGACCTCGCATGGCTCGCGCGAAAATCGCCCTGATCGGCGCCGGGATGATCGGCGGCACCCTCGCTCATATCGCTGCGCGCGAAGAACTGGGCGACGTGATCCTGTTCGACATTGCCGAGGGCACGCCCCAGGGCAAGGCGCTGGACATCGCCGAGGCCTCTACCGTGTTCGACAGCGACGTGACGCTGAAGGGCGCCAATTCCTACGAGGACATCGCCGGAGCGGATGTGTGCATCGTCACCGCCGGGGTGCCGCGCAAGCCGGGCATGAGCCGCGACGACCTTCTGGGCATCAATCTGAAGGTCATGAAGGCGGTGGGCGAGGGCATCAAGCAATACGCCCCGAACGCCTTCGTCATCTGCATCACCAACCCGCTGGACGCCATGGTGTGGGCCCTGCAGCAGTTCTCGGGCCTGCCCAAGACCAAGGTGATCGGCATGGCCGGCGTGCTGGACTCCGCGCGCTTCGCCTACTTCCTGTCGGAAAAGACCGGCGTCTCGGTAGAGGATATCCACGCCTGGACGCTGGGCGGACACGGCGACGACATGGTGCCGATGGTGCGTCACTCCACCGTGGGCGGCCTGCCCCTGCCGGAAGTGGTCAAGCAAGGCTTCATGACCCAGGAAGAGCTGGACGCCATCGTCAAGCGCACCCGCGGCGGCGGCGGCGAGATCGTGGCCCTGCTCAAGACCGGTTCGGCCTTCTACGCCCCGGCCGAAAGCGCCATCGCCATGGCCGTCTCCTACCTGAAGGACAAGAAGCGGGTCCTGCCCTGCGCCACCTATCTGGACGGCGAATATGGCCTGAGCGGCCTGTACGTCGGTGTGCCGGTGGTGATCGGCAAGGACGGCGCCGAGCGGATCATCCAGTTCTCGGTCAATGACGAGGAAAAGGCGATGTTCGCCAAGTCGGTGGAGTCGGTGCAGGGCCTGATGGAAGCCTGCAAGGCCATCGACCCGTCCTTGAAGTAGGGCGATCGACATTCGAACGGATCGGAAGGGGCCTTCGGGCCCCTTTCTTTTTGCAGCCCGCCGCCAGAACCAACCGGGGCTGATCGTGGCGGGTCTGCCTAATTGTGACCCTTTCGGGGAACCCTTGCGCTTCAACGGAAGGAAGCCGATATTTGCAGTGCGCCCGCCTGGGCGTTCAACAAGGGTTTGACTCTCCTATGAGCGACTTCAACCGCGGCTTTACGAGCTCGATCCCCGCTCGCGCCGACATGGCGGTGGACGCAGGCCTGCGCGCCTTCATGCTCGGCGTCTATAACAAGCTGGCCCTGGGCCTGCTCCTGTCCGCCGCCCTGGCCTACGTCACTTCGGCCCTCCCGGCCGCGCGGAACCTGCTTTATGTGGTGGATCCCGATACGGGCCGCTTGGCGGGCTTCACTCTGCTGGGCACCATTCTGCGCTTTGCGCCGTTGGCGGTGATTCTGTTCGGCGCCTTCGGCATGCGCAATGTCACCCCGCGCAGCGCGGGCATCTTCTACTGGACCGTCGTTTCGCTGATCGGCGCCGGCCTGGGCATCTGGATGTTGGTCTATACCGGAACCTCGGTGGCGCTGACCTTCCTGATCACCGCCGCCGCCTTCGGCGCCCTCAGTCTGGTGGGCTATACCACCAAGAAGGATCTGACCGGCTTCGGCAACTTCCTGATCATGGGCCTGTTCGGCATCATCATCGCGATGTTCGCCAACATGTTCCTGCACCTCGCGGGCATGGCCTTCATCATCAATTGCCTGGGCGTGCTGATCTTCGCAGGCTTGACCGCCTACGACACCCAGCGCCTGAAGATGAGCTATTATCAGCTGGGCGGAAACCAGGCGGCCATGGGCGTCGCGACAAACTACGGCGCGCTCAGCCTGTATCTGAACTTCATCAACCTGTTCCAGTTCCTGCTCAGCTTCACGGGCAACCGGCGATAGGGTTTTTCGCGCTACCGCGCCGCTGCTTTAGCGCGGGGCGGCGCTCAAGCAGCGGCCTGAATGGGCCGCGATAGCGCAAACAGAAATAAAGCCCGGCGGAGTGATCCGCCGGGCTTTTTCATTCTTGCTCGCGCTATCGCTTCGCGGCTTGAGCGCGTTCAATCCACCACCTTGAACCGCCCCTTGTCGAACAGCCCCAACACCTGGCCAAGCTCGTGGCCGCGCTTGAGGATCTGGCCGCCGTGGCCGATCACGGCCCAGGCGCCCTGCTTGCGGGCCAGAGAAGGCCGCTTTTCCACCTTGTAGATGGGATTCTCGGCTGCGTGTCGGAACACGGAGAATATGGCGCGGTCCTTCAGGCCGTCGATGGCGTAGTCGCGCCATTCTCCCGCCGCCACCATGCGCCCGTACACGCGTAGGAGCTGGTCCAATTCGCGTCGATCGAAGAACACCGACCCCGGCGAGGGGGCGAAGGCATGGGCGTCCAGACTCATCTCCGCGAGCCTAGGACGGAATTTCAGAGAACAGAAGGTGTGTCCGAACTGAAACAGTCGCAGCGAAAAGAACCGCGAAAATGCCTCATTTCGGTCTCGCCCCCGCCCCTATGCGGGACGATCTTATGGATGTCGGTCAGCCGGGAGTTCGGTTCCAGGCCCTGAACAGCCCCCCCAGCCCCCCTGGGGCCCAGCCTCTGGCTGGCCGACTCAATATTCCCGGTCCGAACTTGAATTGCGCCCGCGACAGCGGGCATTTTTTTGTCTTCCGCGGTTTCCTGTCCCCAAGACTGGATGGGATCAACGTGAATCCGGGGCCGCCAGCGCCGCCAGAACATGGCCGCCCGCCTTGACCTGCACCAGCACGGCGTTCTTGAGCGCGCCTTCGGCGGCCGGAAGCTCGGCGTAGGTTCGCGCTCGGCCGGTCCAGGTCCCCAGGCGCTCCAAAGCGCACACCACGTTATGATAGCGCACGGTCTGGCCGCGGTTGTCCCCGGCGGTCACCACGACCTCGGCCGGAGCCGGCTTGTAACGCACCAGCCACACCTCCACGCCGCCGCGCGGAGCCGATCCCGATCCTACCCACACCTTGCCGTGGCGCGTGAAGGCGATGGAGGGCCCGCGGCCGCGAGCCTTGGCGGCCTTGCGGATCAGGGCGTCGGTGGACTCCATCAAGGACTGGCCGGGCTGGGCCTTGCCGGTATGGCTTGAGCCATCCACCACCATCTGGGGCGTGAACACTTCCCGCTCGCCGAGCGCCTTGGCGTAGGCTTTCTGCCGGTCCGAGAAGGTGGGCTGGGCGTAAGTATCGCGCCAGCCCAGATAGTCCCAGTAGTCGACCGGAAATGTGAGCGCCAGCACGTCCTTGCGCCCGTCCAGCGCCGCGGGCAGATCGTTGGCGGCGAGACAGGCCGAGCATCCCTGGCTGGTGAAAAGCTCGGCCACCACCGGCGACCGTTGCCGCGCAAGGGCCGGCCCCGCCGCCAGGGACAGCAGGGCCATTGGAATCAGAAGACGGGCGCACAAGGTCGCATTGGGATCAGCCATCGCGCCGCACTTAAGCGGACTTATGGGCGGCGCGCCCGTAACATTTTTGTTTGCCGATCCATGCGCTACCGCTTCGCGGTTTGAGCGCATGGATCGGCTAGATCGCTTTACTCGGCCGCTTCAGTCGTGCGGGCGAGGTTGCGCAGCACATAGGGCAGGACCCCGCCGTTCTTGTAATAGTCGAGCTCGGTGGGGGTATCGATGCGGCAGATCACCGGGAAGCGAGCGATGCGGCCGTCCGAAGGACGGTAAAGCTCAACCGTGAGCGTGACGCGCGGCGACAGGTTCTCCAGACCACGAATGGAGACGATCTCGTCTCCGCCCAGGCCCAGCTTCTGCCAGCCCTCTTCCTTGAACTGCAGAGGCAACACGCCCATGCCGACCAGATTGGAGCGGTGAATGCGCTCGAAGCTTTCGGCGATCACAGCCCTTACGCCCAAAAGCTTGGTGCCCTTGGCCGCCCAGTCGCGGGAGGAGCCAGTGCCGTATTCCTTGCCGGCAAAGACCACCAGCGGCCGGCCTTCTGTCTGGTAGCGCATCGCGGCGTCGTAGATCGCCATCGTCTCGCCCGAGGGGAAATGCTTGGTCACGCCGCCTTCGATCTCAGGCGTGATCTTGTTGCGAATGCGGATGTTGGCGAAGGTGCCGCGCATCATCACTTCATGGTTGCCGCGACGCGCGCCGTAGGAGTTGAAGTCCACCGGATCAACCCCGTGTTCCATCAGATAGACGCCGGCGGGCGAGGCCTTCTTGATGGAGCCGGCCGGCGAGATGTGGTCGGTGGTGATGGAGTCGCCGAAGATGCCCAGGATGCGGGCTTCGATCACGTCCGTCACCGGGGCGGGCGTCATGCCCATGCCCTCGAAATAGGGCGGGTTCTGCACATAGGTGGAGTCACCCTGCCAGCCGTAGGTCTGGCCGCCCTTTATCTTGATGCCCTGCCAGTTCTTGTCGCCCTTGAACACGTCCGCGTAGCGGCTGGAGAACAGGGCGTTGGTGACGTTCTGATTCTGGATGTCGGACACTTCCTGGGCGGTCGGCCAGATGTCCTTCAGGTACACGTCCTGCCCGTCCTTGCCTTGGCCCAGGGGCTCGGTGGTCAGGTTCTTGCGCATGGAGCCGGCCAAGGCGTAGGCGACGACCAGCGGCGGCGAAGCCAGGTAGTTGGCGCGAACGTCGGGGTTCACCCGGCCTTCGAAGTTGCGATTTCCCGAAAGAACCGAGACCGCCACCAGGTCGCCGTCGTTGACAGCCTTGGACACCGGCTCAGGCAGCGGCCCGGAGTTGCCGATGCAGGTGGTGCAGCCATAGCCCACCAGGTTGAAGCCGAGATTGTCCAGATAGGGCGTCAGGCCCGACTTGGCTAAGTACTCGGTGACCACCTGCGAGCCGGGGGCCAGGGAGGTCTTGACCCAGGGCTTGGAGGTCAGGCCCAGCTCGGTCGCCTTCTTGGCCACCAGGCCCGCGGCGATCAGCACCGAGGGATTGGAGGTATTGGTGCAGGAGGTGATGGCCGCGATGACCACGTCGCCGTTACCCAGGTCGAACTTCTCCCCGCCCACCGGCGTGCGCGCCGCGTCCAGAGCCTTGGCGAAGTCGCCCGACAGGGCTTCCTCGAACTTGGGCGCCGCTTCGGTCAGCAGCACGCGATCCTGGGGCCGCTTGGGCCCGGCCAGGGAGGGTTGGACGGTGGCGATGTCCAGCTCGAGCGTATCGGTGAACACCGGCTCGGGCGCGCCGGCCTCGTGCCAGATGCCCTGGGCCTTGGCGTAGGCTTCCACCAACGCTACGCGGTCCTTGTCGCGGTTGGTCTTGGCCAGGTAGTCGATGGTGGCCCGGCTGATGGGGAAGAAGCCGCAGGTGGCGCCATACTCGGGGGCCATGTTGGCGATGGTCGCCTGGTCCTCGATGGTCAACTGGGTCAGGCCGTCGCCGAAGAATTCCACGAACTTGCCGACCACGCCCTTCTTGCGCAGCATCTGGGTCACGGTCAGCACCAGGTCGGTGGCCGTGGTCCCCTCGGGCAGACCGCCGATCAGCTTGAAGCCGATCACTTCGGGAATCAGCATGGGGATGGGCTGGCCCAGCATGACCGCCTCGGCCTCGATGCCGCCCACGCCCCAGCCCAGTACGGCCAGGCCGTTGATCATGGTGGTGTGGCTGTCGGTGCCGACCACGGTGTCGGGGTAGGCCACATCCTCGTTGGTCCAGACCGTTTGAGCGAGATACTCAAGGTTGACCTGGTGACAGATGCCGGTGCCGGGGGGCACCACGCGGAAGTTGTTGAAGGCCGACGAGCCCCAACGCAGGAAATTGTAGCGCTCCAGGTTGCGCTCATATTCCTTGGCCACGTTCTGGCCGAAGGCCTTGGCCGTGCCGAAAAAGTCCACCATCACCGAGTGGTCGATCACGAGGTCGACGGGGTTCAGCGGATTGATCTTGGCCGGGTCGGCGCCGAGCGCGCTCATGGCGTCGCGCATGGCGGCCAGGTCGACCACCGCCGGAACGCCGGTGAAGTCCTGCATCAGCACCCGCGCCGGGCGGAAGGCGATTTCGTGCTCGGTCTTGCCCTTGTTGTCGAGCCAGGCTGCGACCGCCTTGAGGTCCTCGGGGGTGACGGTGTCGCCATCCTCGTTGCGCAGAAGGTTTTCCAGGAGCACCTTCATCGACACCGGCAGACGGGAGATGCCGGAGAGCCCGGCTTCCTCCGCGGCGGGGAGGCTGTAGTACTGATAGGTCTTTTTCCCGACTTTCAGCTCTTTGCGGGTATTAAGGCTGTCTATAGACGGCATGGAATGATGATCCTCTCTTTGCTCATCCGGGCCGCCCGAAATCCGGTGACGGGATCGCGCGCTTATCGGAACGGACACACAGCGTCCGATCCGGCGCGGCGGCTGGCCCGCGCGGCCGCGCTCCTCATAGACCTGGAAGTCCTTGGCGTCCATCGACGGCTTGGCCGATTGGCCGGGGTTTGCAAGGCGTGCTGATTTCCAAGGTGACGATAGAGGGCCTTGCCCTGGCCCGAGGCGATCGGTTGCTGTTCAAGGGCCTCAATCTGGCGCTGGAGCCGGGCCGCGCGGTGGCTCTGCGCGGCCGCAACGGCGCGGGTAAGACCAGTCTGCTGCGGGCCGTCGCCGGCATGATCGCGCCTCTGGCGGGTCAGATTGTTTTTGAGGGCGCGCAGGGCCCGCTGGAAGCCGAGGAGGCTCGCGCTCTGGGCCTGCACCTGATGGGCCACCAGGATGGGCTCAAGCCCGGTCGCCTGGCGCGCGACGAACTGGCCTTCCAGGCGTGCTGGTGCGGCGGCGATGAGGCGGGCATAGCGCGGGCGATGCAGGCGCTGGATCTGGCCCGCATCGCCGATCTGGAGGTGCGCAAGCTGTCGGCCGGCCAGCGCCGACGTCTGGCCCTGGGCCGCTTGATCGCCGCGCCCCGCGCCCTGTGGCTGCTGGACGAGCCCTTCGCGCCGCTCGACGCCGAGCACCGCGCCCGCTTCGGCGAACTGATGACCCGGCATCTGGACGCGGGCGGGCTGATATTGGCGGCGGCGCACGATCCCTTGCCGATCGAGTCGGACGGCCTGGAGATTTCGGCGTGACCGCTCTTGTTGTCCTGCTGCGGCGCGAGCTGGCCCTGGCGTGGGGCCGCGGCGGCGGCCCGCTGGTGGCGCTGGCCTTCTACGCCTGCGTGGCGACGCTGCTGCCCCTGTCGGCCGGTGCGGCGCCCGAGCGGTTGGCGGCGGTGGCGCCCGGCTCGGCCTGGCTGGCCCTGGCCCTATCGAGCCTGCTGTCGCTGGAGCGCCTGTTCGAGCGGGACTACGAGGACGGCGCCCTGGATTTGCTGGCGTTGGGGCCCCTGCCGCTGGAGGCGGTGTCGGCGGTTAAGTGCCTGGCCCAGTGGATATCCACCGGCCTGCCTCTGGCGGTGTTCACCCCCGTAGCCGCCACGGCCCTGGGCGCCAACCCTAGCCTGATCCCCCTGACCTTCGCCGCCGCCCTACTGGGCGGTCTGGGCTTTTCCTTCGTGGGCGGCATTGGAGCGGCCTTAAGCCTGGGCAGCCGGCGCGGCGGGGTGCTTGTGGCGGTGATCGTCCTGCCGCTGTTCGCGCCGCCGGTGATCTTCGGCGCCGGCGCCATCGAGGCCTTCGCCGGAGGCCTGAACTGGGCGCCGGGGTTCCTGCTGCTGGGGGCCTATTGTCTGGCGGCCGTGGCGCTCGGCCCCTTCGCCATGGCGGCGGCCTGTAGGAACGCGCTGTCGTAGAACACCGTCATCCTCGGAAAATGCGGAGCATTGGTCCGAGGACCCAGCCGCTCCGGGCGTCCCGCTTGCTGGTTCCTCGGGTTCGCCCTGCGACGCCCCGAGGATGACGATCTGATTTGAGTAGCGACTATCATGGGCCGCATGCTGTCGGTGCGACCAATCGGGCATTGAACCACCAAGGACACCAAGATCACTAAGGAAGTCACCAAGAGCGCGCTGCCCTCTTGGTGTTCTTAATGTCCTTGGTGGTTCAATTCTTCGATGCCTGCGGCGTCCCCGAGGTCGACGACTAAGCTTCCACGTCGTCCGTGCCTTCGCCGGGCTCGGCCACCGGCTCGACGTGCAGGTGCACCTTGCTTAGGGGGATGTTGGGGATGGCCAGGATCGCCAGGAGGCCCAGCAGTACGCTGGCCAGGGCCACGGCGAACATGCCGGACATGGCCACGGAAAAGGCCGCCTTGACCACCGGGTCCACGTGAGTCGCGCCGGCGCCGATGGAGCCGGCGCCCGATCCGCCCAGGGCCAGGGCTTGGAGCTGCGCCAGGCCTGTGTGGGCGCCGACCTGGCCGTGGTGGGCCATCTGCGCGGACAACAGCGTGGTCAGCAGGGCTCCGAACACCGCCACGCCGACCGTGGAGCCGATCTGACGGAAGAATTGAGAGGCGCTGGTGACCACGCCCAGCTGCCCGGGCGGGGCCGAGTTCTGCGCCACCATCGAGAACAGGCTTTGCGAGGGGCCCAGGCCCAGGCCGACCACGAACAGGCGCCAAGCAACCTGAACCCCCGAGGCGTGCGCTCCCATGGTCGCCAAAAGCACGAAGCCGATCAGGATGGCCACCGTCCCGCCGACCATGAAGGGCTTGTAGTGGCCGGTTTTGCTGACCATGCGGCCAGCCGCGGTCGAGGTGAGGATCAGGCCGAACATCAGGGGCAGAATCGCCGCGCCGCTGGCGGTGGCCGGCACGCCCAGACCCACCTGCAGATAAAGCGGCATGAAGGTGATCACACCCATGAAGGACATGGACAGCAGGAACGAGGCTATGGTGGAGGTGGTGAAGGTCCGGATGCGGAACAGGCCGAGCGGCAGCACGGGCTCGGCGGCGCGGGCCTCCACGGCCAGCAGGGCGAGCACGCCAACCCCGAAGATGGCGAACAGGGTCAGGATGCGGGGCGAGGACCAGGCATAGGCCTGGCCGCCCCAGCTCAAGGCCAGCATCAGGGCGCCGGCCGAGATAATGACGAGCAGCGCGCCGGCCACATCGATGCGCGCGCCCGCCCGACGGCGCGTGGCCGGCATGCGGGTGACGATCATGAACAGCGCCAGCAGCGACAGCGGCAGGTTGATGTAGAAGATCCAGCGCCAGCCCGACACGTGCAGCGCGCCGATATCCACCGTGCCGTGCTCGGTGAAGAAGCCGCCCACCACGGGCCCGATCACGCTGGCCAAGCCGAACACCGCCCCGATCAGGCCGGCGTAACGGCCGCGTTCGCGGGGCGGGTACAGATCGGCCAACACCGCAAAGGAGCTGGTGAACAGGGCGCCGCCGCCGATGCCCTGTAGACCGCGGAAGGCGATCAGCTGGGTCATGCCGCCGCCGAGCAGCGGCAAGGGCCCGAATTCACCGGCCAGGCCGCACAGCCAGGAGCCGAACACGAAGATCAGCACCCCGCTGATCATCACCGTCTTGCGGCCGTAAAGGTCGCCAAGCTTGCCCCAGATCGGCACCATGGCGGTGGAGGACAAAAGGTAGATGGTGGTGACCCAGGCGTAGAGCTCCAGCCCCTTCATCTCAGCCACGATGCGGGGCATGGCGGTGGAGACGACGGTGGAGTCCAGAGCGCTGAGGAGCAGCGTCAACATCAGGGCCAGCAGAGTGGTGCGCCTCTGCTGCGGCGTGGGCTCGGACGGCGGCGTGAGCGGCGAATCCTTCATGGCGATCTTAGCGTCCCTAATCCTTCGTCTTCAGTCTTCGCCTGAATCCTCGGCGGAGGCGATTTTGCGCCGCCGATGAGCTAGCATGTTCAGCCCTTCAACGAAGGCCGAAAAAGCCATGGCCGCGTAGATATAGCCCTTGGGCAGCTCAAAGCCGAAGGCCTGCGCGATCAGGGAGGCTCCGATCAATAGCAAGAAACCTAAGGCCAGCATGACCAGGGTCGGGTTCTCGCGGATGAAGGCCGCCAGGGGGCCGGAGGCCACCATCATCAGCCCCACGGCGATGGTCACCGCCAGAGCCATGATGGGCAGGCGGTCGGTCATTCCGACGGCGGTAAGGATGCTGTCTACCGAAAACACCAGATCGAGCAGCACGATCTGGGCGATTGCGGCGGCGAAACGGGGCTTGCGGGCGCTCGCGCGGTTCCGGTGATCGTCGGGCTCGGGCGGATCGGCGGCGTGGTGGATTTCCTGGGTCGCATTCCACACCAGGAACAGTCCCCCGGCGGCGAGAATCAGGTCGCGCGCCGAAAAGGCGTGGCCGAACAGACCGAACAGCGGCCGGGTCAGGCCGGTGAGCGCGACCAGGGCGGCTAGCAGAATCAGCCGCAGCAATAAGGCCAGGGCCAGACCGATTCGCCGCGCCGGCCCGCGCATGGACCCCGGCAGGGTATTGGTCAGGACCGCGACGAACACGAGATTGTCGACGCCCAGGACAATTTCCATGGCCACAAGGGCCGCCAGCGCCGCCCAGGCGCCGGGATCGATGACCAGCCTTAACAGAGCGTCCATCGCACCGCCTCCCAAGGGTCGCATTCACTAACGGGTGCTTGCGATCTCGTCACGCGCCAGGCGCCGGTCTTGGCCCGGCTGGACGTCGCGGCTTGCGCTTACGGCTTGCGGTTCGGTTGCGATGCCCAAAAACGCATGCTATCACCCGCCCGGCTTGGGGCGAGGGGATCGAACGCTCTCCAGACCCAAGTGCAATCCTGGCACTTTTCAAGCCTTTAGTGTCGCTGCGAAGAGCGCTTCGTGGGTGACCTTCGAACGCACCGGGCGGATTTAATTTGGCTGACGATTTCAAGCAGACCGACGTGGGCGCGCGCTACGCGAAAGCCCTGTTCGATTTGGCCCTGGAAACCAAGGCGCTGAGCGCTGTGGAGGCGGACATCGCCTCCATCAAGACCGCCTTGCTGGAAAGCGGCGAGCTGCGTCGCGTGCTGACGTCTGCGGTGTTCGCCGCCGAGGACAAGGCCAAGGTGCTCACCGCCATTGCGGCCAAGGCCGAGCTGGGCTCGATTGTCAGCAAGTTCCTGGGCGTGTTGGGCGCCAATCGCCGGGCCGCCGCTTTGCCCAGCGCCATCGCCGGCTTCGAGCGCCTGTCGGCCGCTCACCGCGGCGTGGTCGCCGCCGAGGTGACCAGCGCGGTCAAGCTGAGCGCGGCCCAGACCAAGGCCCTCAAGGCCGTCCTCGCCAAGTCGCTTGGCAAGGACCCAGAAATCACCGCCCGCGTGGATCCCCTGATTCTCGGCGGGTTGAAGGTCAAGGTGGGCTCGCGTCTGTTCGACGCCTCCCTCCGTTCCAAGCTTGATTCCCTGAAGTTCGCCCTCAAGAGAGCGTAGAGACCATGGACATCCGCGCCGCCGAAATCTCGGCGATTCTAAAGTCGCAAATCGCCGGTTTCGGTGAAGAAGCCGATGTCTCCGACGTCGGCAAGGTGCTGTCAGTCGGCGACGGCATCGCCCGCATCTACGGGCTGGACAAGGTCCAGGCCGGCGAGCTGGTGGAATTCCCCTCCGCCGGGGTCAAGGGCATGGCCCTGAACCTGGAGCGCGATAACGTCGGCGTCGTGATCTTCGGCGAAGACCGCGCCATTCGCGAAGGCGACGAAGCGCGCCGGCTGGGCGAGATCGTGGACGTGCCGGTGGGCAAGGGTCTGCTGGGCCGCGTGGTCAATCCGCTGGGCGAGCCGATCGACGGCAAGGGCCCGCTGACGGGCGTGGCCGAGCGTCGCCGGGTGGATGTGAAGGCGCCGGGCATCATCCCCCGCAAATCCGTGCACGAACCCGTGCAGACCGGCCTGAAGGCGATCGACACCCTGATCCCGGTGGGCCGCGGCCAGCGCGAGCTGATCATCGGCGACCGTCAGACCGGCAAGACCGCCGTGGCCATCGACACCATCCTGAACCAGAAGAAGATCAACGCCGGCACGGATGAGAGCGCCAAGCTCTACTGCATCTATGTGGTGATCGGGCAGAAGCGCTCCACCGTGGCCCAGATCGTCAAGACGCTCGAAGAGCACGGCGCCCTGGAATACACCATCATCGTGTCGGCTACGGCGTCTGAACCGGCTCCGCTGCAGTTCCTGTCGCCCTTCGCCGGCTGCGCCATGGGCGAGTGGTTCCGCGACAACGGCATGCACGCCCTGATCATCTATGACGACTTGTCCAAACAGGCGGTCGCCTATCGTCAGATGTCCCTGCTGCTGCGCCGCCCGCCGGGCCGCGAAGCCTATCCGGGCGACGTGTTCTATTTGCACTCGCGTCTCCTGGAACGGGCCGCGAAGCTCAATGAAGACAATGGGTCCGGCTCGCTGACGGCGCTGCCGATCATCGAAACCCAGGCCAACGACGTGTCGGCCTACATCCCGACCAACGTGATCTCGATCACCGACGGCCAGATCTTCCTGGAA
>Ga0182016_10004433_pt1 | contig 15520 bp, 11 predicted proteins | sample 712S2MmetaG_FD_120491 | JGI IMG/M metagenome (GOLD analysis project Ga0182016, IMG submission 120491) | Permafrost microbial communities from Stordalen Mire, Sweden - 712S2M metaG | ecosystem: Environmental > Terrestrial > Soil > Wetlands > Permafrost | place: Sweden: Stordalen | collected...
TATTCGCCGGCGAAGTGTGACACGTCGGTCGAGGTGCCGCCCATGTCGAAGCCGATCAGGCGGCCAAAGCCGGCCGACCGTCCGGTCTCGGCCATGCCGACCACTCCCGCCGCCGGGCCGGACAGGATCGCATCCTTGCCGCGAAATAGCTCTGCCGCCGTCAGGCCGCCCGACGACATCATGAACATGAGCCGCGTGTTTTTCTCCCCTCCCCCTTGTGGGGAGGGATTGAGCTCGCCGGCAACCTGCGCCACGTATCGGCGCAGGATGGGAGAGAGATAACTGTCGACTACCGTCGTATCGCCGCGACCGACAAGTTTTATCAGCGGCGACACTTCGTGGCTGGCCGAGACCTGGGGGAAGCCGAGATCGCGCGCCAGTCTCGCAACGCGCTCTTCATGGTCGCTGTAGCGATAGGCATGCATCAGCACGACGGCGACGGCGCCGATGCCGTCGGCGCGCGCGCGCTCAAGCTCGATGCGGACCGCGGCCAGGTCGAGCCCGCGCTCCACGGTGCCGTCGGCGCGGACCCGCTCGTCCACCTCGACGACGCGTTCGTACAGCATGTCGGGCTTGATGATGTGGCGCGCGAAGATCTTGGGGCGGGCCTGGTAACCGATGCGCAACGCGTCGCGCAAGCCCTTGGTGATAAGGAGCAGCGTCCGGTCGCCCTTGCGTTCGAGGAGCGCATTGGTGGCAACGGTGGTGCCCATTTTCACCGCGGCGATGCGATCGCTCGGGCAAGCCGCGCCGGGCTCAAGGCCGAGCAGATGGCGGATGCCGTGAACCGCAGCGTCGCGGTAGGCCTCGGGATTTTCCGAGAGCAGCTTGTGGGCCACCAGCGCGCCGTCAGGCCGCCTGCCGATCACGTCAGTGAAGGTGCCGCCGCGATCGATCCAGAATTCCCAACCTGACGCCATGCGCTCGATCCAGACCTTATTTTATGCCAAATTGGGCCAGAACGAGCCCCTGAACGGTCACGTCAAACGACTAGTCGAGGACGCAACGATGCACAAGATCGGGATTTCCGAAGCCGCACGGCAACGCATGATGGCGCGAACTGGAAAGACGCACCCGTTCGATGAAATCGATCCACGCCAAGCGGCGCTGGTGGTGATCGACATGCAAAACTACTTCTGCAAGCCCGGCCACCAGGGCGAGGTCCCGGCCTCACGCGACATCGTGCCGAACATCAACCGCCTCGCCGCGGATCTGCGGCGGCGCGGCGGGCTGGTCGTCTGGGTCCGCAACGGCACGCACGACACCCGTGAAAGCTGGTCGAATTATCACGCGTTTCTGCATACGCCGGAACGCTGTGACCGGCGCTATGCGGCGATGGAGGTCGGCGGCGACGGTTACGCCTATTGGCATTTGAACGACATCCGTCCGGAGGATGCGCAGGTGACCAAGACACGCTACAGCGCTTTCATCCAAGGCTCTTCGGATATCGAACGGCTCTTGCGCGACCGCGGCGTCGATACTCTCCTCATCACCGGTACCGCCACCAATGTGTGCTGCGAAAGCTCGGCGCGCGACGCCATGATGCTGAATTTCAAGGTTGTCATGGTGTCCGACGGGCTCGCGACCCACAGTGATGACGAGCACAACGCCGCGCTGTCGATCTTTTACGGCCTGTTCGGCGATGTGCAGACGACCGACGAGGCGGTGCAATCGCTCGAGCGGGGCGACAAGGCGCGCGCCGCGGCCTGATTGCGACGATAACCCGGACGTCAGATCACAAGCGTTGCTTTCGCGGCCGGCTCGATGCCGCGCGCCCGTCTACGCATTTTCGCGTAGCGTGACGACCACAGTTTAGGCGATAACGCGCGCCTTTATTAATGCATTCGGTCTATCGAGGCCTCACACCTCATTACTGTTAGTCCGTCATGAACGTTCAGGCGATCAAAGGTCGGCTGGCGGACGGTTTGCCTCAGGCCACCGCTCATCGCCCGCGTTCGGCCGCCGACAACCCCGTTCTGCCGATTGTTCGCGCGACTCCGCGTGAACAGCGATGGGCATTTGGCATTGTCGTTATTTTGGTTCTGGCCCTCGCGGCCGCGATTCCATTCACGCGTATGCCGTTGGCGAGGATTACCGCCTTCATTCCAAGTTACGAAGCGGCCATGGCAATCTGCGATCTGGTGACCGCCGTGCTCCTTTTCGGCCGAGTCACCCGCCGCCGCTCCGCCGCTTTTCTCGCTTTGGCCAGCGGATATCTGTTCAACGCCGCCATTATCGTTACGCACCTACTTTCCTTCCCCGGCGCCTTTAGCGAAACCGGCCTGCTGGGAGCGAACGACCAGACCACCGCGTGGCTTTATGTTTTCTGGCACGGCGGTTTCCCTATTTTTGTCCTCGGCTATGCGCTGCTCTCGGAAGGCGACAACGCTTCCGCTTACCTCCGCAAGCACCCAAGCCGGGCGATCTTTTTTAGCTCGGCCGGTGTCGTTACGAGCGTTGCCGCATTGACGCTGCTCGCAACGACCGGGCATGGCCTGTTGCCCACAATCATTCAGGGCGGCAACTACGCGCTCATGATTTCGACCGGTGTGAGCCCCGCCATCCTGGCTTTGAGCACCCTGGCACTATTAGCATTGCTGCGGCGGCGAGAACGAACGGTGCTCGACGTGTGGCTCATGGTGGTGATGAGCAGCTGGTTGCTCGACGCAACGCTAAGCGCGGTCGTGAGCTCCTCGCGCTACGATTTAGGATGGTATGCCGGCCGCAGCTTCGGCTTTGTGGCGGCCTGCTGTTTGCTCATAACTCTGTTGTTCGAAATGAACAGGCTCTACGATCGACTGAGTTCCTCCTTGGCGCTTGCCCAGACACTGCAGCTCGATCTCACATTTCGCGCCGAGAACGATTCGCTTACTGGCTTGCCGAATCGCGCCTTGTTTTATGACCGTCTCGCGACGGCGATGACCCGTTGCCGGCGCAGCAAGAACCTCATGGCGCTACTTTATGTCGACATCGATGATTTCAAGAAAATCAATGATGGCTTGGGCCATGCCGCCGGCGATGAACTGCTTCGCTGGTTTGCCAAACGCCTGTCCCAATCCGTGCGCGCGGCGGACACCGTCGCGAGGCTGGGCGGCGACGAATTCACCGTGATTCTGGAAAATCTTCCTTCCCGCGAGGTAGCAGAGCGGGTGGTTGTTAAGCTCATGGCCGCATTGCGCCGCCCCGTAGGAGCCGGTCAAAACGACATCGAGCCGAAAGCCAGCGTCGGGATCGCCTACTTTACCGATGGCGATTTAAAGCCCGACGAGCTTGTCAAACAAGCCGACGCGGCTCTATACCGCGCCAAACAAAACGGTCGCAATCGATATTGGGTCCATGTGCCGCAAGCGGACACGGTCACCTAGGAATTCGCCGCGGCTAATCGTGCGCCAACAATTCGGCGATAGTTTTGATTTCGTTGCGGGCATACTTCGGTAACCCAGCGCTGATCGAATCGCCCGCGTTAAAGGACGACTGACCCATCAAGACTTGCGCCGGCACGAGGTTGCGCAACACCGGCACGGTCTCGAAGCCGCGTTTCTCGTCGAGCACCCGGGTCTTGATCGCGAGCGCCATGAAGGCCGTGACGATGGTTTTACCGGGATCGGCCGGGTCGGCCTGAAATACGGCAAAGAGCTTGCCGAACTTCATGATCTGATTGACGTAAAAAATATTCTGCTCAAGCACGCCCGAAATCGGCGTGTCGAGTTTGGTCAGTTCCTGCAAGCCGGCTTGGTCAAGATCGGCGGGCGCGGGCGCGGACAGTTCGCTTTGAAAGTCGATATGATCAACGACTTTCTTGGCGCTGTCGCGGAGCTTGTTCACCAGCATGATGCCCATGGGGATCTTGCCTTCGAGGCGGTAGGTCGAAGCTATGCAGATCGATGTCGTGCGGCCGGTGCACCATTTGCGGTCCGGATTGTCGTTGCCGGTTCCGGGATCGTCCTTGAAAGACACGACATCCGAAGCCGCAATCTGCTTGTGTTTGATTGCCGGATCGATTTTCTCGAGGAATGGCAGCGTCACGTCGCGGCTCAGATCGATCGCGCCAGGCGCGCGGTCGAGAAGAAAGCGCGCTTGCGCCACATACATCGACAATTTCTCGATGGTCTTTCCGCCATGGTCGTTCGCCGGCTTGTCGAGGGTCGCCTCGGTATAGGCCGGGAACAGGGCCAGGAATTTCTTCTCGGTCGGGCGCTGGCTCGCCCAATCGTCGAAAGCCACCAGCGCGGTTTCGCTATTGATGCCGCCATCACCGGTGTGATCGCTAAACGCGATGGTACCGGGCTTGAGCTGCGCCACGTCGGCTTGGCGAGCCGCACTCACGTCGTCGACGACAAAATCCTGCGCGCCGGCGGCCGCGGCAATGCCGACAAAGCCGAGATAGCCGGCAAACAGGATGGCGAGCCGCGTCGACATTAATTTTTCCCGCGAGATGCTTTCAAGGAGACGATTTTAGTTCACCCGTCCGCCCCAGAAGTAGTCCCGATTGGGCTGGGGTTGGGGCTGCGGTGGCGCGGGGCGAGGTTGGAACAGACCGAATATACCACGCAAGGGCTGGGGCATTTGCGGCTGCTCTTGTTGCCAGCCCTGATTGGGGTAGTAGTTGCGGCCGATCCAGCGGCCTGTCGGACCGCCACCGCCGCCAAAGAGAAACCCCTGGTCGTTATTGGGGGCTTGCATCTGCGACACGTAGGGATCGTCGCGATTGACCAAATCGTATTGCGTGTCGGCGACCTGGCCATTGCCGCTGCGGCGGAAGTGCTCGACGAAGGTCGGGCCTTGCGGCTGCGGCGGGGGTTGAAACAGCCCACCGAAGCCTTGATCCTGGTTCCGCGCACCGGCGCGATCGCCGGTCATGTAGTCGATCGGGATATCAACGAGCTCGCGCTTCGCCTCCGGTGACGGTCCATTGAGCGGCGCCTTCGGCGCGATATGGTCGTTCCAGATCGCTTCGATGATCGGCTGGAAGATCGGCAAGGCCACCCGGGCGCCGCTCTCGCTGGAGCCGAGCGAGCGACGCTTACCGTCGCCGTTGTCGTAGCCCATCCACACCGCGACCGTGACGTCGTTGGTAAAGCCGATGAACCAGCCGTCCACCGCGTCTTCCGTTGTGCCGGTCTTGCCGGCAACATAAGGCGACAGGGCGCCGATCCCGCGCGCAGTGCCACGGGCGACCACGCCCTGGAGCATGGTCTTGAGCTGATAGAACGATGTCGGGTCGGCGGCGCCGATGCGCGGCAGCGGCGTGCTCGGGTATTGATAAACGGTGCGGCCGCCGAGCTCGATCGAATCGATGGCGTGTGGTTGCGGCAGCGCGCCCTCGTTGGCGACGGCCGCATAAAACGCCGCCAGATCAATCATCCGCACCGGCTGGGCGCCGAGCACGAAGGGGTAATAGCGCTCGCATTGGCTATAGATTTTCGCCGCAACCGCGGTCGCGCATACCGCGTCGAGGCTTCGTTCCGGATCGCCGTCGATGCCGCCGTCAAGAAGATGCGCGGTGACGATATTGATCGAATTCTCAAGACCGCGGCGCATCGTGAAGACGCCGCCTTCGCTGAAATCGGCGTTGCGCGGCGACCAATAATCCTCGGGACGCATCCGGCCGTCGTATTGCCGGCTGATCGCATCGCGGCCATCGAGGCCGGTGCCGATCGGCGGGAAGGTGATCGGCTGATTGAGCACCAGCGTGTTCGGCTGCAGGCCGTGCTGCAGAGCCGTGAGGTAGGTCAGGGGTTTCATTGCCGAGCCGGGCTGACGCTGCGTCTGCGCGACGCGATTGAGCTGGCTCAGCGGATAGGAGAAGCCGCCCGTCATGGCGAGGATGCGGCCGGTTTTGTTTTCCAGAACCAGCGCGGCGCCCTGCACCGTCGGCCTGACGCGCAATTGAGCCTGGCCGGGCGAGAGCGACGGAAGGCTCGGACCTTGGGCGTTTGAGTTCTTTGCATCGCCGTTTTTGCCGCCGGATTTCTTGGCGTCCCGGCTTTTAGTGTCGCTGCTTTTGCCTGAGGTATTCTTCGGCGCTGCGACCTTGGGTTCGACGACGTTGACATAGACGACGTCGTAAAGGCCGAGGCCGCGCCGCGCCTCGCCCGTCATTCCGGTCAGCGCCATGACGCGCCCGTCCGGCAGCCCGACACGCATCCCATCGCCCTTCTGCAAGACGACGGCCGGCGTCCAGTGCACGTCGTAAAGCGGCAAACGCAAGGCCTGCAGCGCCTGCTGCCAAGCTGGCGCAGCCAAGACAGCGTTCGGCGCCGCCACGGCAGAGTTCGGCGCCGCCGTGGCTGAGCCCGGAGCGATCGCATCCGCTGGGGCGGCTGCCGGGCTATTGCTCGAAAGCTTTTTCACGGCGTCGGCGATATTGGCCTCCGGGCCGCGAAACTGCACCCTTCCCATCGAAATCTCGTAACGCGCCAAGCCTTCCTGCAGCGCCGCCTCGGCCTCGCGCTGCAATTGCGCATTAATGGTGGCGTGGACCGTGTAGGAATCCGCCGTCATGTTGGCGACGCCGTCGGCCTTCGCCTCGCGGCCGAGAAAATCGACGAAGTGAAAGCCGATGTCGCGGCGATGATTTGCATAGGCGGCGAGCTTGGGCAGTTCGCCCAGCGCCTGATCTTTTTGCGCAGCGCTGATGACGCCGTCTTCCTCCATGCGGCCGAGGACATAGCCGAGACGATCTTTGGCGCGGTCGGGATGGCGGTCCGGGCTGTAATAATTCGGCCCCTTGAGGAGGCCCGCCAGCATCGCGCCCTCGCCGACCGAAAGATCCTTCGCCGGCTTGCCGAAATAAGTGCGCGCCGCCATTTCGACACCCCAGGAGCCGCGGCCGAGATAGGCGGAGTTGAGGTACAGTTCGAGAATCTCGTTCTTGGTCAGTATGGTCTCGAGCCGCGATGCCACGATCATCTCGCGGATTTTGCGCTCATAGGTCACGTCCTCGCCCACCAGCAGGTTTTTCACCACCTGCTGGGTGATCGTCGAGCCGCCTTGCGGCCTACCGGATTGACCGAGATTGCCGATAAAGGCGCGGATAATGCCGCGCTCGTCGACACCGTGATGCTGGAAGAAGCGCCGGTCCTCGGCGGCGACGAAGGCCTTCTGCACGAAGTCGGGGATATCGCCGAGCGAGACCCAGATGCGTCGGTTGCCGGGCTGAAACACGTCGGCGAAATCCGCCCCTGTCCCATCCTGGACCACCGTCGTACCCGGCAGCTTCTTGCCCTTGAGCTGGGTCGGGTCGGGCAGATCGGCTGCCGCGTTGTTGAAGAAGTCGATCACCTGGCCGAGATCGACGACCGGTTTGTCGATGCTCTCGTTCTTGCAGAATTGGTGGTAGGCGGTGTTGAGGTCGGTGAAATTGAGACCGTGGAACGCCTTGATGTCGGCGCCCATGGCCTTCGGATCGTCGAGCGCGGTGGAGATGAGTTCGTCGAGATTGATCGACTCGATATCGAACGCATGCGTCATATGGGTGCAGCCGTCGCGCAACAGCTGCACGACCGCGGCTTGATCCTGAACCGGATCGAAATGCGTCTTCACGGCTTGCGGCTGCGTCGTTACCTCGCTCAAGGCGAGCGCGGTCGCGAAAAGCTTGACCAGTATGGTAGTGTCCATGAGGACTGCGGCAGGGCGGCCGGGTTCGAGGAACGCAACGATACAACGGCGATTATAGCGATCTGATCCTTACAAAAAGACTTTTTTGCGAGGCCGGCCGTAGCGCCGAAAACCCGGCAAGCGCGCTGATTTCGGCATTTATGCCGCAATTACGGTCACCCAAATGTCTTAAGCTTCACGGCACCATCTTGGCCGGGCCCAAGCCGTCGAAGTGACCGCGCCATTGCAATAGCGCAAGCAAGCCCAGCGCCGGAAGCCCGGCCGCCGCGCAGATGGCGAAGAACCAGGCCCAGCCCGCCGCTGCGGCGAGAAAGCCCGCGCCCGACGACAGGTAGGTGCGACCAAAGGCAGCAAGCGCCGTCAACAATGCATATTGGGTCGCCGTATGCAGCGGATTGCGGCACAGCGCCGAGAGATAGGCGACGAAAATAACGGTGCCGACGGCGCTGGTGAAATTCTCGATCGTAATCGCGACAGTGAGCCAAACGGTGTTGTGGCCCAAAACGGCCTGGAAAGAGAAGGCGAGATTGGCGAGCGATTGCAATAAGCCGCCGATCCAGAGACTGGCCGGCAGGGAGAACGCGCGCGCCACAAAGCCGCCGGCAAACCCGCCGATCAGCGTCGCGGCAAGCCCAAGGCCTTTGATGATGGCGGCATATTCGTTACGCGAAAAACCAAGATCGATGACAAACGGCGCCGTCATCGCGCCGGACAGCGCATCGGTGAATTTGAACAGCACAACAAAGGCGAGCGCCGCGAACGCGAGGTCGCGCCCGAGAAATTCGGAGAACGCACCGACCGCCGCTTCGATGACGCGTTGCATCCGGTTTTCCCGCGCATGCATTGCGTTGGCGGCGGCGGATTTTTCCGGCTCGGCGGCGACGAGCGTCGTCGCAATGCCGATGACGACGAGCGCCGCCATCGTCATATAGCTCGCGGTCCAAGCAGCTTGGTGGCCGAGCCCGACGCCCTGAAAGCCGCTGACCAGGAACAGCGCGCCGGCCGTCGAGGCCAGCATGCCGATACGGTAGGCTGCGACGTAAGACGCCATGCCGGCGGCCTGTTCGCTCTCGTCCAGACTCTCCACCCGGAACGCATCGACGATGATGTCCTGCGTCGCCGAGGCGGCGGCGACGAGGAGTGCTCCGACGGCGACCAGGGGAGCGGACACCGACGGATCGCAAGCGCCGAGAAAGACGATCGCGGCGATCAGCAAAAACTGCGACAGCAATAGCCAGCCGCGCCGACGGCCGAAGCGCCGCGACAGCAGCGGCACATCGAGCGCATCGACCAACGGCGCCCAGAGGAATTTTATGGTGTAGGGCGTGCCGACCAGCGCAAAGAGACCGATGGTGCCGAGATTGACCTTGGCTTCGGCCATCCACACCAGCAACGTCGAGCCCGACAAAGCAAGCGGCAGCCCCGACGAGAAGCCGAGGAACATCACAATGAGCACGCGCCGCTTGCAATAGACGGCGAGCGTCTGCGCAAATGACGGGCGTGGTGCTGCCGCGATTGTAGAATCCTCAGGCGTCACTCGCCCGCTTCCAGCTTGCGGGTCATTGACGCGGCAATCGGAGCCGGGATGATCTGGGCGCTGCCGCCATCCTCGGTGAATTCGACATCGGTTATCCTCGCGCCGCGCTTCATGGCTTTTTCCGCCGAGGTCACGATCAACCGCACATCCTCGTTGGCCTGGTTGAAATGGCCTTGCAGCTTGAGCACGCGCTCGTGCAGGCGCTCGACATCCTCGATCAGTTTGCCGACCTCGGTCTGGATCTGGCCGGCGGCTTCGCGCATGCGGGCGTCGCGCTGGATTTGCTGGATGACATGGATGGCGATCATCAATAGCGACGGCGAAACGATGACAACCTTGGCGCCGAAGGCCTTTTGCACCACGTCGTCGAAGCCGTCGTGCAATTCCGCATAGACCGACTCCGACGGCACGAACATGAACGCCAAGTCTTGCGTTTCGCCGGGGATCAGATATTTCGCGGCGATATCCGCGATATGCTTGGTCATGTCGAGCCGCACGCGGGCGCCGGATTGCCGCTTTTCCTCGTCGCTCCCGGCCTCCCGATAGGCGGTGATGGATTCAAGCGGAAACTTCGCATCGATCACGAGCGGCCGCCGGTCGGGCAGGAACACCACGCAATCCGGCCGCGTCTTATTGGTCAGCGTGTACTGGAACTCATAGCAAGCCTTCGGCAGGCCGTCGCGAACGATAAGCTCCATGCGGCCCTGTCCGAAGGCGCCGCGCGACTGCTTGTTGGCGAGCACGCCTTGCAGCGAAGTGACCTGACTGGCGAGGTCGGTGATGTTCTTCTGCGCACTGTCGATGACGGCGAGCCGCTCGTTGAGTTTTTGCAGGTTCTCATGCGTGCTGACTTTGGTCTTTTCCAGCGAATCGCCGAGCCGGTGCGACACCGAATCGAGCCGCTCATTGACGGCGTGCTGAAGCTGAGTTTGGCCCCGCGCCAGCATGCCGATCATGGCTTCGAGCCGGGCCGCAGCGTCGGTCTGCGCCCGTGCCAGATCATTCATCACCGCGGCATGCGGATGCGCGGCATTCCGCGAGCGCCAAAGCACAATGCCGAGCGCGGCGAGCGCGATGCAACCGATGATAATGGCGCTAAGCGCCGATAGATTCTCGGTCATGAGCTTTCCGCGACTTAGGCCGTTCGCGACTCGTTGTGGAACGAAGAGCGAACGGTCATAACGCGTCGAAGCCGGATGATCAACGGAACGATCGGAGGATCGCGTACATTGACCCCGCTTTACGCACCGCTTAAATCGCCCACCAAGCCTTTGCCCGAGACCATCATGCCCGTGCGCGAGATCATCAAATTGCCCGACAGGCGGCTGCGGCTCAAATCCGAGCCGGTCAAGCAAATCGACGCCGGCATCAAGAAACTGGTCGATGACATGTTCGAGACCATGTACGAGGCGCCCGGCATCGGGCTCGCGGCCATTCAGCTCGGCATCGCCAAGCGCGTCATCGTCATGGATCTGTCGAAAAAGGACAACGAGCACAAGCCGCAGGTTTTCATCAACGCCGAGATAACCTGGAAGTCCGACGAAAAGGCGACCTTCGAGGAGGGCTGCCTGTCGATCCCGGAATATTACGAGGAGGTCGAGCGGCCGGCGGAGGTGAAGGTCAAATATCTCGACCTCGACGGCAAGAGCCACGAGATCGCCGGCAAGGGCCTGTTGGGGACCTGCCTGCAGCACGAGATCGACCACACCAATGGCGTGCTGTTCATCGATCATCTCTCCAAGCTCAAGCGCGACCGCGTCATCAAGAAATTCGCCAAAGCGGCCAAAATTACCAAGAAGGTGGAGGCGTGATTGGCGCTCCGCGTCGTTTTCATGGGCACGCCGGATTTCGCCGTGCCCACACTGCTGGAGATCGTCGGCTCCGGCCATGAGATTGTCGCGGTCTACACCCGCGCGCAGCAGCCGGCGGGACGCCGCGGATTGGAACTGACACCGAGTCCGGTCGCGCGCGAGGCCGAGCGCTTCAAACTACCGGTCTTTACCCCGAAGACTTTAAAAACCGCGGATGCGGCGGATGCCATGCGGACGCGCGCCGCCGATGCTGCCGTGGTGGTCGCCTATGGGCTGATCCTGCCGAAGGCGATTTTGGATTCATTTCCCCTCGGCTGCTTCAACCTGCATGCGTCGCTATTGCCACGCTGGCGCGGTGCGGCGCCGATCCACCGCGCGATCATGGCCGGCGACCGCGAAACCGGCGTGATGGTGATGAAGATGGATGAGGGCCTCGACACCGGCGCCGTCGCCATGGCGCAGCGCGTAACGATAGGCTCCGATGTCACGACCGGCGATCTGCATGACGAATTGGCGCGGCTCGGCGCAAAACTTATGCCGGTGGCGCTCGGCGCACTCGAGCGCGGCTCGCTGACGCTGACGCCGCAGGCCGCAACGGGCGCGATTTACGCGGCCAAGATCGACAAGACCGAAACCCGCATCGATTGGACCCGGCCATGGCAGGAGGTGCACAACCATTGCCGCGGGCTGTCGCCGTTTCCCGGCGCTTGGTTCGAACATCCGGGCCTCGGCCGCATCAAAGTGCTGCGCACCACGAAGGGCGACGGCCAAGGCCCGCCAGGCGCCGTGCTCGACGAGAGTCTGACCGTCGCCTGCGGCAGCGGCGCCGTGCGCATCATCGAACTGCAACGCGCCGGCGGCAAACCGATGCGGACGGAAGAGTTTTTGCGTGGCACGCCTGCGGCCTTCGCAAGCTCGCTGAATTGAGCGGCGGCGCGCATGCCCCGCTACAAGCTCACCATCGAATATGACGGCACTCCCTATGTGGGCTGGCAGGCGCAGGAGAATGGCGCCTCGGTGCAGGGTGTGCTCACCGACGCCGTCGCAGCCTTTGCGGGCGAGCGCGTCACCGTCGCGGGCGCGGGGCGCACCGACACTGGCGTGCATGCGCTCGGCCAGGTTGCCCATATCGATCTCGCCAAGGACTGGGATAACGACACGGTGCGCGACGCGATCAACTTCCATTTGCGGCCGCGGCCGGTCGCCGTGCTCGCCGCCGAACGGGTAGCGGCGGATTTCGACGCGCGCTTCTCGGCGCTCAAGCGCCATTATCTCTATCGCATCGTCAATCGCCGCGCCGATCTGACGCTCGACCAGAACCGTGCCTGGCGAGTGCCGCGGGTGCTCGACAGCACGGCGATGCATGCGGCGGCACAGCTTCTCCTCGGCAAGCACGATTTCACCACCTTTCGTTCCACGGAGTGTCAGGCGAAATCGCCGGTCAAGACCCTCGACCGGCTCGACGTGACGCGCGACGGCGACAAGGTCAGCATCACCGCCGCGGCCCGCTCGTTTCTGCAGCATCAGGTGCGCTCAATGGTCGGCTCGCTAATCCATGTCGGCGAAGGCAAATGGAGCGCCAAGGATCTCGCCGAAGCGCTCGCCGCGCGCGACCGCACCGCCTGCGGCCAGGTGGCGCCGCCGCACGGGCTTTATTTGGTGCGGGTCGATTACTAGCTCGTCATTGCGAGGAGCGAAGCGACGAAGCAATCCAGTTCCCCGCGCCGTGCCGGATTGCTTCGCTTCGCTCGCAATGACGAAACGTATGGACGGAGTTCTCGATGCCGGGCAGTGATTTCGAAGTCGTCGTGATCGGCGGCGGCGCGGCCGGCGTCGCGGCGGCGCGACGGCTTCGCGAAGCGTCAGTCCAGTGCCTCCTGGTCGAAGCGCGCTCCCGGCTCGGCGGCCGCGCCTGGACGGTGACCGATGCGTCGGGGTTTACGCTCGATCTCGGCTGCGGCTGGCTGCATTCGGCCGATCGGAATCCGTGGGTCGGCGTCGCCAAGGAACAGGGAGCGGCGATCGACAAAATGCCGCCGCCCTGGACGCGGCCGTCGCTCGACGTGGGCTTTCCGCGCGCCGATCAGGATGAATTTCAAAAAGCGATCGCTGAGTTCTTTGCCCGCGTCGACGGCGCGGCGCAGGGCGAAACCGATATGGCGGCCTCGACGCTCCTCGATCCGATGTCGCGCTGGAGCGGCCTGATCAATTCTGTCGGCACTTACATCACCGGCATGGATCTCGATCGCGTCTCGGTGAAGGACCTCGAGCGCTACGACGATTCAGGCATCAATTGGCGCGTGCTGAAGGGCTACGGCACGCTGATCAGCGACGCCGGAGCCAAGCTTTCGACCATGCTCGACTGCGAAGTCCGCGGCATCGATCGCAGCGGCAAGCGGCTGCGCATCGACACCCTAAAGGGACCGATCGCCGCCGATCGCGTCATCGTCACGATCCCGACTTCGGTCATGGCATCGGAACGCATCGCGTTCACGCCGACACTGCCGCAAAAAATCGAATCCGCGCGCGGTCTGCCGCTCGGCCTCGACAATAAGCTGTTCATGGCGCTCGACGGCGCCGAGGAATTCGACAAGGAGGTCCGTCTGTTCGGCCGCACCGATCGCAAAGGCACCGGCGGCTATCATTTGCGGCCGTTCGGCCGGCCGATGATCGAGGCCTATTTCGGCGGCGGCCTCGCCACTGAGCTCGAAGCCGGAGGCGAAGCGGCCTTTTTCGAATTTGCGGTGGCCGAGCTTGTCGGCCTGTTCGGCAGCAGATTCGCGCGCCGCCTGAAACCGATCCGCGTCCATTGCTGGGGCCGCGATCCCTTCGCACTCGGCTCCTATTCGTCGGCGCTGCCCGGCTTCGCCGATCGCCGCAAAACGCTCGCTGAACCGGTCGATGATCGATTGTTCTTCGCCGGCGAAGCCTGTTCGCCGAATTTTTTCTCGACCGCGCATGGCGGCTTCCTCTCCGGCGTTGCTGCTGCAGATCAAGTCATCGCGGCGCGCGATCGCTCACAGGCGGAGTGAGATCGCGCGCGGCCTTGAAACTTGGCAGCCGCTTGGGCATCTTGGCGCGGGGAAACGGCGTCAGGAAGTAACGGGTGGCGGAGCCTGCTTATGAACGCGCCGATTTTTATCAGTTATTCGTCCAAGGACCGCGACATCGCGGAAACGATTTGCAAGGGCCTCGAGGCCCGCGGGCTCAATTGCTGGATCTCCTGCCGCGACGTCCGCCCCGGCGATAATTTTCAGGAAGCGATCGTGCGGGCGCTGCGCTCGGCGCAGGTCATGCTGCTGGTGTTCACCAGCAACGCCAATAATTCCGACGAGATCAAAAAAGAAGTGGTGCTGGCCGGGCGCCATCGCGTCACCGTCGTGCCGGTACGGGTCGAGGACGTCGCGCCCAACGACGCGTTCAGCTACGAATTCGCCACCCGGCAGTGGTTTGACCTGTTCAAAAACTGGGAACGCGAGATCGAACAACTGGCGACGCAACTGCGTCATTTGGTGCAAGTCGAGAAGCCGCAGGATGGCCTCGCGACTCCTCCAACGACGACGCTGCCGCCGCGACCGCCGGCCGCAGCCTCGTCCGGCCGGCCTCTGCTCCTGGGCTCGGCCGCGGCCGCCGTTTTAATCGCGATCGCCGGGACGGCATTCTATATGCGGCATATCGCGCCGCCTGCGCCGGCTACGCCACCTCCGCCGCCCTCACAAGCGGCTGCGCAAATTCCGCCGCCGGCCCCATCGCCGCCGCCTCCCTCGCAAGTCGCATCCGCGCCTGCCGCCACACCGGCGCCTCCACCGCCCGCTCCGATTGCGACGCCGGCACCGGCACCGCAAGCCGCGACACCACCGCCACCACCCGCCCCGCCGCCGCAAATGAGCCCCGACGAGGCGGCGTGGCAGAACGCGACAACCGCGGCGACGCGGGCGGCGTTCGGCGACTATCTGAAAGGGTTTCCCTCAGGCCTCCACGCCCAGGAAGCCGAATTGCACATTGCCAATCTGATCCTCAACGCGCCGTCAGCGGCGAAGAATTTCGACGGCGCCTGGCAGACCGAATGGACCTGCCCGAACCTCGGTCAATATCCGGGCTACTCCTATCGCTTCGTCGGCCAGATCAAAGACGGCGCCTATCACGGCCTCAAAGGCGTCAAGGGCGAACCGAGCTCGCTCGACCTCAACGGCAAGATCGACGCCGACGGCACTGCGGGTTTCTTCGGCGAAATCATCGTCGGCTCGAGCCTAGTCGGCCTCGGCGTGGCGCGCGGCACGCCGAGCGATTTTCACGCCATCGCCCATTTCACCGCCTCGAGCGCCGACGGCAAGCGCATAGAGGGCCGCCCCTGCAGCCTGAGTTTTGTGAGGCAGTGAGACTCCCCCCTTGTGGGGAAGGGTGGGGAGGAGGGTCGAGAGGCGGTGCGCAAACGAAGACGCGCCTCCGTCATTCCGGGGCGCGCAAAGCGCGAGCCCGGAATCCATAACCCCAGACATCGCAGAATGAGCTCTGAGCGTTTCCCGCAACGACGGTGGCTATGGATTCCGGA
>Ga0182016_10004435_pt1 | contig 15517 bp, 15 predicted proteins | sample 712S2MmetaG_FD_120491 | JGI IMG/M metagenome (GOLD analysis project Ga0182016, IMG submission 120491) | Permafrost microbial communities from Stordalen Mire, Sweden - 712S2M metaG | ecosystem: Environmental > Terrestrial > Soil > Wetlands > Permafrost | place: Sweden: Stordalen | collected...
AGGGTCCACCCCATTGAAGGCGACGGCCGACCATTCGCTGGTGGGCAATCCCGCGCCTTCGAACTGGAACGACGTAGTGTTATTGCGGCCGTTCAGCGGCAAGCGCCCGACGGCGCCGGCGGACTCCACCCCGGGGATCTCGGCAAGGCGGGCGCGGAGCTTGGTGTGGAAGTCGATCATCTGGCGATCGGTGTAGCGGCCTTCGGGCAGGCCGAAACCGAAATACATCACGTGCGAACTGTCGAATCCGGGATTGCGATTGGCCAGCTTGAGGAAGACGCGGAGGAATGCGCCCGCGCTAAGGAGGAGCACGAGACTGAGCGCGATCTGGCCGACCACAAGGCTTTGTCGCAGGCGGAACGGATGGCGATGGCGGCGCGTGGAGAGCGCAGGGGCGAGTCCACAGAGGAGAGCGACGAGGAGACAGACGGCCGACGCGAAAACCAGCGCCCGGGCGTCGATAGAGAGGCCTTCGACTGGCTGGCGGAGCACGATCGGAAGCCCGCGCAGAATTGCGCCAGCGAGCAGCAGACCGAGCGCGCCACCCGCAGCGCAGAGCGCGAGAGCCTCGGCGAGCAACTGGCGAACGATATCGGTGAGGCCGGCGCCCAAGGCGGTGCGGATTTCCATTTCGCGCGCGCGGGCAAGAGAGCGGGCAAGAATCAGATTCACGACGTTGGTGCACACGATGGCCAGGAGCAGGAGCGCGGCAATGGTGAGGAGCAGAAGCGGACGGCGCAGGCTGCCCTTCCAGGCCTCGTCGAGGGCCTCCATGTCAGCCCCGCCGCGAGCGTTCTCTTCGGGCCAGGCGTTGGCGAGGCGGGAGCCGATGGCGCGGAGTTCGGCTTGCGCGGTGGCGAAGGTGGCGGCTGGCTGGAGTCGGCCGACGGCTTGCAGCGGTTTCGCGCTACGCGAGCCGTAGTCGCGATGGCTGATCGGAATGTAGGCACCGACGTGCGTGCCGGGGGCAGGGAAGACGAAATCCGGGGGCAGGATCCCGATTACTTCGTACGGCTGCTCGTTGAGCTGGACGGTGCGGCCCACGATGTCGGGCGCGCGATGAAACTGGCGTGCCCATAGGTCGTCGGTGAGGACGATCAGGGGCGCGCCGTCGAACTCTTCGCGTTCCGTGAAGGTGCGCCCGAGATGTGGGCCGCTGCCGAGGACGCTGAAAAGGTCGGAAGTCACCATGCCGGCCATCACCACGGAAACGGGCGAGCCGGCATAGCGAAGGCCGAAGCTGCGGGTCATGAATCCGGCTACGCCATCGAATGAAGTGCTCTCCGTGCGCCAGTCGAGCAGGTTCGCCAGGGAGACGGGCCGGAAGCCCTTGCCGGTTTGCGTCTCGTGGAGCGCGACGAGTCGCACGGGTTCGGGGTACGGCAGGCTGCGCAAGAGCAGGCGATCCATCGCGCTGAAGACGGCGGTGCTGGCACCGATGCCGAGGGCGAGGGTCAGGGTGACGGTCGCGGTGAAGGCCGGCGCGCGGCGGAGGGTGCGGAGGGAATAGAGAAGATTACGCATACTCAAATGCACCGCTCAGTAAGTAACGGACAAGCTAAAGCATGTCCCACAAGCAGCGTCACTTCTTTACGGAGAAGCGGTACAGCGTCGTCGTCTTGTACGTTTGGCCGGGCTTCAGTTCCGTGGTCGGGAAGCTCGGATGATTGGGCGAATCGGGATAGTGCTGGGTCTCCAGGCAGAGCGCTGCGCGGAAGGGATACACGTGGCCGCCTTTGGCTTTCAGAGTGCCGTCGAGGAAATTGCCGGTATAGAACTGCACTGCCGGTTCGGTAGTCTCCACTTCCATCACGCGGCCCGTGGTCGACTCCTCCACGCGTGCGCAGAGCGTCATTCCGCTGCCGGTGCGGTCGATGACGAAATTGTGGTCGTAGCCGTGGCCGAGCTTCAGTTGTTCGTCGTTCTGATCGATGCGTCCGCCGATGGCGGTGGGCTTGGTGAAATCGAACGGCGTGCCGGCGACGGGCTTGAGTTCGCCGGTGGGGATGAGGCCGGAATCGACCGGCGTGAATTTAGAAGCGTGCAGCGTCAGAATGTGATCGAGGATGAGACCGTTGCCGGCGCCCTTTAAGTTCCAATAGGAGTGGTTGGTCAGGTTGACGACGGTGTCCTTGTCGGTAGTCGCGGTGTAATCGATCTTCAGCTCGTTGGCAGAGGTCAGGTGATAGACCACCACGGCTTTCAATGTGCCGGGGAAGCCCTCGTCGCCGTCTTTGCTGATGTAGGTGAGTTCCAGTCCGCCATCGGGCAGCTGGCGCGGCGTCCAGACCACCTTGTCGAAGCCCTTGTCGCCGCCGTGCAGAGTGTTGGCGCCGTCGTTGGCGGGCAGGTGGTAGACCTTGCCGTCGAGCGTGAATTGCGCGTGGCCGATGCGGTTGCCGTAGCGGCCGATTAACGCTCCGAAATACGGTTCTTTGGGGTTCAGGTAACCGTCGACCGAATCGAAGCCTTGCACGATGTCGGCCATCTGGCCGTTCTTGTCGGGCGTCTTCAGCGAGACGACCGCTCCGCCGTAGGTGCAAATGCGCGCTTCGAGGCCGTGTTCGTTAGTGAGGGTGAAAATCTCGACGGCGGCGCCGTCGGGAGTCTTGCCGAAATCGGCCTTCGATACCTTGGTGGCGGCATGAACTGTGGCTGCGCCTAAGATCAGAAAGGCAGCGGCCACCGATGAGAGCTCTATCATTACTGGTATTACCTCCAGGCGAGATTTATTGTAACGAATACCGCCGTACAATGGATGCGATATGAAAGTGGTTCGCGACGCGGTATTGCTATTCGCCCTGGCGAGCGGGTTGGCTCTGGCTCAGGGCGACATGTGGCCCTTCCGCAAGAGGATCTTCACCGCAGAGACGCTGAGACGCCGAGAAGAACAAAATTCAAAACCGGAGGGCGCTGAGGTGGCAGAGGACGCTGAGGGGCGGCTGGCGCACTGTGAACGCCCGCACAAGATCGGACGCTTTACGCGAAATCATCGCGTCGCACGAGGATTCTGTCCGTCAGTAATACAAGAGCTTGGGACCATTTTGGTCTGGAATGACCTGTCGATTTATTGAAAAGAAAAGGAATCGCGCGAGAGCTGCGGACCATTTTGGCCCGGCCGCTCACTTAACCCAGGCGCCGGCGGACATGCGGAGGGCGACTTTGCGGAGATTGCGGATGTCTTCGCCGGGATTGGCGGAGAGCAGCAGAAGGTCGGCGCGTTTGCCCGCCTGAACGGTGCCGGTCTGGTTCAACTTCTGAAGCGCGCCGGCGCTGTTGCGTGTGGCTGCGACGATGATATCGAGTGAGGGGATGCCGGCCTCCACCAGGAGCTCGGGTTCGCGCGCCGCATCGCCGCCGTTGGATGCCACGGCGATCGGCACACCGGCGGAAAACAGTCGCCTGGTGTTGCGCTTGGCGACCTCCAGGTTGGAGCCCTGGCTTACCAGCGACGGTGCCACGAAGATGCGCAGGTTGCGCATGCGGGACAACAGGTCGGGATCGAGATCTTCGGTGTCGTCTATCATGCCGATGAAACCGGCGGCGCCGCCATCCACCAGAGCGCGGAAGTCGGCTTGGGTGGAGACGTGGCCGATGACCTGCGTGGCGGAATCGCGGGCGGATTCGAGCGCGGCGGGGTCGACTTTGAAGAGATGCGCGCCGGGAAATTTCCTGGCCGCCTCGGCGGAAGGATAGACATCCAGGGGAGCAGGGACGACGAATCTGCCGGAGCCATCGATTTTGTCGGCCTCCTCGGGGATGAGAACGGTCGAGCGCGCGCCGGCTTCGCGAATGTTCTCGCCGGCGATCACGACGACGGAATCGCTCAATGGCGGTCCGCCCAATCCATCGATGAGCACCGCGCCGACGATGGCCTTCATGTGGCTCTCCTCGGTGGGCTTGCAGGAACACAAGACAATCGAAAGAAACACCAGAGCGGCGTACCGGCGCATGGAGTCTCCATGATAGCCGAGCGCGCGGCGTCCCAAATGCTGTACAATCTGCCTTAATATGACCCCCGAAAACGCAGCGGCAGTGGAACCCGAACCCTCGAGGATGGGCGAATTCTCGCGGATTGTCGGCGTCTTTTTCGAGCCTTCGAAGACTTTTCGAGATATTGCAGAGCGGCCGGCCTGGATTGTGCCGATGATCCTGGTGATTCTGGCGGTGATGGGCATCATCACAGCCGAGTCGCAGCACATCGGCTGGGACCGGATTTTCCGGCATCAGATGGAGACTAATTCCCGATTCCAACAGATGCCTGCGGACCAACGGGAGCAGCAACTGGCGATCCAGGAGAAGTTCGCGTCGGTGGGCGGCTACGTGTTCGCCTTGATTGGCGTGCCTGTGAGCGACTTGATTATCGCGGCGGTTCTGCTGGGAATTGCGGGCGGACTGATGGGCGGCGGAATGCGCTTCAAACAGGTGTTCGCCGTGGTTGCTTACAGCGGGTTGCCGGGGGTGCTCACCGCGATTCTTACGGTGGTGGTGATCTTCCTCAAGAACCCCGACGATTTCAACATGCAGAACCCGCTGGCGTTCAATCTGGGCGCGTTCATGGACCCCAACACCGGCTCCAAATTCGTTTACTCTCTGGCGGGCTCGCTCGATCTGTTTGTCCTCTGGATGATTGTCCTGATGGCGACGGGACTGAAGGCAGCGGCGGGCAAGAAACTGACGTTCACGGGAGCTTTGGTGGCGGTGTTGTTGCCTTGGGCGGTTGTGGTTCTGGGCAAAGCCGCGATCGCCGGAGCATTCAGTTAAGAAGACCGGTCAGAAAGGCACCGCTCCCTCGCGGTCGCGGCTCATTAATGGCGGTCGCGGCTCATTAAATGGCGGTCGCGGTTTTATTAATGGCGGTCGCGGTTTTATTAATGACCGTCGCGGCTCATTAACGGGAGTTAGCGCTTCGGTAACGAGTGTTTCCGCTAGAATGTTATACGGCTCACATTTGGTGAACGTATCGAGTCTGGGGAAAAATAGTGGCCGAGCCACAGGATCTCACACAGCTGTTGATGAACTGGCGCAACGGAGATAAGTCCGCGCTGGACGAAATGACGCCGGTTCTGTACGAGGAATTGCGGCGGATGGCGCGGCGCCTGCTGTCCGCCGAGCGTCCCGATCACACCTTGCAGCCCACCGCGCTGGTGCACGAAGCGTATCTGCGGTTGATCAACCAACGGGCGGTGGACTGGAAGAACCGCGCGCATTTCTTGGGAGTAGCGGCCACCATGATGCGGCGCATTCTAATCAATCACGCCAAAGCCAATCAGGCAGCGAAGCGGGAGGGGTACGCCGCGGCCATTTCGCTGGAAGACGCCCTCGGCGTATTCACCAATCCGCAGGTGGACCTGATCGACCTCGACCATACGCTCGATAAGTTGACCGAGCTCGATCCGCAGCAGGGCAAGGTGGTCGAATTGCGCTACTTCGGCGGGCTCTCGATCGAAGAGACGGCGGAGGTGCTGGGGATTTCTCCGGCCACGGTCAAGCGCGAGTGGGGCACGGCGCGGCTCTGGCTGCTGCATCGGATGGAAGGGCCGGCGGCCTGATGACCTCCGAGCGCTGGGGGCAGATCAAAACGGTCCTGGCCGGCGTCTTGGAGACCGATCCGCAGGAGCGGCCCGCAACTCTCGACAAGCTCTGTCACGACGATGCCGAATTGCGGCGCGAAGTGGAAGCGCTGCTGGCCTACGAGGAAAAGGCGGAAGTGCTGCTGAACACCGTGGCCGCGCCGGGGGCGGCGCTGCGCGCGGAAGCGCCGTTGCCGCAGTCGATCGGGCAATATCGCATCTTGCGCGAATTGGGCCACGGCGGGATGGGTGTGGTCTACCTGGGCGAACGGGCGGACGGCCAGTATCGCAAGCAGGTGGCCATCAAGCTGATTACCAGCGGGCGCAGCGATGCCCGCGTGGAGCGGCGATTCCGCCGGGAGCGCCAGATCCTGGCGCAGTTAGAACATAACGGCATCGCGCGCCTGCTGGATGGCGGCACGACGGCCGAGGGCCAGCCTTACTTCGTCATGGAGTACATCGAGGGGCTGGCGCTGGTGGATTACTGCGATGGCGAACGGCTCGGGATAGCGGCGCGGGTGCGCCTTTTTCTGGAAGTCTGCGATGCGGTGGTGTACGCACACCAGCAGCTCATCGTGCATCGCGATCTCAAGCCGGGCAATATTCTGGTCACGAAGGATGGCGCGCCGAAACTGCTGGATTTCGGGCTCGGGCAAGTGTTGAATGCCGAGGCCGGCGAGGAAGAAACGCTGACCGGATTTCCGCTGATGACGCCGGCGTATGCCAGCCCGGAGCAGGTTCGCGGCGAGCCTTACACGGTGTCGAGCGATGTGTACTCGCTGGGCGTGATCCTGTACGAGCTGTTATCGGGCCGGCGGCCATATAAGGTTCCGACGGGCTCGTTTCTCGAGCTGGCGCGCGTGATCGTCGAGCAGGAGCCGGTGCCGTTGACTCAGGCCGCGGCGCAATCTCCGGTTGAGCTGTCGGAAAAACGCGGCTTGACTCCGGCACAATTAGGGCGGCAACTGGGCGGGGACCTGGAACGGATTACGGCCAAAGCGCTGGCCAAGGACGCGCGCGTTCGCTATGGCGGCGTCGGCGAGTTGGCGGGAGATTTGCGGCGCTATCTGGAAGGGCGTCCGGTGCTGGCGCGGCCGGCGACGGTGCGGTATCGGGCGGCGAAAATGGTGCGGCGGCATAGGGTAGCTGTTCCGGCGGCCACGGTGGCGGCGCTGCTGATTATCGGTTTTGCGGCCACCACGTGGTGGGAATCGCGCCGGGCGGAGAGGCGATTTCAGGAAGTGCGCGGGCTGGCGCATGCGGTGATGTTCGAATTGCACGACGCCATCGAGAAGCTTCCAGGCTCGACGGCGGCGCGCGAACTGCTGGTTCGGCGCGCTCTGGAATATCTGCAAAATCTTTCGCGAGAAGCGGGAAATAACGCCGATTTGCAGCGCGAAGTGGCGCTCGGTTACGAGCGCATCGCGGTGGTGCAGGGCTATCTGGGCGAGTCGAATCTGGGCCATGTGGGGACGGCGCTGGAGAGCTTCCGAAAGTCGGAGGAAATACTCGGGCGATTGCGGTTGCGCGCGGCGCGGGACCGTTCCTTGCTGCGCGATTACCAGCGCGTGCTCAACGAACTGGCCGTCTCGTACGGGAGCAGTGGGAATTTTCAGAAGGCGGAGGAGACGGCTCGCAAGAGCGTAGCGACGGCGGAGGCGGACGTCCGCTCGGATCCCGCGGACCCTTTCGCCATCGCGAACTTGTCGATAGCGAATGGCGTTCTGGCGGACACCTTCACCAGCGAGCAGCAGTATGCGCAAGCGATTCCGCTGCGGGAAAAGACCGAGCAGTTGGCCCGCAAAGTGGTGGAATTGAAGCCCGGCGACGTGGAGTCGGGGCGCAATCTGGCGTTGGCTGAGAAGAAGCTGGGAGCGCTATACGGGGTCAGCGGGCGTTTCAAGGAATGCCGCCAGCAGTACGAAGGGGCGCGCGAGATCGACGAGCAGCGTTGCGCGCTCTCGCCCACGGACATGCACTGCAAGCTCGATCTTTCCTACGATTACAGCGATCTGGGTTGGGTGGCCGGCCGTCAGGGGGCATACGACGATGCCCTGGCATCGCATCGCCGAGCGCTGGCGCTGCGGGTGGAAGCGGCCGAGGCAGACCCGAAGGATGTGAGAGCCGCGACGTCGGTGGCAAGCAGCACCCACCGGATCGGAATTACCTTGAATAGAAAAGGAGATCCTGAGGGCGCGCTGACCGAACTGCGGAATGCCGCGGTGCTCTATGAGAAACTGGCGGACAAGCCGTCGCCGGACTGGCAGAGCGTGCGCGATCTGGCTGAAGTGCATGACGACATGGCGGAGACGCTGGTGGCCAAGAGCGATCGGAAGGGGACACCGGCAGGTGAGCGGCAGGTGCTGCGCAGCCGCGCCACGGGCGAATATCGCAAGGCGCGCGAATTCTACGAAGGGTTGAAAACGCGGGGCGTGCTGCCGAAGGCGTATTTGAAGCGTATCGACGAACTCCAAAAAGAAGAAGATAAACTCAGGCCCGGCGCGCAATGATGCGGGCCGTGCGGCGCGACCGCCCCGGGTCGCCGCCTTCCGAATAGAAAAGCACTTTCCAACCGTCAAAGAAGCTGCGCAATTCGCCCGGCTGGAGTAGGAAATCGGGATTGCACGGGGTCGCGGAACAGCCTTCCTGGAAGATGTGGATGGCGCCGGCGAAGCTGCCGCCGGGGTGGACTCCCTCGCGGATCTGGGGGAACAGATTGCGCTGCAGATAGAGAAAATCGCAGATCAATTCGTAAGAGTCGGGAAGGATGGCGAACTGGCCGCGCTCCAGGTCGGCGAGGTGCGTGTCGATGGGGAGGCCGGTGGATTGCGCGCGCAATCGGTGGATGGCGACGGCGGAAGAATCGACGGCAGTGACGCGCCAGCCGAGGCGGGCGAGGTAGAGGGCGTGGCGTCCGGGACCGCAGGCCAGGTCAAGTGCGCGGCCGGGCGGGAGCATGTCGGCGGCCTGGATGAGAAGCGGGTCGGCGGTGGAATTGACGTAGGCAGGGTCGGCGAAGTGCTGGTCCCAATTGCGCGGCACGCTATGATGATCGCAAATGCGAATCGTGGTTTTAGTGGGGCTGCCGGGCTCGGGCAAGTCGAGCTATCTGGAGCGGTTGGGAGTTGGCGGACTGTCGTCGGACAGGATTCGCGGGCTGCTGGCGGATGACGAGCGGGATCAGACCATCCACGAGCGTGTGTTTCAAACGGTGCGATATCTGCTGCGGCAGCGCCTGGAGATCGGGAGGCCGGTGACGTATATCGACGCGACGAACTTGCGGGTGGAGGAGCGGCGGCCGTATATCGAGATTGGAAGGGAGTTCGGGTGCGAGGTAGAAGCGGTGTGGTTCGACGTGCCCTTGGAGGTGTGTTTGCGCCGGAACGCCGGGCGGTCTCGGGTGGTGCCGGAAGCGGCGATGGTCGAGATGGCGGGGAGGCTGGCGGCGCCTACGGTCTCGGAGGGGTTTGTGCGCGTGACGATAGTGGAATGAATCTTCACCGCAGAGACGCTGAGACGCGGAGAAAAACTTAAAGGCAAGATTGGAGAGCGCTGAGGTGGCTGAGGACGCGGAGGGGTAAGGCTTCGGCTCACCACCGAGGCACGGAGGCACGGAGAAAGACAAAAGTCAACGGCAAGAATGGAGCTCACGGAGGTGGCGGAGGCCACCGAGAATATCAGCTCAGATCGAGCGTTTGGATTGTGGGCTCGTAGGCGTCGAACTGGGTGGATGTGGGTTCGCGGCGGTGGCGCCAGGAGAGCGTGAGGGCGACTGCTGCTGTGGTGAAGAAAAGGACCGCGTATGCGGGGTGATGTTCGATCGTTTGTTCGAGATCGGCCATGTTGAAGCTGTAGGTGGTGAATCCGTAGAGGTAGAGAATGAAGAGGATGGAGAGGTTCGTTCGGCCTAGGAAATAGGAACAGGTGAAAGGGACTTTGTCGAACGTCCAGAACACCAGTTCGACGAGCAGGGCTCCGGCGGCGAATTGAAAGACGAAGCGGAGCGGAGTTCGCGAGGCAGGGGCCAGCAGAAGCAGGACGGGCGCGAGACCACTTATCAGGACTCGCTTGCGAGTGGCGCTGCGGGCGATTTCGGCCCATCGCGATTCGGTGATGCGGAAGATCCAGTTGGATGCGAGCTCGGCCGGGAATTGAAAAACGGCGCGGAAGCCGGAGATCTCGAAAAACGACAGGAGGAATGGGAACGCGCGCGCTCCATCTTCCGATAGAACGAGCTTGCCGCCGCGGACTGCCGTCGCGAAATTGAGCGCGAGGGAGAGCCCGACGCTCAGGTAGGTGACCAGGAATAGCTGGTGCTTGCGGCTGCGTGCGAGGGTTTTGCCGCTGAATTGGTAGATGGCGCGCTCTTCGGGCGATCGGACGAGGCGGGTCGGCGTTCGGGCAGAGTGCGCGCGAGGACTCGTGTCTTCCGATTCCAGCGTGCGGCGATAGTGGCGGCGGAAACCGATCGTCCAGGTGATTGAGAAGAGTGCAATGGCGGCCGCTAGCATCCGGAGGGAATAAACACCGAGCGAAGCGAAGAGGCCGTGGGCGTCCGGAAGGAAAAGGTCATAAAAGCCGGTGAACCAGACGGGCGGAAACAACCATAGCCAGAGCTGATGAGTTTCGGCAGCGGGCCGCAGGAGTTGCATGTAAATCGAGTAGGTCAGAAGGGACAGGATCATCACGCTCATGCCGCACATCTGGATATAGGGTGAGATGCGTTGGAAAAGACGCGGGGACGTGAGGTTGATCAGGGCGCCCTGAAACGCGGCGACGGCGAAGAACGCGAACGCCGAGACGCCCACGACCGCGGCGATCTCAGCCAGCACGAGTCGAAGAGCGGTTCCGCGATAGTGCGCCGATAGGCTCACCAACGCGGTGAACAGAACGGGGAAGACATTGATGGCGAGGATCAGCAAGCCGAGGAATTTGGCGAGTGCGGCGATTTGGGCGGCGAACAGGTCGCGGAGGCGGATGGGGAACGAAGCCAATATGAGGAAATCGCGGCGATTGGGGAACAGCATGTCCCATTCGAAGAAGGTAGTGAAGCCGATGACAGCGAAGGTATACGCGGGAGAGAGGAGTTGCAAGCCTCGGAGCACCCAAGTGAGCTGGGAGCCGCGATTGTGGTTCATGATGGTGGAAGCGGCCGGCAGGGTCAGATAGCTGACGACAAAGCTGGAGGTGAGAAGGAAGCCCAGCACCTGGTTGATATTGGTTTGGAATCCGCCACCGGGCGAGGCGTCGTCGCTTTCGAAAAAGCGGTCTTGAAACAGCTTGAGAAGCAGACGGAAGGGCTGCTGGGGTTTCATGGTGACTCCTACCGGGCGATGATGGATGCGATTTCCTGCGCGCGCGATTCCATATCGTGCTGCTCTACCAGTTGGGTGAAGATTTCTTCCAGGTTCGGCAGGTGCATGAGGTCGCGCAGGCGGCTGACGGAATCGTCGGCCACGATGCGGCCGCGATAAATCACCACGATATGCTCGCAGACTTTTTCCACGAGTGCGAGGATGTGGGAGATGTAGAGGATGACCTTGCCGCGGTCAGCGAGCTTGCGCAGGAGGTGACGGAAGAGGAGCGAGTTGGCGGTATCGAGACCGGACTGCGCTTCGTCGAAGATCAGGACATCGGGATCGTGCAGGAGAGCGGCGGCGATGAGGACACGCTGCTTCATGCCTTTCGAGTATGCCGAGATGGGGACCCAGCGGGCGTCGCGCAGGGACAGCAGTTCGAGGAGCTCGTTGGCCTTTTGAAGGACGCGACCTTCGGGAAGTCCGCGGAGTCCGCCGGCGAGCTGGAGGTATTCGAGGCCGGTGAGGTAGCCGTAGAGGTTCGGTTCTTCGGGGACGTAGCCGAGATGGTGTTTGAAGCCGGTGGCGTGATCGCGGATGTTTTGGCCGTTGAAGAGAATCCGACCCTCGGTGGGGTGCAGGAGGCCGGTCATCATTTTCACGGTGGTGGACTTGCCGGAGCCGTTGGGGCCGAGATAGCCGGTGATCTCGCCTGGGCGCACGGTGAAGGTGACATGGTCGACGACGGTCTGGCCGCCAAATCGCTTGGTCAGATCGCGGACTTGGAGCATGGTCAGCGCTCCGTGTCGGTGAGGTGGAGCTTGGTGAGTGGGCGGCTGCGGCAAGCCCACATCACCGCCAACGGGATGATCACCGAGGTGAGCGTGGGGAGCAGCGCCACGAATGTGAACCGTGCCCGCGCCCCTTTCGCGTAAAGCAGCACCAAGTCAGTTCCCATGCTGAAAGCGCAGAAGGCCAACATAATCGCGGGGACGCGCAGCACCGGGTTCGCCACGCAGTTCGGCAGCGCCAGCCGGACGAATTCGACCAGCGCGCGCCGCCAGACGCGCACCGCGCCCGCGAGGCCGGCATCGCGCAGTTCTTCCTCGAAGACCAGGACCATCTCCTCGCCGAAATCGCGCCGCAGATCCTCGGGATAGAAGTCCACCAGCCAGCCGTAGATTCGCGCACTCATGATTTCGACTCCATGGGCCACAGGCGGAGCGCTTTCGATTTTCGCACCAGCGACTCCATTCGTTTCATTTCGCTTTGAAGCGCGGATTTGCCCGCTTTGGCGAGACGGTAGTAGCGGCGGCGCTGGTCGCCGTCGTTTGGGCCGGAGACCTCCTCGATCCAGGCGGAATCGAGGAGGCGCTGGATGGTGGTGTAGAGGGTGGCGGGCCCCATTTCGAATTGACCGTCGGAAAGTTGACGCGTCTCCCGCATGATGGCGTAGCCGTGTTTGTCGCCGGTGGCGAGGGCGAAGAGAATCCAGAAGGTGGCTGGCTGGAGCGGTTGATCCGATGGGGGCATAATCTATCCTAGTTCTCGGTTAGTTGGTCGATGTGGTCTATGACCAGGATCGGCAGGGGAACTTTGCGTGTTTCGAGCTTGAGTCCAAGTTGATCGAAGGCGTCGAAGATGGTCGGACCGTCAGGAATGGCGCCACTGTTGGCTGGCGCGAGTCGCACGTCGAGGTGGAAGTCCCAGGCGCCGTCAAGGCCGGTCTTGTCGACGACGGGCAGATCGATCCCGATTCGGTTCAAGCCCGGGAGTTGCCTGGCCAATTCGGCCATGGTCATATTTTGGCATTCGCGGCGGCTCACGCCGGAGGGGAGATCGGTCCAGCTGCAATGGGGCTGAGTCCCCGAAGCTGGTTGCAGTTTTTGCCCGCGCTTGCCGACGGTCAGGACGTAGGCTGGTGTGGGTTTGTCCTCTTGGTGAGACTGGAGCCTGAAGCGCTCGGCCAGAAGGGCTCGGAGCATGAGTCTCAGGGCGGCGGGTGGAGTGTCGTGGGCGGCTTTGGCGACGACATCGAATTCCGCATCCTTGGCCCACTTCGGCAGGCCCGAGATCATGTCTGGCAGGATGCCGTAAGCGAACATCAAGAGGTCCTCGACTGTCATACCTGCGGCCTCGATTCCGCCGCTCGGGAGGAATCGGCCCTTGGAGAAGGCGCTTTTCGGAGCGTGCGGTTGGATGCTGGCGGCTTCGAAGGAGGGCTGCGCGGAGAAGAATAAGGGCAGGAGCGCGGCGGCCGGCATGAGTTTAATGCTCATCATTAGATATATCATTTAGTGATATATGTTGTCAAGCACCGCTCTTCGCCAAATGCTCGGCGGGAGGTAGTTGGGCGAATGACACGCTCGCGGCGAGAATCAGGGGACGTGCCTTTATGAGGCCGATGATATCGCGGGAGACAGGGAATGGGCAGGCGGAAGTGCGCGGCTCGCTGCGCTCGCCTGGACAAGCTGAAGCATGTCCTACATGAGGAAGGAAAGGATCTTGGGCGCCATGTAATCGAGCACGTTGAGTAAGTCATGGCTAGCGTCAAGGACTTCCAGCGCGGCGTTGGGATGGCTGGCGGCGAACGCTTGCGAGTAGCGGACGGGAACCGCGTCATCGTGGGTGCCGTGGAAGATCAGGGCGGGCTGGGTGAAGTCCGGGTAATCTTCGAAGCGTTCGCCGTCGGCCAAGAGTTGGTAGCCGAGCTTCCGATTGCGTTTTTCGGCGTAGTGGAAGACATCGATGGCGCCGCTGTGGCGCCAGGCGGCCACTTGGGCGGGGCCCAGGCGCTCGGGCCAACGGTGCGCGAAGCCGAAGGCGGGGGCGAGCAGCACGGCCTTTTGGACATTTGGGTGGCGGGCGGCATAGAGAGCAGCCAGATAGCCGCCCAGGCTCGATCCGATGAGAGCGACGGGCTCGCCGGCGGCCGCGCGATCGATGACGGCGAGTTGGCCAGTGATGGTGAGGTGCTCGAAGTCGCCCTCGGCGAGGTCGGGAATGAGGATTGGCGCGCCGGCGCGCTCGATCAGGGTGCGGAAGTATCGGGCCTTGGAGGACTGTGGTCCGGAGGCGAAACCGTGTAGATAAACGATACGGGTCATTTCGGGCTACCGAATGTGATGGTGGAACTGGTGCTGAAGAATTTGAAAGGATCGTAGAGGTACAAATTCTCTGTGACGGTAGCGCCGTTCACCACGTGGTGGTGGATGACGGACGCGGGCGTCAGGAAGCCATGCTCTGACATGACGTAGTCGACGGTAGCTTCGTCGCGGATGAGGTGGCTGGCCTCGTCGGTGTACTCCATCCAGGCGTGCACGCGAAGCGGCAGGCCGTCAGACGCTCTCAGCCAGAGCGTTCCGGCGAGCGCACGGTGGACGGACTCCTGGCCGTGGAACTCGGTGAGGCCGCCTTGGGGGGACTCTTGCATCCAGCTGAAGGAGATAGCGGGATCGGCGCCGATATAGCACCGGCCGGAGGCGGAGAATTCCATCTGCCTCTGGCCGCGGCTGGTGAAGGCCAGCAGAATCAACGAGTAATCGGTTGCGATATCGACAAGGCCGTTGCGGGCGAACTGTTCGAGCATGCGCTTGCGGGTGCGGTCGTCGCCTTGTTGGATGCCTTGGGATAGGGCGCGCAGGGCTTTGTCGGTCGATTGGACAGGCTGGCCGTCGACGGAGAGGACTTGGCGGAACTCGATGAGGTTGTGGGATTGGGAGCTGCGGAGGGGACCGAAGCTAAACTCGGAGACGACCTCGCGGATGCGAAATCGAGGGCCCGTAGCGCGTTCGGCGGCGCTGCCGGCGCGCGGGACGAAGCGGGTGGGAGGGAGAAGGGAGCGCTGTTGGAGCGTCTCGCGCGTAAGAATTCGGGTGGCATTCTGTGCTAAAACCTCCGCTTCTTCGGCGACTCGGGGCGGAATTTGGGGATGACCGGTTTGCGCCAGGAGGATAGGTATAAGGCTCGAAATGAGGAGCGATAGCATCGCCCGAAGGGTCACGATGTTCATTATAACGACACAAAGTGAATTTCTGTCACGGTGCTAACGTCTTATTTTGCAGTTGCTTGCGGACCAGATAAAAAATCTTAATGATGGTGGGCGATTTTTTCTTGAGCAGGGACTTGCATCCTAGGTTAGCTCCTGGTATTCTGAACAAGTCGCCGAAATTAAGGGGTCGTAAAGGTCACGCACGCGCGGCGCGGCATTTGCAAATGCTGTGTGAACGTGATATAAAAATAGACGATCCCATGTAAGGAATGGTAACAAAACTCTGGCCGGCAATCGGCTGGGGCGGAATACGGCCTTCCTGTTTGGCTCTTTTTAAATTCTAAATTTCTTCCGGTAGTGCGGACGTCCGTCTATGCGGGTTCGTGTCCGGAGCAAGTTTCGAGGCCTGCAGCTTCGCCAGGTAATAACGTTGCTTGGCGGGTTCGCGCAGATCTTTGACAATCTGGTTGGATGCAGTAAAGAAGAACTCGTCAGTACTCTGAGTAAACCGGAGCGATATAACTCATTGATTCAAATGAGAGTTTGATCCCGGCTCAGAATCAACGCTGGCGGCGCGCCTAACACATGCAAGTCGAACGAGAAAGTGGAGCAATCCATGAGTAAAGTGGCGTACGGGTGAGTAACACGTGGATCAT
>Ga0182016_10004439_pt1 | contig 15509 bp, 10 predicted proteins | sample 712S2MmetaG_FD_120491 | JGI IMG/M metagenome (GOLD analysis project Ga0182016, IMG submission 120491) | Permafrost microbial communities from Stordalen Mire, Sweden - 712S2M metaG | ecosystem: Environmental > Terrestrial > Soil > Wetlands > Permafrost | place: Sweden: Stordalen | collected...
CTTTGACTCTGCTCTGATACCAACCCTCGCCACTTCGTCCATAGTTCTGTCCTGAGTTGCTTCATTCCTCAAGACTGAGGCCTGACATAGATCCAAACAAGATGGGCTTTATATAGCGCTCACTTCTGATCGATGCGCGCGATGTTTTGGTTCTGATTGCCGCCGAGGGCATAGCTTCCCACGAAATTGTCGGTCGTGTTGCTGTTTGTCGGAGCCGGCCAGAGAATCGGCATCAACTTAGCGTCAGTCTGATTGAGGCGGTTTGCCGGAATTGTCAAGTAGTTGGGGGTGCCGGCGAATTGAGTGGGCGTGTAGGTGTTCGAGGCGCAACCGCCATTTCCCAACGCTCCCGGCGTATTGGTGACATTTCCGCCGCAGGGATCGATGATTGCGGAGACGTTCACATGCGGATCAGCTGCAAGCGCACTGAGATCCACGGGCCCGCCGCTGGCCACCTGCGTTTGGATAGCGGTCGTTGGAACCGTGTCCACCCACGGGGCCGAGGAACGCAACCGGAAACCCTCGTAGCTATAGAAGAAGAAGGTCCTGTCTTTGAAGATTCTTCCTCCGGCGTTGCCGCCAAACTGATTCTGGATCCAGGGCGCCCGGGCTAACCCGCCGTAATTCGAAAACCAGTTGTTCGCGTTGAGCACCTTGTTGCGGATGTACTCATAGGCCTCGCCGTGGAAGTTATTGCTGCCGCTCTTGGTACTCAGGTTTAGAACTCCGCCTGCCACCTTGCCCCATTCAGGGCCGATGTTGTTGGTTTGGACTTTGAATTCTCCCACCGAGTCCTGCGTGGGAATAAGAATGGGCAGGTTGATATAGCCGATATTGAGCGGTTGCCCATCAAGGTATTCCGCGCTCTGGTTGGCGAATGCACCACCGATTTGGAAGTTGCCCCAGGAGAACGGGTTTTGGCCGGTGGCCGTGGCGCCGGCCTGGCCCTGCATGACCACGGAGGGCGCGACCTCCACGAGCGAGAAGATGTTTCTTCCGTTGAGCGGAAGCTCATCCGCATTGCGTTCTTCCACCACCTGGCCGAGCGACGAGGTTTCGGGCTGCAGCAGCGGCACGTCGGAGGTGACAGTGACGGTTTCGCTCAGCCCGCCGACCGGTAGGGTTACATCGACCCGGGCGGTTTGCTGCACCTGGATCACGATGTTTTCCTGGTTGATGCGCTTGAACCCGGTCTTCTCAACCGTGAGACGGTATTGACCGGGTACGAGGTTCACGAAGGAATAAAGCCCGGTATCGCCGGTCTTCTGGACTTGTTTTTCCGCAGTCCCTGTGTTGGTAAGAGTGACGGTTGCGTCTGGTTCCAACGCTCCTGTTGCGTCTGTCACGGTGCCGGTCAGGGCCCCGTAGGTCGACTGTGCTCGCAGTGCGAACGAGCACGACAAGAGGAGAATTACGCTGAAAAGACCGCGCATGAGTCTGCGGCCCGGCATTGCGCTTCTCTGCTTTTGCATACTGCCTCCCAAGTTCGATCATTCTGCGGAACGGGCGCAACAGAGCACACACTCCACGCAGAGGATTACGAGGACCGAGGAGCATTTGTACCAGGAGGGTGCAGAGAAAGCGGATTTACTTTTGTGAGGCGGCTTGAAAGAGGGCGAATTCGCGCTTGGCGTCGTCGGAGCGGCCGGAAAGAGTATAGAGGTGCGTCAAGCGGTAATGAACCAGTTTGTCGGGGTTCGGCTCCCGTTCCGCCGCAATCAGAGTCTTGATTGCCGCCTCACGATCTCCCAGCTTCTCCTGCGCTTCCGCCAGGTTCAGGCTCGCCCACTGGGGCGGATGCTCCGACTTCATTCTGGGCGCCAGAAAATTCCGCACTTGCGCATACTGTTCCATCTGCAACATGCATCGGCTCAGGTGAGCTGCGGCTCGCTCGTCGCCAGGATAGGCATCGAGTTGCCGCTGAAAAGCCTGCGCCGCCGCGAGCCATTCTTCCCTTTTCTCGTGAAGCAGCCCCAGGTTGTAATGAAGCTCGGATAGATCGGGATGATCGCGCTCAAGCTGCTCGTACAACGCGATCGCCTCGTCACCGTGTCCCTGGTCGGCCAACATGTCCGCGGAGAACTCCGCAAGGTGCGGCGACAGGGGAAACTGCTGTTCACAGCTCTCCACGCTCTGCATCCCGCGCTCGCCGCTCAACACCGAAAGCAGATAAAGCAGCGCTACATCCTGCGGATGCTGCCGCCATAAATTCAGGGCCGCGTTCCAATCGAGATCGGGCTTGAAGTAGGGTGAGATGCGCCCCGCCCGAGGAAATGCGCTACGTGCCCCTTCCGGACCGCCTGCAGAAGCCTGCCTTATTGCGTCAACGAATGGCTCCGATCCGGGAGCCTTGCTCAGCTTGTCTACGAAAAACTGCCCGCTTCGGAGGTAGGACTTGGCCAACTGCACGAGCGCCAGATCTGCAGGATATTCCTTGTTCTTGAGAATCGTCTGGTACACTACAACCGATTCCACCGGCTGGTCGATCTCCAGATAGCAAGGCGCAACCGCGGAGACGACCCTGAAATTGTGCAGTTCTTCACGGAAAATCTTTCCCAGCATCGGGCGTAGACTTTCAAATTCGCCGTTCCGGCATTTCTCCTGCGCCAGCAACGCATAAGTCTCCGGAACGTACCCGTGCTGCAGGGCAAGCGCGTAGTCGCGCATGGCCTCGGCCGAGCGTCCCTGCATCTGCAGACTTAGACCAAGATCGGTCAACACGGCGGCGGAATCCGGCGTCCGGGCCAGCACCTTTCGGTAGAGTTCTTCCGCCGCTGCATAGTTTTTCGCGTCCATCGCCTTGCGCGCTTCTTGCAAGTCGGAAGACTGCTGTGCCTGCGCAATGCCTCCTGCGATCGCAAGGAAGACAAATGAGCGCGCAAGATTGCGGCGAAAGGAAGTCAGCAGCAGATTCATTCGGGTTCTGGCAAAGAGCTTGGCGCACTTCATGCGCAGAGCCTCTGCTCTCCTCCTCCCCATCGCAGAAACCGCGCGATTGGACCCTCCCAGCTTCTTCTGCAGCCTCGGAGTTGTCAAGGAGCACGCTCCCCGCTTCTCTTTCATTTCCTCGTCTGCCTGCATGCGACTCACTTGTGATAACCTGCTGCGAAGATTCAACTCCCGCTGCCACGGGCTTGGAGATTGGGGATGAAACAGTCACGTCGTGCGTTCATGCTGGGTGCATGCAATATTGCGGCGGCAGTGGCATTCTCGCAGCAAGGTGTAGTCCCGCACAAGGGAACTGTGCTGCCGCGCGGCAAGCGATCGGGCCTTCCCTTCAACGCGCATTTTGTTGAGGTGGCTGCGTCGGCGGGTATCGCTCGGCCGGTGCTATACGGTTCTCCCAATCCGAAAAATTACATTCTTGAATCCATCGGCTGCGGCTGCGCCTTTATCGACTATGACAACGACGGGTGGATCGATGTCCTGGTACTCGGTGGAAGCGATTTTTCCGATCCCAACACCGGCATTACAAACCGCCTATACCGTAACAACCGCGACGGCACCTTCCGCGATGTGACTGTGGAGGCCGGTCTTACAAAAACCGGGTGGGCCTGCGGCGTTTGCGTAGGCGACTACAATAACGACGGCTTCGACGACCTTTTCATTACCTACTGGGGACAAAATGTTCTCTATCGAAACAATGGGAACGGAACATTCAGCGATGTGACACGCGAAGCGGGACTGTTTAGCCCGTCCACGCGTTATGGAAGTGGTTGCACCTTTCTGGATTACAACCGCGATGGGCACCTGGACCTGTTCGTTTCGAACTATGTCGGCTTCGAATATGGAAAGACCCCTCGTCCGGGCGAAAAGCCCTACTGCTTTTTCCTGAACATGCCGGTCAACTGCGGGCCACGCGGTCTCCCCTTTGGGCGCCATAGCCTCTACCGTAACAACGGTGACGGAACGTTCACGGATGTCAGCGACCCGGCCGGAATTTCTACTGCGCGAAGCAGCTACGGACTCACCGTGGTTGCAGCCGATTTTGACGATGACGGATGGCCCGACATTTATGTGGCCTGCGACTCGAGTCCAAGCCTGCTGTTCATGAACAATCATGACGGCACTTTTCGCGAGGAAGGTGGAGTGCGCGGCGTTGGTTATAGCGACGATGGCCAGGAACAGGCGGGCATGGGGTTAGCTGTCGGAGACTACAACGGCGGCGGCCATATGGACATCTTCAAAACCAATTTCGCAGGTGATCTTCCCATTCTTTATCGCAATCTTGGAAAGGCTGCTTTTGAAGATGCCACGCGGGAGAGCGGCCTCGCGGTGGATAATCGCTTTGTGTGTTGGGGAGCGGGCTTGGAGGACTTCGACAACGATGGCTGGCCCGACATCGCTGTCGCCACCGGGCATATTTATCCGGAGCTCGAACATCGTTATCCCGACTCACCGTACAAGAGCCCGCTCCTGCTCTACCGCAACCTGGGGCATGGCCAATTCGAAGAGTTATTGGATGAGGCTGGCAGGGCCATCCTTGAACCGCACTCCAGCCGCGGGCTCGCATTCGGGGATTTTGATAATGACGGCGACGTGGACATGCTGGTAGTAAATCTGGGCGAAGCTCCGTCGCTCTTCCGCAATGACTTGCCCGGAAAGAATCACTGGATCAAGATCAGGCTTGAAGGAACCACGGCCAACCGAAGCGCAATTGGCGCGCGCCTCCAGGTGACAGCTCAAGGCGCCAGGCAGATGAAGGAAGTGCAGAGCCAATCAAGCTTTGTATCGTGCAACGACTTTCGCCTTCATTTCGGGCTGGGCAGCGCCCTCACGGCCGATATCGCCGTTCGATGGCCCAATGGGCAATGGCAACAGCTGAGCGGGCTCAAAGCCGATCAGTTCTATACCGTCAAGGAAGGCGCAGGAGTTGTGCCGAATCGCGGCTGGAAGTAACCGCGATCACGGGTGATTCGCCTCTTTCCTGAGCAACGCATACAGCAGCGGTTTCCCAGTCGGTTTCTGGCTGCCGCCATGCGGCTCCACAGTCACAAAGACCGCATCAATCTCCGCCAACTGGCGGGGATCTTCCGACCGCAGCACCCATCGCCGGTTCGACTCGCTATCCATGTAGAGAATGCCTAAGTTCATGGGCTTCGACTCGCTGTTTGATTCCCCGTCCCGCTGACCCCACACCTGGAAAACGCTCGTATTCTGCACACCTGGCTTATGCTCCAGGTCGTATGCATAGAACAGCAGTGACTTGTCCTGCGTATAGAACACCCTGCCGAAGGGTTTGCGGGTATGGCTTTCGCTGTCCACGTCAAAGACATCGGCGATGTAGAGCTTCCTCGCTCCCATCAATTCGCGAATGTCACGGTCTGCGGCTAAAAGCTTCTCATCATCGTTAAGCCGTCGCTCCTGATCCTGATTCTTGGTCTGCATATCCTCGACTTCCGTCTCCATCGAAGCCGAATGAAGAAGACTGCGGTCGTGGTCGGCGCGCAAATTGGAGTAATCGGATTTCAGGATCTCATAGGCTTTTTCACTCTCTGCCAGTTGATTCGCCAGTTGATCGCGCTGCGCTGTGACTTGCTGAAGACTCGCATCCTCCCGTCCGTTGGCGGCCTGCAACTCGTCCACGCGCTGCTGTGCGGCGCTGGAGGCCGCCCTCAGTTGAGCCACTTGTTCCTGCGCGCTGGCACTCTGGCGTTCCAGGCGCGCAATCCGCGCAGCCTGAGCGTCCAGTACATCCACCGACGGCGTATTGGGCGCCTCCGGGGCCTGCCGCCCGACCGCAAGCTCCACAGCGGAATGAGTCACATGAAGATTGCTTTGCACACCCATGCGATATGAGCCTGCCGAGAGTACAACAACCGCGCATGCCGCGAGTGCGCTCAAGGCCCATGCTCTCCGCGAGAATCTCGATGCGGATTGCCGCTCGCTTGGCGTTCCCCCCAGCTTAATCAAGTTGGCACGGTCGCGCCGCGGCTTGAGAATCGAATGCATAAGATTCTCTCGCGCTGTCCGACTGTCCCACTGGTTCGCCTCCACCGTCAAATCATCATCCGCAAGCAGAAACGCCATCCCTTGTTCGCTGATAGCGCAGTATTCTTCGTAGATGCCGCGGCACGATTCGCAGAGCTTCAAATGGCGATCCAACGCAATCTGCTCGCGGAAATTCAACGCCTTGCATTGCGCAAGCGCGCAGAGTTCTTTGAACTTTTCGTGCTCATCCCTCTCGTCAGTCTCCTGCATTGCAGTGACCCCGTAACCTTTCTGCGGTGGCGCTCTTGCGCAGACGTTCGAGACCTCGATAAAAGTAATGCCTCACATTCCCAAGAGGCTCGCCGAGCCTCTCGCTTATCTCACGTAGATCAAGGTCATCGAAGTAGTACAATTTTAGCGTTTCCCGTTGGTTTTCTGTCAAATCCTCGAAGGCTGAATGCAAGAGGTTGAAGTCCAGTCTCGCTTCAACCTTCCGTTCCAAATCATCTTCGCCCGCCATGAGACCGTCGATTTCATCTCCCTCGATATCGCTGTGACGATAGAAACCCCTGCGAATTAGATGCGCCTTCCTCTCGCGCGCCCTGCTATACGCGATTTGAACGATCCATACTTTGACGCTTCCCCGGCTCGGTTCGAACGTGGCCGCTCTCCGGAACAGGCAGAGAAAACTTTCCTGCACTACATCTTCCGCTTCCCCCGCGTCGTGCAGAATCCTGAGTGCAATGCTGTACACCAGCCTGGAGTGGCGGCTGAACAGCGCACCAAGGGCTTCGGATTCCTCCGCCTGCACCAGGTCCATGAGCATTTCATCACTGAAATCGGCAATCGAGCCCCGCTGCGTGGCAGTATCCAGAGTGCTTTGTAGCGCACACCGCATCTCTATCGCTTCTGATCGTCGCACCGGGAACAGATCGACCTTTCCCGACAGAGCTATCTTTCTGATCGGTTCAGCATCGCTGGCCAAGAGTTACACCTCATAAATCATACGGACTATACTGCACGCGCTATAGAACTCGCCAGTTTTTTCTGCTTGATGTAGTATTAAAAATTCTTTGAAAAGCATGGTACAGATGGCCTCTAGGCGTCGTATACATTTAAATGGAGCGAAGCGGGCCTGCGTCCCTCCGGGCGATGCTTTCGTCCGCCGTCGGGAGTCCATAAAATACGCTTCTCCGGGGGGCAATTGCCGAGTCGCATTTCAGCACGAACGAGCCTGCGCATTTGCCTGGCTGGTTTGCTCTTTACGAGTGTGTTCCCCTGCGGGTTACGCTCCCAGTCCCCCAGCGCATCTCTGACCGGAAGAATCACGGATTCGCACAGGAAAGTGCTTCCCGGAGTCGACGTCCAAATTATCAACACAGGCACCGGCGTTCATTCCCATGGCGTCACCAACGCGTCTGGAATTTACTACATCTCCGACCTCCCGCCCGGCAGATATCGAATTGAGGTCGAAAAGCTTGGATTCATCGCGGTCATCGAGTCAGACATCATTCTGCACGTTCAGGATGCGCTCGAGGTCAATTTCGAGATGGACGTCGGATCGGCCTCGGAGAGCGTGACCGTCGAAGGCAATTCCCTTCCGCTGGATATGGAGACGCCCAGCCTCGGCACGGTGGTCACGCGCCGTGACGCCAATGAACTGCCGTTGAATGGAAGAAATGTCTTCAACCTGATTGCGCTCACTCCGTCGGTTATTCCGCAAGGCAGCGCCATGGGAACCCCGGTCGGCGTAAACCCGTTCGGGTGGGGCAACTACCAGGTGAGCGGTGCTTTTGGCAATCAAAGCGTCGAATACCTCGACGGGCAGCCGCTCAACATCCCCTACATCAATCTGCCTATCCTGATCCCGAGCCAGGACTCGATCCAGGAATTCAAAATCCATACCGGCAACCTCGCAGCAGAGTGGGGAAGGTTCGCAGGCGGTGTCACTAACCTCAGCACCAAAGGCGGAACCCAGTTCCTCCACGGAGAAGCCTACGAATACCTGCGCAATCGCGTCTTCAACGCAAACGACTTTTTCCTGAATCAGGTCGGCAAGCCCAGGCCACCCTGGGTACAGAATCAGTTTGGCGCGGATGCCGGCGGCCCGCTCCATCTTCGTAACTGCTGCGGGAACAACCGAACTTTCTGGTTCACGAATTGGGAGGGATTCCGGCTACGCACGGGAAGCCCGTTCACGGCCACTGTTCCCACCTCCGCGGAACGTTCCGGAGATTTCTCTTCCGTAAACACAACTCTCATGGACCCTTGCGCTGGAAGTCCCCTGAATGCTCAGGGAGCATGCCCGGCCGGCAGTCTGCCGCCCGCGCCGTTCCAGAACAACACGATCCCAGGTCTTCGCATCAATCCAACCTCCAATGCGCTTCTCCACCTTTGGCCGCTTCCAAATGCTCCTGGCATTCTGGCGCCGTCAGGAACGTTCAATAACTTCAATACGGTGGCGAATACCGGTGGAGATCAAAACCAGATTGTGGGCCGTATCGATCGAGACCTGACCGGGCAGCAAAAGTTCTTTGCCCGCTTCAGCTATTGGAATGTACTTGATCTGCCGATTGACCCCCTGCAGAACGGCTTGTGCGAAGACCGCTGCCTGGAGCACTACGCGACCAATGCATTGGCTGCAGGATATAACTACGGCTTCAGCTCTTCAACTATCTTCGATGTCAATGCCGGCGTCAGCTACTTCGCTTATCGACGCACTCCGAAGAACGCCAACTTCGATCTGACCTCGATCGGCTGGCCGGAATCCTACAACGCTGCCATCCCCTCCGCGATGCGTACGCCGCCGACACCCTGTGTAGCCAACTATGCCGACAACATCATGTGCACTCAGGGTCAAAGCTTCATTCAGGATCACGACACCCAATACAACGTAGCCCCCGGTTTAACCATGGTGCGCGGCCCTCATCTTGATCGCTTCGGCTTCCAGTTCGAGGCAAGCTACGACGACGCCGCGCAGACCAACGTGGCCAGCGGAGCATTTGATTTCTGCGGAGTTGGAGCAACGTGCTATACAGGTGTTCCCATCGCCGACTTTCTACTGGGCTATGCAGACAACTACAGCAACGTAAACAATCACTATTCGTCTCAGGCCATCGTGCCCTCCTTTACCGCAGGCAAACTGGTTTACCGCGCCTTGTACCTGGCCGATACGTGGCGCGTCACGGATACATTCTCGATGAGTCTCGGCCTGCGTTACGAGCTGGCCGGACCCTGGTCCGAGCGCTTCAATCGGCTCTCTTACTTCGATCCCAACGCCACCAGTTATATTAATCAGCTTCTACCCGCGGGACTACCCCAGATCAAAGGCGACGTATTCCTGGTTTCCCCGCATACGCGGAATAACGTTCCCTTGGCGAAAGATAATCTGGCTCCGCGCGTGGGGCTCGCGTACAGCTTTTCGCCGACAACCGTCTTGCGGAGCGGATACGGAATTTTTTGGATTCCTGATTACATGTCGTATGCATTGAATCCCAACAACGACATGGTGAACTTCGCGAGCACCACATTTGAAGGGACAGTCGACGGAATTCACCCCTACAACACCATCGCGCTACCGTTCCCCGATGGCATCTACCCTCCACCCGGTCGGTCGCTTGGCACGTTGGGCACTCAGCAGTTCCTTACTCAGGTGGTGGGATCCATCAGCGAAGTTGACGGCAGCAACCATCCCCATGGCTATGTTCAACAGTGGAATCTGAGCCTGGAACTACAACTGCCCGGAAGCTTTTCCGTTGTGGCGGCTTATTTCGGATCCAAGGGAACTCATCTCGCTCAGTTTTCGCAGCAGATGAATCAGATATCGGACGGCCTCCTCAGTCAGGCGGCAGCAGAGTCTGCGCAGGGAGGGCGCTCTGCCGTGACGCTGCTGCATCAGACGCCCAATCCTTTCATGGTGAATGGGCAGGCTCTGGCCCTTACGGCGCCCACCACAACCGTGGGACAACTGATGCGGCCTTATCCCCAGTATTCGAGCGTAGAGTTTGCCGGCCAGGGATCGCTTGACAGCATCTATCATTCATTCCAGTTGACCGCCCAACGCCGCTTTCCGATGGGGGGAACGTTGCTGGCGGGCTATACCATCTCCAAATTGATCAGCAACACGGATACGCTGACAGCTTGGCTCGAAAACAGCGTCGGCAACATTCAGGACAACAACAACCTGCGCGGAGAACGCTCGCTTTCATCCCAGGATGTCCCGCAGCGCCTTGTCATCAGCTATGTGCTCGATCTCCCCTTTGGTCAGTCAAGGCGCTATTTGTCGGAAGCCGGAAACATCCTAAATCGGATCATCGGCGATTGGGGCCTGGATGGCGTAACAACATTTCAAAGGGGTTTTCCACTTGTCTTCAGTAACGGCCAGGTCAATGATGCGACTCTCTTTGGTGCCGGCTCTCGTCCCAACGTGCTGCCGAACTGCAGCAAGGCCGCTCGGGAGGGAGGGAACAATCGCCTCGGTGAATGGTTCAATACAGCCTGTTTTTCGGCCCCGCCCGACTTCACTTTTGGCTCGGAATCGCGCGTGGATCCGACCTTGCGCTCCGATGGCGTGGATAATTTTGACGTCGCCGTCCTCAAAAGAATCTCGCTCGGCCAACAAGACCGCGCCAAATTTGAGTTCCGCGTCGAATTTTTCAATTTATTTAATCGTACTCAATTCGCTCCTCCTAGCGCCACGTGCTGCTCGAGCAACAATCCTACATTTGGCATCGTGAACAGCACTGACCCGGGAACTAATCCCCGCCTCGTTCAATTCGCATCCAAGCTTATCTTCTGAGCTGATCACTAGTCACCCAACCGCATCCGCCCCTTCAGCGGTTTGGAATTTGTTTGCGAGCCGCGAGCGAAAAAGCCATAGATTGTGTTTCAATGGGCGTGGTTATCGAAGGAGCAGGATTTTGTCGAAGAACTTGGATCCGATGACTACGCCAGTTACGAGGCGCAGGATGATGCAGCGAACGGCGGGGCTCGGAATCGCGCTGATGCTGGACAAGTCCAGTATTGCTCTGAGCTCCGGAAAACCGGTGGAGACATATGGACCATGCAGGGGGAAAGTAAGCAGAGACCGGTTCCGGCTTCCGTTCCCGGCAGTAACTACACGACCCAGCTTGCAGCCGGCGCCATTCCCGATCCGTTTTATGGAGAAAACAATGAGAAAGTGCAATGGGTCGCGGAGAAGGCATGGCAATTCGAGCGAAGCTTTCAAGTTCCGGATGAACTGTATGAAATGCAGCACGTAGATCCGGTTTGCCACGGATTGGATACGCTCGCCACGATTGAGCTGAATGGCCGCGGTATCGACAGCAGCAACAACATGTTCCGGACATGGACTTTTGACATAAAGCCTCATCTGCGAAAGGGAACGAATCACTTACAAATTCGATTTGATCCGCTAACCGCTTATGTCCAAAAGCAACGGGCTGCCTATCAGCAGAAGTACGGAATCGACCTCCCTAACGAACGCTCGTGGGTTCGCAAGGCGCCTTACATGTGGGGTTGGGACTGGTGCCGGCCTATTCTCACCGAAGGCATCTGGAAGAAACTTGAGGTTCTCGGCTACGACGTGCACATTTCCGATTTGGGCGTCTTCCAGAATCATCAAGCGGATGGATCTGTGCAGTTGGAGATGCATGCCGAACTGGCGGGGAGGACTTCAGGAGTTCACCTGGAGGCGCAGATCACACTGGCTGGCGAGATGGTGGCAACTGCGAAGGGCGCCGCCGATCAAGGCGAGTCGATTCTTCATACAACCATCCCGAAGCCACAGCTCTGGTGGCACCGAAATGCGAAGCTGAGCTTGGTAAGGCACAGCTCCATGAAGCATCCTCGCTGAGGTCGCGAAGAACGAACTTGCGGTGCCTGAAGCCGGCGCCATGTCTTAAATGTTGTCGAAAGCAGGAAACCTTGGCGATTCCGTCGGACACTGGCGCCCGCACTTCATGTTTCATGTTCCCAAGACGGGGATGCGGGCTGGGGAGCGGCGGGGCAGGCTTGTCGGTGTTGTACGACGACGAACATCGCGACGTCCCAGAGCCGGAAACCATTTTCATGGTACCCGTTTCCCACTGGTGAGACAGCACACCCGCGCCTCATCAGGCACTGGAAGCGGACACCCGGATTCTTTCGCTGTTGTTCAATGGCCGCTGTTATTTTTCGGGTTTGTGCTCTGGCGGGGCCTGCTTGGCGGCCGGAGCCGAATGCTCTACCGGTCTTGCGGGTTCTCTCGATGCCGGTCTCTGTGCAACGCTCTTCGGCGCAGCTTCAGAACGTGGTGCCGGCGCAGTGGAACGAGTTGCAGAAGCAGGCTTCGAAGGCGGCTCCGCTTCAGATCTGGCCGCGGGTCTGGCCGCGGTCTGCGGATGGGCAACCGGCTGTGCTTTCGGTGCAGAATGCGCGGGTGCTGTAGCCTTTTCAGCCGGTCGCGCGGGTGCTGCAGCCTTCTCAGCCGGTCGCGGGGGTGCTGCGGCCTTTTCAACTGGTCGAGCAGGGGCTGCTGCCTTTTCAGCCGGTCGCGCAGGTGCTGCGGCCTTTTCAGCCGGTCGCGCCGCCGCGACAGCCGGCCGCGCGACATAAGGCTTCACTCCAGGCGCGGCCTTGGCGGGTACGGCACTACGCTGCAGTTCCGCGACGCTTGTCGCCGGACGAGCTACAGCCGCATGGGCCGGAACCCCGTGATTGACTGATGCAAAATTGGATTTATCCTGCTTTGCCACGGTTTCATGTTGCTTCTGCGCCTGCGTTGGCTGAAGGTGCGGCTGGCTCGCGAAGGTTTGCTGTTGCGCCGTCGGCTTCGCGGCTACCCCGTTAGGGCCGCCATTGAAGCTGGTGTGGCTGTTATTGATGATCGTCGTGTTGTTGATGATGGTCGTATTCACATATGTCGTCCGGATGATGGACGAGTTCACTCTTACCGCCGCTGTGTTGTAGGCAAAGACGCCACCGCGCCACTCACCACCGGCAAAGCCGCCTCCACCGTAACCAAATCCATAATTGACGCCGCCGTAGAAGCCAACCTGTGTACCCCAGTAGCCACCATGGAAGATATAGTTGCCACCGTTCCCCCACCCCCAATAGCCCGGCGTCCAAAGGTATCCTGGTTGCGGAGCTTCTACCCATGTTCCGGGAACCCAGTAGTAGTCGCCTTCGCCGTCCCAGGCCCAGTAGCCGGGAGTCCACATGAAGTTCGGTTGCGGACAGGGAGGCTGAACGTATACCGGAAGAGCCGGAGGGGCGATGTTGATGCTGATGCCAACGGAAAATTGCGCGAAGACGCTCGCTGGTAACAGGATAAGGATTCCTGTGAGGAGAGATTTGCACACCGTTCGTATACCGAAAGTATTCACCCTGATCCGCCGGTCCCGCATTTTATGCGTGTTCGAATAGCATTTTGTTGGAGGAAACTCTGCTACGGCTTTCCTAAGCTACCTTCCTGAAATTACGAGCACCATTATTGTCAGCGGTGAGCCGGCCAAACCTTGAGAGATTGCCAATCAGCAAGTGCGATTTGCGCCCAGCTGGAACCGTCCTTTTGGGCTGTCAGCTAACTGGAGGCGCAGCCAATCGCCCTGGAGATCGCCCCAACTCCAGTCGAGATTATGCTTGAATGCGAGTCGCGAAACTGGTCAATTGTGCACATCTCCTCGACCTGACAAACGTTCCCTGGTCAGGGAGTGATCCACCGCAGCCTCCCCGCGATTCGCTACGCGTGCCATCGGCTGGCGATTTCGCCGCACCTTCCTGCCGCTGCGTGGCGGTGCTCGAGATACCGCGCCGCGACCAAATAAGAAACCGGGATCGGAAAAGTAAAGTTTCAATCGAGCGCCACCCGCGGCAAAGAAGCGGAGGGGGTACTGCTCACCGCTCGCTGTAGAATCTGTTCATGCCAGCTTATCGGTCACGAACCTCAACGCATGGACGGAATATGGCCGGAGCGCGCAGCCTTTGGCGCGCCACCGGAATGCGGGACGGCGATTTTGGCAAGCCCATCATTGCTGTGGCCAACTCATTTACCCAGTTTGTTCCGGGGCATGTCCATCTGAAAGATCTGGGACAGCTTGTCGCGGAAGAGATCGCCAAGGCAGGCGGCGTAGCCAAGGAGTTCAACACCATTGCCATCGACGACGGCATCGCCATGGGCCACGACGGAATGCTCTATAGCCTGCCCTCGCGTGAGCTGATTGCCGATTCAGTGGAATATATGGCCAATGCCCATTGCGCGGATGCGCTGGTCTGCATCTCCAATTGCGACAAGATCACGCCGGGCATGCTGATGGCCGCCATGCGCCTCAACATTCCAGCCGTCTTTGTCAGCGGCGGACCGATGGAAGCGGGCAAGGTGAAGCTGGGCAACGTGGTCAAAGCCGTGGACCTGATCGACGCCATGATTGTGGCCGCGGACGACACGGTCAGCGATGCCGATGTAGAGGAGTACGAGCGTTCGGCCTGTCCCACTTGCGGCTCCTGCTCGGGAATGTTTACCGCCAATTCCATGAACTGTCTTACTGAGGCGTTGGGTCTTTCGCTGCCCGGCAATGGGACGGTTCTGGCCACGCACAGTGATCGCAAGGAGCTTTTTCTGCAGGCCGGCCGGACCATCGTCCAATTGGCGAAGCGCTTTTACGAGCAAGGGGATGCGAGCATCCTTCCGCGCGGCATCGCCACCTTCGAAGCCTTTGAGAATGCGATGACGCTGGATATCGCCATGGGCGGTTCCACCAACACCGTTCTGCATCTGCTGGCCACGGCGCAGGAGGGCGAAGTACCCTTCACCATGGCCGATATCGATCGCCTCTCGCGGCGGGTTCCGAACCTGTGCAAGGTGGCGCCCTCGGCCCCGTCCGTTCATCTGGAGGACGTGCATCGCGCCGGCGGCATATTCGGCATACTGGGAGAGTTGGACCGCGGCGGCCTGATCCATCGCGAGGTGCATACGGTTCATTCAGCCACCTTAGGCGAGGCCATCGACAAACTGGATGTGAAGCGCGCCCCGGCGCCGGCAGTAGCGGAGTTCTACCGAGCGGCTCCTGGCGGCGTTCGCACAACGGAGGCTTTCAACCAGAGTCAACGCTATCCGGAGCTGGATGTGGATCGAGAGAGGGGCGCGATTCGCGACGTCGCGCACGCCTTCAGCCGCGACGGCGGCCTTGCGGTTCTCTTCGGCAACATCGCCGAAGATGGTTGCATTGTGAAGACGGCAGGAGTCGAGGCCGGGCACCTGGTGTTCGCAGGTCCGGCGCGCATCTTCGAGAGCCAGGACGCGGCCGTTACCGCCATCCTGGGCGACCAGGTTGTTCCCGGGGACGTGGTGCTGATTCGCTATGAGGGGCCAAAAGGCGGGCCTGGTATGCAGGAGATGCTGTATCCAACCAGCCATCTGAAGTCGAAGGGACTGGGTAAGAATTGCGCGCTCATCACGGATGGACGCTTTTCCGGCGGGACATCGGGGCTGGCCATCGGGCACATCTCTCCTGAAGCTGCGGAGGGAGGCGCGCTGGCGCTGGTGGAAGAGGGCGATACGATCGAGATTGACATTCCCAAGCGGGTGATGAGCGTGAGCC
>Ga0182016_10004443_pt1 | contig 15505 bp, 15 predicted proteins | sample 712S2MmetaG_FD_120491 | JGI IMG/M metagenome (GOLD analysis project Ga0182016, IMG submission 120491) | Permafrost microbial communities from Stordalen Mire, Sweden - 712S2M metaG | ecosystem: Environmental > Terrestrial > Soil > Wetlands > Permafrost | place: Sweden: Stordalen | collected...
CCGCGAGCTCAAGCCCGTCGTGTTGGGCGACGAAGTCCCAGGCGGCGCGTTCCGCAAGCGTCTTCGACTTCTCGTACGCGGTGACGCCGGGAGCATCGAGGTTGGTCCAGGAGGTCTCGTCATAGGGCACGTCGGTGGGACCGTGTCCGTAGCCGATGGCAGCGAAAGACGACGTCAATACCACGCGCTTAACGCCGCCGTCGCGCGCCGCACGCAACACGCGCAGCGCTCCGTCTCGAGCTGGAACGATCAGTTCGTTCTCGTCTTGGGGCGCCGTGCTCGGAAAGGGAGAAGCGACATGCAGCACGTAGTCGCAACCGGAAATCGCTTTACTCCAACCCGCATCTTTCACGAGGTCGGTAGCGTAGAAAGAGACTCTGTTATCCGTTCCCGCGCCTCCGTTGCGGAGCATGGAGCGAACATCCTTTTCCTTGCTCAGATCACGAATGGTCGTGCACACCTCGTAGCCGGATTTGAGAAGAGCAAGAATGCAGTGGCTTCCGAGAAATCCCGAACCGCCCGTCACCAGAACCTTGGCCATTTCGCTTCACCTCTACCAAGAGATTAGTCTGGCTATTCTGTATTGTGAATGCTTGAAAGTGCAAAACAGTTGATGTAGAGTTCAAATCATGCTAGTTGACCCACTGTCAGACATCCTCGAACTGGTGGACGCGAAGTCAGTAATCTCGGGTGGGTTCACTGCCGAAGGTAGTTGGGGCATCCGCTTCCCTCCAATGGATAAGCTCACGTTTTCGGTTCTACTGGAGGGAACCTGTTATCTGCGCGTGGACGGCCACCCTGATCCGTTGCACCTTGCGGAAGGTGATGTCTTTCTGCTTACTACGCATTGGGGTTTCGTACTCTCCAGCGATCTCGAAGCTGCTGTCGTCCCGCCAGGCCAAGTTTTCCCAACTGACGGCGATGGCTTTGGCCGGATCGGCGATTTTGGTGCGGGACAGAAGTGCGTGCAGGCGGGAGGGTTCGTCAAGATGGATCCCCACCACGGAGGCATCCTCGCAGATTGTCTACCGGCAGTGATACACGTGGACGCAAGTTCGTCGCATGCGGCTACTGTCCGCTGGATTGTCGAGCATATCGATTTCGAGCGAAAGCGCCAGCTTCCGGGATCGCCGATGGCTTCTAACCAGTTGGCGATGTTCATGTTTATCGAGATTCTACGGGCTCATCTCGAATCGGGCCTGGATTTGCAGACGGGGTGGTTGAAAGTACTGGCGGACAAACAAATGGCTCCGGCGCTTCGACTCATGCACTCCGATCCAGGGAGAAGTTGGAGCCTGGACGACCTGGCTCGTGAGTGCGCTACTTCTCGGACTACGTTCGCGACGCGATTCCGCAGGGTTGCAGGCGTGCCTCCGCTAACCTATCTCTCCAATTGGCGTATGCGACTAGCCGAACGCATTCTTCGCGACACAGACAGATCCGTTTCAGACATTGCCGATTCCCTTGGATTCAGTTCCGAGAGCTCTTTCAGCCATGCGTTCAAGCGATCATCTGATCTGGGACCTAAAGCTTACCGTCAGCGATCAAGACTCACACAGGTTGGCGTGTGAGTCCCGAAGCTGCTTTGTTGGCTAGCTTGCTCATGTCTTCTATCCTTTATTTGGGCAGAGGACCACTTTCGTTGCCACTTGTTTCGTCTCAAGTTGTCTGGTCGAAGTCTTCGCCAGACGAAGTCTGATACCGGAAGGATCGGTGATCACGTAAGCGTCGCCATTCTCGACTGCTGAAGGGTTCGCCGCAAGTGCAGCCTGAAGACGTTCCGGTGTATCGAAGCGCATTTCGAAATGACGCATCCGACGTGGACGACTAAGGGTTGCTGATGCCGACCCATTGGGGCAGTTCTTCGCCCGAGGCCACCTTTTCCCCCAGCTTCAGACAGAGATCCGCCATGGATGCCCTGCTCACAAACTTCGTCACGCCCATGGCATCCTTCATCATGCTCGCCGCGCCCGACAGATAAGTGTTCGTCTTCTCGCCGTCATTGAGTATTGGCGGCAGGACCAGAGTTGGCCGAATGAGTCCTTTTTCCTTCGCCTCCTCTATCTCTGCTAACTGCTTTTTGAAATCAGCCAGGGGCTTCGACCAGAACAACGCCGTCGCGACACTGACGAATATGCGCGCAAAGAAGCCGGTGATGTATGCCCGTGTCGGGCCGAGGCCCCAAGCGGCGACACTGATGAATGGTGTAGCCCTTGGCCCGATCGCAGCAACCGCGCTCAACTCCCCCAAGGCCAGCAGCGCACTGTGCGTACCCGTGGAAACGGCCGTATGCGGGGCTCTTTCCGATGCGAGCATGACGTACACCACGTCTGGTAGCGCCGCCCTCATCGCCAGCGCTATCTTGTCCGCCTCATGCAACTCGCCGGTGAAAGCGCGCAGGTGCGGATGCGAGATCACAACTGTGGGCAGCTTCGTTACATTGCGAACGTAGATGGTCACAAGGTGACCACGCGCGAGTGCCTGCGACAGAAAAGGCAAGCCTGTGCGCCCAGTGGCACCCAGCAGGAAGAAGCTGAGCGGCGTGGAAGCGACACCGGTTAACGGCTCGGCGGCTATAGCGGAAAGCGAGAACGGGTCGATCGCAAGACTGCGCGGTACTACCGCTCTCTTCACGTCTTGCCCTCCTTGGCACCCATCACGACGATTCGGATTGCGACCACCATCCGTCGTTTGTAGTCAGACATGTCTCCTGTCGCCGCCTTGACGCCAGCCGAAGTGTCGAGAAGATGCATCGCCAGTTCCTGCGCGCCGATTCCATGCCGCTTCCATCGAGCAGCCGTGCCGGCCTGCGTCAGGATATCGGCGATGATTGAACGTACATCCGCCTCGAAGCGTGGAACGATGCTTTCCTCCTGAGATCGCGCGATCGCCAGCAACTCCGCAATGTTGACCTGGGACGAAAGGGCGAGCGAATCTCCGCAGAGAAGCTCGAATACGCCTATGAGAGTTTGCTCCACAGTGCCGTTCGGGTCGGCGGCAAGACCTCTGATCGAAACCAACATCTGCTCTGTCACATATTCCAAGGCCGCACGAAATAACCGCTCCTTGTCGCGGAACTGAAGATAGAGCGTCTGCCTGGATACCTGCGCCGCGGCTGCGACGTCCTCCATCGAGGTCTTCCGGTATCCGAACTGGAAGAAGACCTTCACGGCCGCCGCTAAAATAGCAGCCTGTCGTGGCTGCCTCGCTGCCTCGCCCGCCTCATTCATTGGCTGTACCTCTCCACTCCTGCGGTTCAACTTCCTACTCTCCCCTCTACGACTTTACCTGTCGTGGCAGACCCATCATCCGGAAGGTGATCGCATCCAGCCAACGGTCGGGAAGGTTGCGCTTCATGAACGCGACGACCTTCGCGGTCGCCCCGATCAGGTAATGGGCTCGCGGACGGGTTGCCGACACCGCCTGGAGGATCGTCAGAGACGCGTTCTCCGGAGTGATTGAGAATCTGTCGGCCGTGACAGTCGTCTTCGCAAACGCCCGGAGTGCATCCGCATAGAATGGCTGAAGGTTTTTCGGCAAGCCATCGGCGATCCTGTTGAGTTGCTCGGAGGACCGTGTGAGCATCGGCGTGGAGATGGACGCGGGAGCTATGGCAGAGACGTAAACACCGAATGGAGAGAACTCAATCCGCATCGAGTCGCTCACCGCCTCCAACGCGGCCTTCGCCGACTGGTAGGCGGCAATCATCGGACCCGGCATTATCCCGCCGATTGAAGTCACGTTGATCACTCGTCCTCGCGAGGCGCGAAGTTGAGGGAGGAACTGCTGGGTAAGAGCAATGGGGCCGAAGAAAAGCACCTCGAACTGGCGCCGCCAGTCAGCCAGTGGCAGTGTCTCGATTGGACCGGGCCATTGTGCACCCGCATTGTTGACGATTGCATGGAGTCTGCCTCCGGCCGCGATTTTGGCCCTGACAATTTCCACTGCCGCCGCGATTTGACCGGCATCGGTCACATCCAAAAGGATCGGCTCGACACCTTCCACGACTCGCCGCGTACCTGCCTCGGCCAGGAGCGATTCGGCATCTTCCTGCTTTCGCACGGCTGCCAGAACGCGGTAACCTTTTTCAGCCAGCGTAAAGGTAGCTGCGCGGCCGATTCCACTTGAGGTGCCGGTGATCAGAATCCAGTTGGCAGAGCTTGTTGACTTCATGATAGGTGACCTCTTTGGGTTTACATCCGTGTGGGCAGAGTCCGCAATGGGAGATCTCCCAATCGACATCTCTAAATGACCCCGGGGAGCTTCTGCGCATGAAGCCAGCCGAGGATCGTCGACGCCACGTCTCTCCAGCCATGATCGACCGTCAAAGAGTGGCCGCGGTCCGGAAACTGCTTTAGCTCCGTTACAGCCCCGGAATCGCGATACAGCTTAAAAGCTGCGCGGGTGGTGACATCTGGTGCCGAGTGGTCCGCAGTTCCCGAAATCAAGAGCAACGGTCCACGATCGCTGTTTTTGGTGTTCACACTTGACGGGGCGTTAAAGGTCAAGTTAGCGAACGCGACTTCAAATACACCTCGAACGGGCGACGGGATCGCCCACTTCTCGAAGAGTTCGTCCGACTCGGCCATCGGAAGTGCATTCCCGAACCCGTATCTAAACTGGCCCTTTGTCAAGGAGATCGCCTTGTTCTTGTTGAACGGGTTGCGGAGAACCGGCAACCCGGTACGCAACTGGGCGAGGGGTATAGCAAGCACACCTTTGATTTGACCAGGAGTGATGGCGATACCCGCCAGACCGAGGCCTTCGCCCATCAGCTTCTGGGTCAATAAGCCACCGAATGAATGGCCGATCAGAATGGGGGCCGACGGGAGCGTACCGATGATCTTGGCATAGTGCTCGAATACGTCTTGAATGCCCCGATCAGCGACCGCATGTGGATTGCTGCGGGCACCAGTGACGGTTGCGGGTTCACCCGGGTAACCGGGGGCGATAGGCTCGTAGCCTGAAGCGCGGAATAACTCGATCCACGGGTTCCAACTGCTGGCGTGCAGCCAGAGCCCATGAATGAAAACTACAGGAGTACGGAGTTTGTTCATGTTTCGTTTCCTTTCTTGCGACTGTTTCAAGCGGAGGAATTCAAAGGTGCGGCCAACGCTATCGCCGCCTGCAAATACAAGATGACAAGGCCCAGTTCGTGGATCCCAGGTTGAAATGGCAGGAGTGTCACGCCACGAGCACAACCCTGAATCGAGCCTTGCCTTGACGAACATGGTCAATTGCTTGGTTGATCTGACTCAACGGATAAGTCTCCACAACAGGTTTGATACCGTGCCGCGCTGCAAACGCAAGCATAAGGGCGGTTTCCGTTTGCGACCCCGGTATGCCACCGGCAACGACTTTCTCGTGCGGAAGCAGGCTGAGCACTTCAAGCGAAATCGGCTTGGTGGGAACGCCCACAATGCAAAGCTTTCCTTGCGGCTTCAGCGCCTTGATATATTCGTCCCATGGCAGATCCCCCGATGCAGTGTTCAGGATGAAGTCGAATGTGCCAGCTGCTCTTGCCAGCCCGTTGAGATCTTTTGCGTTGATAAAATGATGCGCCCCGAGCGCGCGCGCCTGCTTTTCTGGCGACGACGAAATCGCAGTTACTTCGCAACCCCACTTGTTCATGAATTGCAGCGCCAGATGACCCAATCCACCGACGCCAACAACGGCGACCCGATTGGTTGGTCGCACGCCGTGTCGCAGTAGCGGGGTGAAAACAGTGATCCCCGCGCACATAAGCGGCGCAGCGCGCTCCGATGCAATTTCGTCGGGGATAGGATAGGCGAAGTGCCAATTGCTGGCTCGTACGTGGCTGGCGAATGCTCCGCGCAGACCCCGAAACACGGCGTCGTCCCGATGAGGGCAGAGATTCTGTTTGCCGGCCAGGCAAGACTCGCAATTCATGCACGCGCCGCTGATTGCGCCGACACCGACTCGGTCGCCTTGGCGTAGTCGGCTCGAATCGACATTGGCGCCGAGCGCGGTCACCAAGCCTACCACCTCATGGCCCGCCACGATTGGGTAACGAGCGCCCCAGTCATTGTCAATCACTTCCACGTCGGTATGGCAAATTCCGCAATGGGTTACCGCCACATCAACCTCGTCAGGGCCAAGGGGCTCCGCATCGTACTCCAACGGCCGAAGCTGGCCATGGGGTTCGTAAGCAGCGTATGAAATAACCTTCATGGGAAGCTCCTGATGAGAATTCCGAGCATTGACGGGTCTGCAAGATCGTGGCGAGCCACAAGCGCGCCTATTGAAATTCGTAATATTCCAGGATTCCGGTCCCCTTCTCGATTGGCCTTCCAGCCACCGACAGCGAAACAGGGCTTTGAAAGCGCGTGTAACGCGGTTTCATCCCGAATACGCTCGCGCCCAGCTTCGTCCACCAAGGCTGTTCGTCCAAGAGATCAATCGACAATAGCATCGGTCCTGAGATCGAGAAGTTCGATGTTGTACCATTGGCGGCGTAGCCTATCGACGCAGGAATCGGCCGTTCATGCTTAGGGTCTGGATGCTTGACGAGCGGCCCCTCTAACACCGCGACCTGATCGCCGACCGCGTTGACCTCGATCCCGTCTTCGGTTCCAACGTAGTACAGCCCGATATTCGTGCCTCCGACATTTTTCTTGCCCTGGATCTCATAAGTCACGAGCTGATGCTGACCAACCGACGCTCGTCCCCACCACCATTTGTCGAGCAGATCGGAGGGAGGAACATTTCCCCAATTATGGTCGTGGTAACCCTGGCCGCTCTCGGCCATCGCTTTCCCGTCGATCGTGATTGTGCCGGCCACCGTGCCGCTCGGCACTGCGTTCAGCCACGCAAAGTAAGCTGGGCCCGAGCTGAGCTGACCTGTTGCAGCGCGGAACGATGGAACACGGCGTTTCAGAACAAGATCAACGCCAAGATGCTGGGGGTTATCGGCGGGAACCTTGATTGAGTAAGTGTCGAGATCGCCTTCGAAACTGTTCTCGCCAATTTGAACGAAGGTGTGGTCTTTCGCAAAGACACCCTGTTCAATAAACTTTGTGTTCAATGTCCGGTGCTTACCATCGGGGGACGTCAGTTCCAGGCTTACCCCTCGCTTGTGATCCTGTGCGAAGTTATCGGAAAAAACTACGACCACTGCCGTCCCATCTTCCATCAGCGCATCGAAATACCACCATTCGAAGCTCCTCTCGTCCTGAGCGGCTCGGCGACCGTCCTCCCACCGCTGTACCTTACCTGGTGTCAGCCCCAGGTTGCTGTAATCCGCAGCGGAGGTACGCAGGTGCAGGGGCTCACGCGAAGCCCTATTACAAGACGCTACGGATAGGGCAATCAGGACCGTGGCCGCGCTGCATATCGTCACCAGCGCGGCCCGTCCAGCCAGATTAGGAATACGGTCTAGAGTCCACGCCATGAAGATTCACCTCAGAAGCAACTGTACTAACTTTACAGCATTTGTATGTATTGTCAATTCCATATGCACGGCGCGCTCTGGCCGGAGTCGGCAGGAGCGTGCCTGGAGCACTTGCTGGCGAGCGAGGGCCGGAAGCAAGTGCTTGACAAGGCAGTCGCCGAGAGGGTGACGTAGAGAATAGACTTGGAATGGATCATTGTTCGCCCGGTCGGTCTACTGGATCAGCCGGCCACGGGACGCTACACGGCAGGTCCGTTGGGTAGTGTCTCGGTTTGAATTTCCGGTTACGACCCAGCCCCAGCCGCTCAACAGGTTAAGGCGCTTACCTCAAAGCGGACATCGCATCTCTCAAATGACCACAAGTCCATCGGCTGCCAGCGCTCCCCGCCAATATTCAAACAGAGCCTCTCGCAACTCTTCAGCGAAGTTTGGATGGGGATGCTGATCCAGCTCGCAATCCGACACCGGATCCCCGAAGGATTGCCAGAGCCCGCGCGTCATGGCATGTGTACGGGTCAGAAGTTTGAATCCTCGGCCAGGCTGGAGCGCAAGGGCGTTCTCAAGTGTCCTTCCTGCGCGGTCTAAATACTTGAGGGCCGCATCCTTGTGCGCGACCAGGGCCGTTTGGCTCATGTTTCTTTCGAGCACTTCCTTGCTAAGCGCATCGAGCCGAAGAAGCGCCGGGAAAGAGCGTACATATTCAACGAAGCGAGATACAAATGCCTCGATACGCTGGATCAGCGTCAACTCAGAGCGACTGAATTCCTCTTCAAGAATATGCAGGAATGGGAGCCAGCGTTCCAAGAGAAGGGCGGCGAATATTTCCTCTTTGGTCCGATAGTAGATGTAAATCGTGCCTTTGCCGAGGCCTGCCGCTTCCGCGATCTGCGCGACGGACGGCAGGGTGCCGTTCGCCTTCTCGAAGAGAGACGAAGCCGCTTCAAGAATTACCTGTCGCCGCTGGTCTTTGCTGATGCTGTCATACGCGCGCTGTGTCATTTCGCATGCAAGCTCGCGCCAGCGGCCTTGGCGACCTGCCGCGCTACGAACATGCGCGGAAGCAGCCGGGTAATAAAAACCATTGCGCGGTTCATGCCGCCTGCGACAACAGTTGGTTGCCCACGAAACATTGCTTCAAGCCCGATCCTGGCGACATTCGCAGGGGATAGAGCAGTTCGGACCGTCATCTGAGTTGGCTCAAAGCCCGAGACAGCGCTAAACCCGGTCTCCATGAATCCCGGGGAGAGCACCGTGACGCCGACTCGAGGCGACAGCTCCACATGCAGCGCTTCGCCTAGCGAAAGTACGTAAGCTTTCGACGCACCGTAGGCTGCCATCAGCGGGTCTGGCTGATAGGCAGCGAGGCTCGCAACCAGCAAGATGTGGCCCCGGCCCGCTGCGGCCATTCGTTGCCCGTAGAAGCGCGACAATTCCGACAGCGACAGCACGTTCAGGCAGAGCATTGCCGCAAGCCGATCATGGTCGTGATCTACAAACCGCTCGTTCAGACCAAAGGCTGCGTTGTTGACGACGACTGTTGGTTTGAGATCCTGCGCATCCAGTTTACCGGTCAAATCTGTCACGCCGTCAGGCTGGGAAAGGTCCGCTTCAACGACTGTGACATTGACTCCGGACCGGGTGCGGAGCCGGGCGGCAAGCTCGTCCATCGGGACCTTGGACCGGGCTGTCAGGATGAGATCATATCCTCGGCTTGCCAGTTCCTCAGCGAGAGCCACTCCCAACCCACTCGACGCACCGGTGACGAGCGCCGTTTCTCTATTTTGCATCTGCACACCTCCTAAGTGACTGATGGTCATTTTAGATGACCATCAGTCATCTGTAAAGCTCGCACGTGTACGCACGCGACTTACGCCGTATCAGCTGCTAAGGATTCAGCTCGGGAACTACCTTCGATTACAACTTATCGTCTCGCGTGGCGCTGCGGGTCTCTTCGGGGTCGCTGCTGGAACGTCAGAACGGTGATTTCCAATCGAAATTCAATATCTCTACCCGGCTCCTCTTCAGGATCGGGAAATCAGAATTAATGATGGGGCATGGTCCGAAACGTCTTCGATGCTGCTCCGGTCCGATTGACGCCATCGATTAGCTAATCGTTAGAGAATGGTCAACACACCGCACCAGAGTCGGTCTCCACGGCCCGCTTTGCGCACGATTTAAGGCAAACGCTACTGAACCTTTAGCCATAAGCCCCATTTTTGATCCGCCGCAAGTCAATTGGTATGGATCCCCAGAGTGTTATTGACTGGCTAGACGTTTATCTATACACTGGGTACATGCCGAGGCCAAAGAGCGACGAGAAGAGGAGCGCGATTCTGGAGGCGGCAACGCGCATCATCGTAATGCAGGGCCTAAGCGCGCCGACGATGCGCATCGCAAAAGAAGCCGGCGTCGCGAATGGATCGCTCTTCACCTACTTTGAGACCAAGACGGACCTCTTCAATCAACTCTATCTTGAACTTAAGATGGAGATGGCATCAGGCGCGACGAACCTTCCGGCTAATGCCGAAATTCGTGAGCAGTTCCTTCACCTATGGAGAGACTGGATGAACTGGGCGGTGTCCAACCCTCATAAACAACGAGCGCTGGCACAACTCAGCGTATCCGACGAAATTACTCCAGAGACCCGTGCGGCAGGGCACAAAGCCATGGCGCCAATTGCCGAACTGCTTGAACGTGCTCGCGCCAATGGACCTTTGAAAAAAGCCCCGATGAGCTTCGTCGTAGCTCTTATGAATTCCGTAGCAGATGCAACCGTGGGTTTCATGACTCAAGATCCGGACAATGCAAAGAAGCACAGCAAATTGGGCTTCGATGCTCTATGGCGAATGTTGAACTAATTTCTAAGCTTCAATAACGACTGTCTAGACAGACAACACGAAGAGAATGGAGTGCAAATGCCGACAGGAACGGAAGCAACTACCAAAGCTTACGTCATCACTGGCCCTACTTCGGGCATCGGACGCCGCGCGGCAATCGAAATGGCCAAGCATGGCACGGTCGTCCTGGTCGGTCGAGACCGCCGAAAGCTGAACGAGGTGCAGAACCTCATCAAGCAAAAAGGACAGAAAGCCGTTTCGATCGTGTGCGATTTGTCTGATCTTTCAAGCGTCGCGCCCGCAGCTTCTGAAATCATCGCCCTCCGTCTTCCGATTGCCGGCCTGCTCAATAACGCGGGCATCGTGACGGGGCCAAGGAAGAACACACTGGGCTGGGACATGACGTTCGCTACTAACCACCTTGGCCCTTTTGCGCTCACGGAGGCGCTTGTACCGCACTTGCCCGACGGAGCGAACGTCGTCTTCGTTGCTTCCGGCGCGGAAGATCCAGAGCGCGAACCCGCTGTCAAAGCCGGCTTCCGTGGCGGCCGCTATATCTCCGCAGAGGCGAGCGCGCGGGGCGAGTGGCAGTCCGGTGGATCCAAGATGCCAGGCTATGACGACTCTGACACGTCAAAGCAGGCTGTTCTTCCCCCGACGATGGGATTGTCACGTGAATCAACGCGAATACGTTTCAATGCATTGGAACCAGGCTTTACGCCGAACACCGGCCTCGTACGCGAGGCCCCCGGTCCCGTGCGCCTCGTGTTGCAGTACATGCTTCCGTTGCTCGCGCCGTTCATGAAGTATTGGAGCAACCCAAAGAAGGCTGGGCGCTTGGCTGTACAAGTCCTGACCGACGCATCCGGTCAAACCGGAATCTACTATGACGACAACGGCCATCCGATGCTTGGTTCTGCCCTTGTGCGCGATGTGAAGTTCCAGGATCGGGTCCTCGCCGAAACCCGCGCCCTGCTGTCGTCCGTTCGGACGCGGCAATGAGTGTCGAAGCCCTTGTGTTCAAAGGATCACAAGAATAGTCAACCCGGAGGAAGACTCTGGAGTTTGACACCAATCAACAATGACCGCTTCACAAGGAAAGCAGCATGCCAAACGAGAGTTCCATACAAGGAAGTACGGAAAAAGGCTCATCTTTAGCAGGGAAAATCGCAATCGTTACCGGCGGCAGCCGCGGGTTGGGCCAAAACACCGTGCTGCATCTTGCCAAGCGAGGTGTCCACTCGATCTTCACCTACAACTCTAATAAGGCAGCAGCCGACAAGACCGTGGCAGAGGTCGATAAGGCGGGAGCCAAAGCGATTGCACTGAAGCTGGACGTCGGGGACGTAAGTTCTTTCGAACCTTTTCTGAAGGACGTGAGTAAGGCGCTCACAGACTTCGGTGCGGAACGGTTCGACTTCCTCGTCAACAATGCGGGTATCTCTCATCATGCATCGTTCGAAAAGACCACCGAGGCAGAGCTGGACCAGCTCTACAACGTGAACTTCAAGGGTGTCTTCTTCCTGACGCAGAAGCTTCTTCCGCTCATTAACGATGGCGGCCGCATCGTGATGATCTCGACCGGGCTTACTCGCATCATCATCCCGGAGAGCGGCCCCTACGGGTCTCTAAAAGGGGCTATCGAGGTGCTTACCAAGTACTTGGCCAAGGAGCTTGGTCCACGCCGGATCACCGTTAATGCTGTCGCTCCAGGAGCCATCCAGACGGACTTCAGCGGAGGTACGGTTCGTGACAATCCGGCAGTGAACAAGATGGTGTCGGCTGCGACTGCACTCGGCCGCCCGGGTCTTCCCGACGACATTGGTCCCATGATCGCGTCGCTCCTCTCCGAGGATAACCGCTGGATCAATGCACAACGCATTGAAGTCTCCGGCGGTCAGTCGATTTAGTCAGACAGGAGGGCGTCAAGCGACGCTCTCCTGACCTACCTCTCGTTCTCCAACACCAGATCAGCAGGAGGTCAGGATGACCGATCTTAAGAACAAGGTTGCTCTTATTACTGGAGGCGGACGCGGCATCGGTAAAGCGATAGCCGAGCGTTATGGTGCTTTGGGCGCAAGCGTTATAGTCAATTACTTCTCTTCTGCAGACGCAGCTCAAGAGACAGCGAATGTAATCGAACGTTCTGGCGGCAAAGCCATTGCAGTACAGGCGGATGTTTCAAAGGTTGCCGATCTTGAGCGCCTCTTTCAAAGCTCAATTGAACGATTCGGCCAACTCGATATCGTTGTAGTAAATGCGGGTCTTGAGGCGTCCGGTCAGTCTGTCCTGGACTTCACTGAAGAAGATTATGACCGGCTCTTCAATACCAATACTAAAGGCGCTTTCTTCACCATTCAGAAAGCCGCAAAGTATGTTGCCGACAATGGCCGGATCATCTTCGTCGGGTCCAGCACAACTGCCTTTCCGATGCCCGGCCACGGTCTCTACGGCGGTAGTAAGATGGCACCGCGATTCCTCATAGAGGTGCTAGCAAAAGAAATTGGCCATCGCGGCGTCACAGTCAACTCCATTCTGCCCACGGCAACCCAGGGCGCAGGCAGACACGCCGAGCCAAAGCCCGAGATGGCTCAGTTCATCAAGAACTTCATGCCCATGAATCGCATAGGCACCGTAGAGGACACTGCAAATGCAGCGGAGTATCTTGCCAGCGACCTTGCCAGTTTTGTGAGTGGGCAGCACCTGCTTCTCAGTGGCGGCGGTCCCGCTTGACATGATACGAAACGCCGAGTAGATGCACCTTGGACCTAACGAAAAGAATTAGATAGAGAGGAAAACTCCTTATGAGCGTTCTTGATTCTCCACCCGTAGTCGGGTTCAAAGGTTGCAATGGTTACCGGTACGACGCACTCACGCCATACAGCCAGGAGACAGGACTTCAACGGAAGGTCAGTCTCGCTGGAAACGACGCGAATCTTCTTCAGTTGGCTGTGCCAGGGAAAGAAGGAGCCGTCATCCTCAGCAAGCAACAGGGCTATATGCATTGTGGGTTCACGCCGGAACGGTTCAATACGAAGTAGGCTTGGCTGACCAATGGGCGCGTACAAAACAGAAGGCCGAGATCAAACCGGAGTACCTACCTTGATCCTGTCGAGGAGTTGGAAGCATGCTTAAGGCGCTGTACGGCAAGTGGATGTATCAGTGGGAGTATGCGCTCACTACGCGTGATGAGAACCGAGTGCAGAGGCCGCTGGAATGGGGCTTTGATTGGCTCGCCGACTTTGGAGGCGGTGAAGCGGCGGCTAAGGTCGGGGCGGGCGAGATGTCGCAGCTCGGTGCGATGACTTGGCTGAACCAGAAGATCGCAGCCAACCCACACGGCTTCTTCGACTACCGAACGCCGATTGACTTCCGCATTGAACAGCACTTCCCGAAGCTTTACCCGACGAACGTCCGCCCGGAAACTCTGAAGCAGGAGCGCGAATACAAGCGCCGGGCCGAAGCCGGAGAGCTGCGCAAGGCGCCCTTTCTGCGCTTTACATCGTCCGTAAAGACGCCACATCCTGTGAATGACCTTGTCAATGCTCGCTGGTATCCCGCGGAGCACAAAGACAAGAAGCGTCCGCGCCAAGCCATGATCGTCATGCCGCAGTGGAACGCCGACGCCTTCTCCCACAACGCGCTGTGCGAAATCTTCAACCGCTTCGGCATCTCCTGCCTGCGGCTCTCACAGCCGTACCACGACACGCGCCGCCCGGCTGAGCTTGAGCGTTCTGACTACGCCGTCAGCTCCAACGTCGGTCGCACAATCGCTGCCTGCCGGCAGGCCGTCTGCGATATCCGCAGCTGTCTGGACTGGCTCCAATCGAAAGGCTACGAGCAGTTCGGCGTACTCGGCACTAGCCTTGGCAGTTGCTATGCATTCACTGCCGCTGCCATGGATCCGCGCCTCCGTGTGTGCGCGTTCAATCATGGGTCCACCTGGTTCGGCGACGTGGTGTGGACTGGCCAAAGCACCCGTCACATCCGCGCGGCCTTCGAGCGCGAAGGATTGACGCGGGACCAGGTCAGGGCCATTCTGCTGGCTCTTAGCCCGATGGCGTACTTGGACGAGTTCGCCACGCATCCCAAGCGCTCGCTGGTGGTGTACGCGCCGTACGACCTCACATTCCGAGTTGAGTTGACTCGGGACCTGCTGGAGAACTTCGACGCTCTCGGAATCGACTACACCGCCAAAGTGCTGCCGTGCGGACACTATACGACTGGCGAAACCCCGTATAAGTTCCTCGACGGATGGTACCTGGGATCGTTTGTATACCAGTCGTTCAAGAAACTAGCAATGGAAAAGACCTCAGCCGTCGCTCGACCATCTATTACTTCGGGAACCCGGAGCATGCATGCTAAGTGAGGGCGGATTCTCTGGTATTCACACGCTCTACGCAGACTTCGCATTCCGAGGCAGGGTTGCCTATGCATAACGGAGTCAGCTCGCTCGGCTCGTTCTCTCCATTCGCAGGCATATTTCGCATCAAATTCTCGGAATCGTCAGACCTTAGAACGCATCCAATCAACGATGATTTCACGTTGTCCCTGGGAGGGGATTGTGATGGAACAGAGACGGCTCGGTCACCATGGACCACAGGTATTCCCGATAGGATTGGGCTGCATGAGCATCGGCATCGCCGATGTGTACACCAGCAGCGTGAAAGACGACAGCAGGGCGATTGAATTAATCCATCACGCACTCGACTTGGGCGTCAATTTTCTCGATACGGCGAACATCTATGGCGACTCCGAGATCAAGGTCGGCAAGGCGTTGGTCGGGCGGCGAGATAGTGTCGTGCTTGCCACGAAATTTGGCATTGTCGCAAGCTCCGACATTCAGAACCGCGGTGTCGATGGGACCCCGGAGAACGCACGCCGTGCCTGCGACAGTTCGCTGCAACGTCTTGGAGTGGAGCAGATCGATCTCTATTACCTACATCGTGTCGATCCGCAGGTGCCAATCGAAGAGACGGTCGGCGCGATGGCGGAACTGGTCCATGCCGGGAAGGTTCGACACATTGGACTCTCCGAAGCCTCTCCGGGGACGGTACGGCGAGCGCATAAGATTCATCCCATTGCTGCCGTGCAGACCGAGTACTCCCTGTTCAGCCGAGAGCCGGAGGATGGTCTGTTGCCTGTGCTGCGTGAACTTGGCATAGCGCTGGTGGCGTACAGTCCGTTGGGTAGGGGATTCCTTGGCGGGCGGTTTCGCAGCGTAGATGATCTTGCACCGGGCGACTGGAGGCGAGGC
>Ga0182016_10004445_pt1 | contig 15502 bp, 12 predicted proteins | sample 712S2MmetaG_FD_120491 | JGI IMG/M metagenome (GOLD analysis project Ga0182016, IMG submission 120491) | Permafrost microbial communities from Stordalen Mire, Sweden - 712S2M metaG | ecosystem: Environmental > Terrestrial > Soil > Wetlands > Permafrost | place: Sweden: Stordalen | collected...
CCACCCATGCGACAAAGTGCGTCGCATGGATGGGGCACCCTCTTCCCGCCTTCGCGCCAGGAAAAAGGCGCGAAAACGGGGCACGGGGCTTTTGGGGGCGGAGAGCGGTGGATGGTCTGGCTTCATGCTTCCCACCCATGCGACAAAGTGCGTCGCATGGGTGGGGCACCCTCTTCCCGCCTTCGCGCCAGGAAAAAGGCGCGAAAACGAGGCACGGAGGTTTTGGGGGCGGAGAGAGGTGGATGGTCTGGCTTCATGCTTCCCACCCATGCGACAAAGTGCGTCGCATGGATGGGGCACCCTGCGTTTGCGTTGGTGAAAGCTGAAAACTTCCCAACTACTGGCCGGAGGGTTTGGGTGCGGCGGTGGATGCTGGTGCCGTAGTGGCGGGTGCTGCAGCGGGCTTGGGGGCCGGGTCTGCTGGTTTGGTGCTGGATGCTGGGGTGGCGGATTTGCCGTGCTTTTCGGCGGCTTTTTGCATTTCTTCCGCTTTCTTGGCTTTGTCGGCCTCGGCTTCGGCGTCGGTGACATAGCGGAAGACCTGCACGCGGCCGGGGAACTGCTCGGTGGTGAAGACGCGGTTTTGCTTGTCGATGGCGACGCCGACCAGGGCTTTGAACTGGCCGGGGAGTTCGCCGTGTCCCAGGCCGACATAGGTCAGCAACTGGCCTTCCTTGTTGAAGACCTGCAGGCGGTCTTCCATTTCGTCGGCGACCCAGATGTGGCCATCGCCGTCGATGGCGATGCCCTTGGGCCGGGCGAAGGTGCCGGGGCCGTCGCCGCCCTTGCCGAAGGTGCTGATGAAGTTTCCGTCGGCATCGAAGATCTCCACGCGATTGTTGAGGGTGTCGGTGACGTAGACATTTCCTTCGCTGTCCAGCGCGACGCCCTGGGGCGCGCCGAAGTCGCCGGGGGTGGTGAGGTAGTGGTTCTTTCCGCCGGTGCCGATGCGGCGCAGTAGTTTGAGAGTATCGGCGTCAAAGACCAGGACCTGGTCCTGCTGGGTGTCGACCGCGTAGAGCAAGCGATTCGCGGTATCGAGGGCGATGCCCACCGGATCGACCAGCCCGTCGGTGATTTGGCCTTCCAACTCATGTTTGGAATTGAAAACGAGGATGCGGCGCATTTTACCGTCGGAGACAAAGAGGCGGTCGTCGTCGTCGATAGCCAGGCCGTTGATCCAGCCGAAGTGGGCTTCAAAGCCGTTGCGGATGAGATGGGTTTCGTGGTTTTCCGGGTTGAAGATAAAGACGGCCCCGACCTTTTGATCGGCCACGTAGACCAGGCCTTTGGAATCGAAGGCCATGCCGTACGGGCCGATGAGCTGAAATGGGAACTCTTTAGTGGATTTTTCTTCCGGGCTCTCTCCGCCGGCGAGACGATCCATCCAGGACGCTTTCGCCTTGGTGGCGGCAGCCGGGGTGTAGTCGATTTTCTGCCCGGCGAAATAGTCGAGCCAGCGCACGCGCGCTACATTGGGCGGGCTTGGCCAGACGAGCGTGGTGGGATCAAAGCCGAACTTGCGGGGGCCGGCTTGGGGGGCGGCGGCGGTGTCCGTTTTCTTTTTCTTGTCGGCGCGGGCGGTGTGCGGGGTGCCGAGGGCGAGCGCCAGCAGCAGAAGAACCGCTAGTACCTTAGAGCCTGGAAGGAAGCAGGATGGAAAACTGAAAAACCCCATGGCCGATGGTTGGCCTTTGTGGTCTCCCACCCATCGAGCAAAAAGACGCTCGATGGATGGGGCACCCAGAGTTTCATCTCCTATGGGCCATGCGAAAGTTAACCACGGGCTCTTAAGTGTGCGTGTCGTGTTGAAGAGGAAGGGAAACATGGTGATCTCCGGTAAGGGTGCTATTTGGCAACGGGGGCATTGGTTTGTTTCATGTTGATCCGATTCTTGTGGCAGTTGTCGCAGAAGGCCATGTTGTTGGCCTGATCTTTGACCAGCAGGTCAGCCTGCAGCGAAGCGTGCGGCTGATGGCAGGAGAGGCAACTGAGCGGCGTTTTGACCTTGGTCTGGTCGGTCGGGTCAAGCACGTCGGACACGGGGTGATACTCCACCGGATGCCCGAGGCCAAAGCGCAGGGGCAGAATGACGACCTTGTTCTTTGAGAAGTAGTCTTCAGGCAGCTTGACGGCGCCGTTGAAGATGGTGAGCAGGTGGTTGGCGTCGTCGCGCTGAGGCACGGTATCGGGCCCGTGGCACTCCAGGCAAAGCGCATTCCCCTTGGCGCGGAGCAAATGGTCAATATCCCCGCCGTGGGGGGTGTGACAGGTGGCGCACCCCTGGGCAAAGGCGGGCTGGTGGTGCACCGGCTTTTTGCGCAGATCGTCCATATCGGCGTGGCATCCGAGGCAGATGGTGACGGCATCGGTTTTGGGCAGGCCGGGCTCGTTGCTGGCGTGGGGGCTGTGGCAATCGGTGCAGTCGCCCATGGCTCCGGGATGGGGCACCTTGGCGCCTTCGATCAGCTTGGCCTTGTCGTCGTGGCAGGTAACGCAGAGGGATTTGGCGTCAGGCTGGGTGAGAACGACTTTCCCATCCTTGGCGGGCGCGTGGCACATTTCACAACTGCGGGCCTCGAAGGGCGGGTGCTGGAACTTGACCATCAGCTTGGGAGAGGCGGACTGGTGCGGGTCGTGGCACTCAGTGCATTGGGCGGTGGCAAAGGGCTGGCCCTGGTGCGCCTTTTGCAGGTCCGCATCCTTGGCGTCGTGGCAGTCGAGGCAGAGCGCCGGGGCCGACTTGGTGAGATGGAATCGATTCTCCTGGGTTGGTTCGGCACCGGTCTTGTGGGTGGTGTGGCAGGTGTCGCAGCCCATATCGAGCGCGGCATGGCGGCTGCCCTTTTCCGGGACATTTGTGCCGGTCTTGTGGCAATCGAGGCAGAGATTTTCCTTCTCGCCGCCGGAGGCAGGCTTGAGGAGCTGATTCTTGTTGTCGGTGGAATGCGGATCGTGACAGGCGAGGCAGTTGCGCACCGCGGGAGGATGGACCGTTCCCTTGATGTCCGCGGCGGTCTTGTCGGCATGGCAGGTGAGGCAGAGCGCGGCCGGCGTGGCGGTGATGAGCTTGACGCGGGTCACGTCCTTATTCACGCGGATCTCATGGCAACTAAGACAGCCGGTGGCCATGGCGGTGTGCACGGACTTGCCCTTGGATTTGTCTTCGTGGCATTCAAGGCACTTGGCGGCGTCCGTCTTGGGGTCGAGCGGCACGGGATGGACCGCGGCGGAGGCGCGCACGGCGAGCAACGCGAACAGGGCAATGCCCAGCGAGACGCGCCTGGCAAGACTGCGGCTGCAGACCGTACTGCGGAAATCGACGCGATGAGGAACCAGCTTCATACCGACTCCGAGGGAAGAATACTGCATGCGGATTGCCGACTTGCGAAGGCGGCAGCACTACGCGCGCAGGGGACTTAACGAGCAAAGTTCCAAGGGATAGTAGAAACGGCGAGGTTGTCCGATGACCGTGATTTAGATCACACCATGGGCGCTTTGAAACGGCGCGCGGTGAGCCGGAGCACGGGTGGCAGGCCGTAATGTCGCGCACTGTCTGGAAACAACACATCCCGGTGCATGTCAGGTGGTTTTGCTGGTTACCCCGGCGTCAACCGGAGCGGAGTTCGTGTCTCAGGTGAAGCGAGGATGAGCCGATTCAAAAGATGTAGGCACAAGGAGGCTCGGCTCGTGAAACGGCAACTTTGGTTTTCCTCAATGTTTCTTCTCATTGCGGCATCCGCGGCGGCACAGATTACAGCACCGACGAGCGATGTTCTCGGCGCACATTTGAATTACGGCCGCGGCTGCGCGGCCTGCCACGCTCCGCACAGCGGCGCAAACGGCAACGGCACCGCGAAGATTGCCGAAACCACTGACCGCACACCGATTCTGTGGGGCCAGGACGTGAGCAGCCTCTACGGCAAGACGATTACCACGGGCGGGGGCAAATATGTGGAAGTATTGCCCAGCAGTATGTCGGCGACGACGCCTGACGTGAACGGCATGCTTACGTGCCTGAGCTGTCACGATGGGAACTATGCGTCGGGCGCAATGATGAAGAACAACCTCTACGAGACTCTGCCGCCTACGTACGGAAACGCCAAGTCTATCCCGACGCTGCTGGGCTCGAGCGGGGGGGGCGGTGGAAGTTACCTGAATGACCACCCGGCCGGATTGAGCGCCCAGCTGAGCTGCGGAGGAGCGGGTTGGGATTGCAGCATGAGCGCCGGGACGGTGAAGATGACCGGGGCGCACTCCAGCCAGTTTGTAAAGAACTACGGCTTTTTTGTCACGCCGAGCAGCTACAACAACAAGGCGGTGGTGGTGTGCACAACTTGTCACCAGCCGCATGTCATGAACGTAGTGACCGTCGGCAGCGGATCGACATCGGGGCTGCCGGCCGGCAACTACGCAACCATGTTCTTTCTGAAGGCGCCGTACAATCCGAACGATCCGAATCCGGCTTCAAACCAGACGGCGCAGTTCTGCCGCCAGTGCCATGGCGACAAGTCGAACGAAATGAATGGGGGGACCGCCGGGACGGTGTTCTAGGGCGTCCGCGGACGGAAAAGCGGGCGTACTCAACATTCTTTCGACACTACGTCCAAACTGGACCAGTTTTTTTCGCGTTGTGAAACGAAATATTCCGGTTAGGGGAGTATATTTGTTTTCAAGAACCTGGCTGGGAAGGTCCCGGAAAGGTTTTGTGGGGTTGCGCTGCGCTTCGAGATTTGCCAAAGGAGTTGTAGACTGTTTCCAAGTTCATAGATCTCCGGGGCAGTGCACCGGACCCTCGAAGCCTTCGGAAAATCCGAAGGACTTCCCGGCTCCGGTCCCCTGGCTCCACCGAGAGTGGCACAACTTTTGCGCTCTCCGGTTTTACATCTTTAGGCGGTCCTTGGTTTCGAGCGTTCAGGTTGCACCGGTATTAGCCGCTGCTCATGTTGAAGCGGGAATTTCGGCATAACTTTTGCAACGGCATATCAGTCAAAGATAAAAATGGAATTTCAATTGATGTGCGGCTAATGCTTTAGTCGAATTGCGACCTGATCATGCAAAGAGTCCCAAAATGCTGGATATTTGTCCGCTTCGCAAGAAGTCGACTCTTCGGGCCAAGGCTTCCAACGGGAGGAAACTGTGAGAAGGACCCAATATCAGGCTTTGAATGAGATCAACGTGGTTGTCCAGGATGGAGATGCGGCTGCATCCGAGAACATTTACTCGACTGATTTCCTGGTCGCAAGAGAAGCGCCCGTAGATTCCCTGCGATACCGGTACGTGAAGCGGGCCATCGATCTGACATGCTCGCTGATCATGATCGGCGTGTTTGCGATTCCTGGACTGGTAATAGCCTGCGCAGTTGTTGCGACCTCAAGCGGCCCAGTCTTTTATCGGGAGCGGCGGATTGGCCGGAATGGCCGGCTTTTTCGCATCTGGAAGTTCCGTTCGATGTTCAGCAATGCCGCGGAGAGAGCGCGCATTGCGGATTCGGAAACAGGAGCCAAGGTCCGGGAATGGAGAATGCACAAGCATCTCCGCGACCCGAGGATTACCGGGATTGGCGGGTTTCTACGCAAGTGGAGCCTGGATGAGCTTCCGCAATTGCTGAACGTGCTGACCGGGGATATGTCGTTGATCGGGCCGCGGCCTATCGTCGAATCGGAGTTGGCTTTGTACGGAAGCCTGTTTTCTGTTTATACAAGTGCGATTCCGGGGCTGTCCGGGCTTTGGCAGGTCTCAGGACGCAGCCACATCGACTATGACAAGCGGGCGAAACTGGATGCGAAGTACGTTCGGTCGTGGAGCCTGGCAGGCGACCTTATTATCCTGTTTCGGACGATTCCGGCGGTCCTGTGCCGTATTGGGGCGCGCTAGGGTCTCGTCCGCTCCCTATGAACAGGAAATCCGGTTGAACAAATTCAGCAAGTTAGCCGCGGCTTCGCCGCGATAGCAAGTCAGCGAGTCAGCGCAGGGCCGGATCTCCGAAAGGTGTTCATTTCAGCCGTAACTCGGCGCGGGTTCATTTGCCTCACTTGCGGATGGGGAGGCCCTTGCGGAAGACGGCCTGCGTTACTGTGCCGTCCGCGTAGTGCGCGACTGCGTGGCAAACCAGCACGCAGGTATTGGCGGCGCGGTTGTAGGAGATGGCGAGGCCGCCATTCGGGCCCACCACGTTGGCGTCGAAGTTGATGAGCCGCTCACCGCTGATGGTTCCACTGATGGCGCCCATGCCGTGGGCGGTGTGGCAGGTGGAGCAACTGAAGCCGGTGTTGATGTGGTTGCTGTGCTGATTCCAGCTCGTGTTCTGAATGATCTGGTTCGGCAGGTCATGGCATTTGCCGCACAGAGCGAACGGCCCGTTGACGCTGAGGTCGGGATTGGGCAGGAGATTGGTGATCAATCCGCCGGGCGCCGGGGCCTGGCTGAACTGGTAATTCCGCTCCAGAATGTGACTGAACCTGGAACCGTGCGGGCCATTCGGGCCCGAGCCGCCGAACTCGCGGTTGTCGTCGCTGTTGTGGCAATCGGTGCAGAGAAGCTGCGTGCCCATGATGCGGCCCTGGGTGACGCCGTCCAGGTTCAACATGCTGGGCAGCAGGCTGGGCTGCGGCAGCGCGCTGTTGCTGATGTGGGTGACTGGGTGGCTGGAGGTGGCGGAGATGGCGAACTGCGGAATCAGGTTGAGCGCATCGCCTGCGGATACCGCGCGCACCGGGAAGTATCCATAAATCGGCATGACCTGTTTGCCGGAGCTGGTTCCATGGCAGCGCAGGCAGTTTTCATATTGATTCACCGCGGGTGTGAGCACACTGACGCCGTCCGTGGCGCTGATGCCCGCGATGTTTTTCTGCGAGATGCGTATGTAAGGCGGCGCCGGGAAGGTGCTGACCGGCTGGGAGCCATGCGCGTTGTGGCAATCGACGCAGGTGGCATGGCGGTTGTTATTCAGGAGCGTAGTCTCGGCCGCATCGTGAGGATTGGTTGAGCTGGGAAACGGATGCCCAATCTTCACGGGGGCGTTGTACTCCGAAAAGACGTTGGTGTAGGGCGCCATGGGCGAGACATTCGCGCCGTTGTGGCAGGCAATGCAGTCCAATCCGTTCCGGCCGCGCAGCAGGCTTGGACCCGCGCCGGCGTTATGCGGCGTGTGGCAGCCGATGCAGGCAGTGCCCATTACCGTTGAGTAGCTGCCCAGTCCGGCGGAGGGCGAAATCTTGTCGGGTGAAAGGGCATGCGCGCTGGCAGTCCAGCCAGCGATCGGGTTCACCTGGCCGCTCACCTGGCGGGTTGGATCGTGGCAGGCGAGACAGAGCTGGCCGCTGGAACTGTCTTTCACCAGGAAGTTCAGCGAAACGAGATCCTTCGACTGCACGTGCGGATTGTGGCAGGAAGTGCACTCGACATTTCCCCCGATCAGCTTCACGGCTCCTGTGGTGTCGGCGGTCTTGTGGGCCGAAACCAGGGAAGCTACAAGGTCCACATTGTCCTTGAGGGGCAGCGAGAGGCTGAACGGGTGCTGGGTTTGCATGTTCTGGCCGAAGATGTCCTGGGAGTACATGGAACCCTGGGTGGTGACCTGGCCATAGGCCACGGTATCGCCCACGGCTACGGTGCCGTCGTGGCAACTGAGGCATTGATTGCTGGCCGATCCGAGCCTTGGCTGACGGCCTTTGTTGGCTTCAGTGCTGCTGGTGTATGGGGTGTAGCTCTGGGTGGTGAGCTTCTGATTCCACAGGCCGACGGAGGCTCCAAAGTGCGGCGCGTGGCAATAGGCGCAGGCATCGGGACGCGCGCCGCGAATGGGCGATTTAGTGCCCGGTCCCAGGGCATGCACGCCGAGCACATCGCCGGTGATTTGGGCATGGAGCGCGATCCCGGCGAGCAAGAACCCAAGCGGAGCCAGCAGTCGACGGAGCCTCACTTTATTCCCTCCGTGACCGGCGTTTTCAAACCAGCGTAATGGAATACCTGCACGCGGCGATTGAACGAGTCGACAACAAAGACTTGATCGCTATGGTCAATGTACAGGCCGGCGGGCAACTGGAACTCTCCGGCCTGCGTGCCGGGGGAACCAAAGTAATAGAGCAACTGGCCCTGCCGGTTGAAGACCTGGACCACGCCCGACAGCCCTTCAACCAGGTAGAAGTTGCCTTCCGAGTCGACGGCCATTCCCTTGGGGCGGAAGATGGCCCCCAGACCGTCGCCGAGTTTGCCAAAGGAGTACTGGAAGTTTCCCTCGCGGTCAAAGGCCTGCACGCGGAAGTTCATGGCGTCGACCACCAGCAGATTCGGCCCGTCGAGCCGCAACTCCGTGGGCAGGTTGAACTGGCCATCGGCATCGCCGGCGCCTCCGATGGTCTTGAGGATGTTGCCCTGCATGTCGAGGATGAAGACCTGGTCGCGCAGTGTGTCGGTGACGTAGATGCGCTGCGCCGCCGAGTCCACGGCAATGCCTGTGGGCCGCTTGAAGTAACCCTCGCCACCCTTGATGCTGCCGATGGCGCGGAGATACTTTCCGCTGGGCTCGAAGACAAAGATTTCTCCGGCTTCGGAATCGGTGACGTAGATGTTGTCCTGCGCGTCGACGGCCACGCATTGCGGGGTGCGCATGGCGTCCTTATATTTCATGTTGCGTTGGATGAACTTGTACTTGTGCTGCTCGAAGTCGAAGATGTGCACGCCTTCGGCGCCGGGGTCGGTGACAAGAATGCGGCCATGCGAATCGGTGACAACGCTGTAAGGGCGGACCAGGAAATGATAGTCAGGCGCGCCCGCAATGACATCCACGACCTTGTTCCAGAACCCGCGGTTGGGCTTGACTTCCGATTCCGAACTGAAACTGTGTTCCCAGGTGAGTGTTCGTCCTCCTTCGAGCGAGAGCTCCCATTGCTGCGGCGGAGTTTTGGTGGTGGGTTTTCCCGCGGCGGCCGCCGAACAGGCGAGGGCCGCGGCGCCAGCCAGCAAGAGGGCAGCGCGGAGACCGTGCAAGCGGGTTGCGGTCAAAAGAAGTTGAACCAACGGGATACTCCAACGTAGAACGAGGAAATGCTTTCCGACGGGATGCCGGAACCGGAGAAGCCCTGACCCAGGCGTGCGAATCCTGTATTGCAGTAGAGCTTGCGGAACCTGTACTGGACAAGGAGATTATATTGGTCGGTCAGGTTGGTTGACGCGGCGCCATCCGTGGTGGTGTTGCTGTTGGATTTGGCGTAGGAGGCCGCAAGAACAAGCCTCCTGATCGGCGTACTGGAAAGTCCAACGGAATAGCTGTCTCCGCCATAGAGGCTGATCTCGCTGGAAGGAATCACCGGCGAGGGCACGGGCACTGTGACCAGGCCTGCGCCGGTAGCGATTGCCTGGCCGCTGGACTTGGAGTAACTTCCGGTTGCGGAGACCCAGGTGCGAAGACTCGTGCTGAGGCTATAGTTCTGGCTGCTGCTTGCTGTCCCAGCCTGCTGCGTCAACCCGGTTCGCGATGATCCGGCGCTCACACTCACGTTGAAGTTGTCCCAGCGCCTCTGGGCGTTTCCGGAATAACTGAATGAAGAGTTCATGTAGGTGACCAGCAGAGTTTCAACATTCTGCGAATAGTTGAATGAGCCGTTGACTTTCCACCCTCGAATTTCGTTCGAGTAATTCTCACTGGTTGAAAATCCCATGATGTTCTCTTGGCTCTGGTCGCTGGTGTTTTCGGTGAGGGTGCCGGTGGCGTTGAGACTGCCGGCGAACAGCTTGCGCGAATAAGCTCCGGTGGCGCCGATGGTGTCCTCGCCGTAACTGGCGCCCTGGAAGGACTGGGAGCGGCGTTCCACGTAGGCGGAGGTCCGCAGGTTTTTGGCGGGAACGTAACTGGCCGTGGCCTCAAGATCGAGGGAATCGGATCCCTGGTCGGAGTTGAGGCCGGAGACAGCGCCGCCCGCAGCGATGACCGACTGGATGAGTTGTCCCGCCAGGTTGTCAGAGTAATTCGCGCTCGCCGAGAAAGACAGGCGGGTGAACGGATGCACCGAGGCGAGAGCATTGATCAGGTCGATGGTTCCGGTGGAGTTGGTGCCCTGGTAGTCGGTGCCCCAACTGGAGCGATTGATTGCTGCCGTGGCAGAACCGTTCAGGGGCAACTGGTGCGCGATGCTAAAACCATACCCGCTGCTCTGGGATGTGGTTTCTGTTTCCTGCTGGCCGGTAACGACCTCGGGAACCAGGGAGTGACCGCCTCCATCGGCGAAATACGTTCCCATGTTGAAGCCGGCGAGGGAGTATGCCGATTGGAGGTTGAGCGAATGAAAGTGGCTGTTCCCCGTATCGTCAGTGCCGTAGACCGAATACTGGCTGCCGCCCAACTGGAAACCGGCCGAGAAGCTGGGCACATTGGGCAGGTTTTCGCTCCAGTTCACGCCAAAAGTGTCGCTGTTTCCATGGGTCACGTAATTGGCTGCGCCGGGAACAGCGTAATTCCCCTCGCTGTTGAAAGCCTTGGAATAATTGATGGCGCCGGGAAAGCGGCTGCCACCAAACAGAGTGGCAGTCACATTGATTCCGGTGGCATCGGAGATGGATTGGTAGTCAGAATTGGCGCGGGATTGGTTGACGTAGACAGCGGCATTGTAGGAAAGGAAATTGGGGTTGTAAAAGAAGCCGGAGAGTGTGGCGTCGCCTCCGAGCGCCCAGCTGTGATCGGAACTGGTCATGTTGCCGAAGTCGGCGGAGTAGCCGGGGGCGATGGTGCCGCTCAGGTGCGAGGAGAATTCGCCCACCTTGACCTGCGCTGTGACAGGCCATGCCAGCAGGCAAAGCCCCGCCGGCACAAACCACGCAACTCGCAAAGACCTCCCCACTCTGTGACCACCTTCGTCTCGTCGATTTCCGGAAAGGCGCCGGAAATCTCGTTCTCAATTCCTGTTTTTGCTTCAGCCATACGGCCTGTCCTTCGATCTTTCGCTTTTGGCATTCGAATTCGGGCGTGCTTCGTGGCCGATTACAGCTCGTCGACCTTGGCGCTCTGCCGCAGTTTCTTGTCCAACGCGGCACGAAGCTGGTTGGTCTTGGTCTGCTGCAGTTCCTTGGTCAGTTGCACGCTGACTTCGGAGAATTTGGTTTCACCCGCCGGCGTGTGCACGGCAAGACGAACGATGGTATAGGCCTGTTCGATCTGAATTACATCGCTTATATCGCCGGGCTTCATGGCGCGCAGGGCCTTCAGTACCGGGGGAGCCAGCTGATCGACCGGAACCGGCTTGTGCTCGCCCATCATGACGCGAAAGTCGTCGTCGGAGATTTTCTCGGCAAGCATGCCAAAATCTTCGGCAGTCTTGGTGGCCTTGGCCTGGCGCAGCGCGCTTTCCGCGCGGGTGTGACCTTCCTTGATCTGATCGGGCGTTGGCTTGGCCGGAGGTAAAACAGAAATGGTCTGGAAGGTGAAGGATTCCGGATGCTGGAAGCGGGCCGGGTTTTTGAGGTAGAAGGCCTTGACCTCGGCCGGGGTGACCGCGCCTTTCTGGTCCACTTCAATTTTCAAGAAAGCTTCAATCAGCAGGGAGCGGCGAATTTTGTCGCGCAGCGCCGGCACTGAGCCATGGAACTCGCTTTGCAGCAGCGCATTGAATTCTTCCGGCGTGGCGAACTGCTTGTGGAAGTCCGCTTCGGCGCGCTGCATCCGCGCGACCGGGACCGCCATCTTGCGCTGCAATGCTTCCTGATAAACCAGCTCTTCAAAGACGATCATCTTCATGGCGCCGTCGCGGATTTGCGGCTCGAGTTCTTTGGGAAGCGCGCCTCCATGCTGACGGGCATAGGGAAAGATGGAATACTCTTCGCGCACCAGGTCGGCGTTGGTGAGGACGGTGCCGTTGACACGCGCGACGGGCCTGGTTGCACCAGCGGGCGCCGCCGACTGTCCTTGTGCGACTGCGGGAGCGGAGGGCTGGGTGAAGACGGTTGGAGCGTGGGAAGCTACTTGTGCGCAGGCGGCCGTGACAGCCAGCAGATAGCATGTGCAAATGGGGAATTTGAAGTTCATGATGACCATCCTGGTTGCGAAAAAAAGGGAGGGAAATTGACGTCCCCTCCCTTTTCCTTCCTGTGAGTTAGAAAATGGTGGGGAGTGCTCCGCCGCCGTTGGATTCGTTGGCTTCGCCACCGTGGCACTGGCGGCAGAACTGCGCCGTCTGGTTGCTGCCGGTGGTGCCGCTGGCCGGGTTGTAGGGTGCGCGAATGAAGAACATGGTCGCGTAGAAGCCAGTGGGCAGGCCGGATTTGGCGCCGTTGGTTACGCTGACAACGTTCATCAAATGCTGGTTGTGGCAGCTTGTGCAGGTGACCACGGCGGTGTTGTTGTAAGCGCTGAGGCTGACAAAGAAACCGTAGTTCTTCACAAACTGTGCGGAATTCGGTCCGGTCATGCTGATGACGCCGGCAGTCTCGGTGCAATCCCAGTTGTATTGTCCCCCGCAGCCGACCGCGGTACTCAGGCCTACCGGGTGATCGGTGATGTAGCTGGCCGCGCCGACGCCGTCGCCGTCGTTTCCGAGGAGGGTTGGGATAGTTGCCGCACCGGGGCCATACGTCGCGGGAACCGTCTCGTAGATGACCTTCTGCATCATCGCGCCAGTTGCATAATTGCCGTCATGGCAGCTCATGCAGGTGAGGATGCCATTCACATCAGGAGTTGTGGCCGTCAGGCTGGAGGGCAGAGTTTCCGCGTTTCCAGGCGTGGTGGTGGTGACGCCGTTTACGGTTGTGGTGGTCGGGCCGCTCTGTCCGGCAAAGGCGATGGTCTTGCCGTACAGGTTGCCTACGTCCTGGCCCCAGAGAATGGAGTTGCCGGTGTTTTTGTCGCCGGAGATGTTGGCTCCGTTGCCCCATGCGCCGCTGTGTGGTGCGTGACAGGCTGCGCAACCGCGGCCGTAGTTGAGGTGGGCTCCGAGTACGTCGGAGGTGGGATTCTGCTTCTGGGCGACTGCAAAGCCCGCAGCTCCCAGGAACATGAGTGCGATTAAGCTGATGCGTTTCATTGAAGAGAGCCTCCTAAAAGCTCGCTTGAGTTGCTCGACTGGACCCTGGCGTCGATCTGGCTGGTACTGTCTTTCAGCGCTGTCTCGTTGCAGAACCTGTGCAAGAGCGACGCTGTTGCCGTGGGGTGCGGCGTTTTGAATGCCGCATCTCAGAGATGATTGCTGCGAATGAGAGATGAATAAGCTCCGAGGAAAGGGACCGGAAGATGTGACGGAGTTCACCAACCGAGGTTGGGAACTGCGACACAGCAACCCTGGTGCAAGGTCCCTGCAGTCATCTGATCTTTTGGGTGTCGTATTCATGCGTGAGAATCGTCACTTTCAATGAATCAGTTCGGGCTCCTGCAAGACTTCTGAAGGCACTCGGAGTGATGGCTCATATTTGCAGGTGAGCAGGATCACGCTCTGTGATTACAGTCACAGGCATTAGAAAAAACTAAAGCGTGATTTGCATCACACCGCCGAACGCCGCGGAGTGGTCCACTAAATCTGCCTCCGCAGTGCATTTGAACCTGCAAAGGCGGTGCGCGGATGAGAGTCTCCGCGGCCGGAGGCGCGGATCGCAAATCGACGGCACGCCGCAGCGCGGAATCTGAATAGAAGTGATTCCCGGGCAATTTCGAACGGGGAGGAAGTGGGCATGACAGGCGCATCAATCGCGGTATCCGAAACGAGCAGAAGGTTGCCGGGGAGACAGGTCTACGCGATGGCGGCCATCTATCTGTTGGTGGGTTTGGTGGTCGGATACCTGGTCCGGGGCGGTGAATCGTCCGCATTGCAAGGGCACGCCGTGGCAAAGGCAACGCCTGCGCCGGTGCATCCGGGCGCGGGCCAAATGCCAAGTCCGCTCCAGATGAAGCAGATGGCGGACAAGCAGGCGGCGCCGCTGATGGAAAAGCTGAAGAGCAACCCGAATGACAGCGCATCGCTGATGCAGGTGGGCGCAATCTATTACACGACAGGGCAGTTCGGAGAGGCGTCGGCTTATTACGAGAAGGCCTTGCAGTCCGAGCCAGCGAATGTTGCCGATCGCGTCAAATTGGCCACCAGCTTGTATCGCGCGGGCGATGTGGACGCGGCGATTGCTCAACTAAACAAGGCGCTGACCAATGATCCGAAAGACGCCAATGCGTTGTTCGACCTGGGAATGATGAAGTTCGAGGGCAAGCAGGACAGCACGGGCGCGCTGGCCGCATGGCGGCTGTTGTTGAAGAGCAATCCGCAAATGAGCGCGGACCATAAGGCCCAGGTGCAAAGGCTGATCGCCGGCGTGGCGTCTTCGTCCAACAATTCCCATGGAAGTGAAGGAGCACCGGGCAAATGACGGCGACGGTTCGTACTCCAATTGAGCAGTGGACGCAGAAGCAGGCCCTGATTCTTTCGGCCATCTGCCTGACAGCGGGAATTGCCGGCGGCTGGTCGATCCGCGCATGGCGGAGTTCCGCGGTAAACGAGCCTGCGCAGGTTGCGACCGCACCGGCGCCTGTTGCGCCTGCGGCTCCAGCAGCAGCCCAGCCCCCAAGTCCCGCGCAACTGAAAGCTCAGGCAGAAACGCAGGCTGCGCCGCTGATCGGCAAATTGAAGTCGGATTCCAGCAATCCGGAATTGCTAACCAGCATTGGGAACGTCTACTACGATGCGCAGCAGTATGCGACTGCGGTTGATTACTATGGGCGCGCACTCAAGTCCAGGCCTGACACCGTGCCGGTTCGCACCGACATGGCAACAGCTTACTGGTACATGGGCGATGCCGATCGCGCGATTGCCGAATACAACAAGGCGCTGACCTATGCGCCGAATAATCCGAACACATTGTTCAATCGCGGCCTTGTAAAGTGGCGCGGCAAGAAGGATGCCGCAGGCGCGCTGGCCGACTTCAAGAAGCTGCTGGCTCTCGACCCCAACTACGCAGGCAAAGCTGAAGTGGACAAGATGACGGCCGAGGCGAATAGCCAGTCTGCTGCGAAACCGGCGGCGAATTAAGGCCGAAGCACGCCACAAATAAACTATAAATTTGGCGTTTTCTTCTTTGCGAGATGGTATTCCTGGAGCCCCTCGAGGTGTAACTTTCCCTTTGCCTTGAGGTTCAGGATTCCGGCAGCAAGGAATTCGTACTTTTCGCCATTCGGCGCAGTTGCAATATAAACATCGGCTTGGCTTCCGGATGGATGAACTGCCACTCCGATCCCTTGTGACTTGAGTTCAGCGATTGCTTCGGCAACATCCTTGTCCATGATCCCTCCAGGGCGCCCCGCAGGCCTCTTTTCGAAGCCTTCATGAATCCAATAAGATGCGCACTTGAATGCTCTGGTCGCCCGGCAGCGCAAGATCACCAGATCCTCCGCTGAGCGGCAGGGTGCGTCAATCATAAAAGACATGCTATAGTCTTCCAGTTTTCATGGCCAGCTTCATGGACGGTGGGATGGGGAACGATTTGAAGTTCGACAACAGTCTTCGATCAAAGCTTGACTCGGACGCTCCGCGCGCAC
>Ga0182016_10004446_pt1 | contig 15495 bp, 10 predicted proteins | sample 712S2MmetaG_FD_120491 | JGI IMG/M metagenome (GOLD analysis project Ga0182016, IMG submission 120491) | Permafrost microbial communities from Stordalen Mire, Sweden - 712S2M metaG | ecosystem: Environmental > Terrestrial > Soil > Wetlands > Permafrost | place: Sweden: Stordalen | collected...
GATGCAGTGCTTTCAGGCGCTTCTGTACGTTCGTGCCCGCGCCCATCTTCTCGGTTGAGCCGAGCAGGATGCGGACGCGTCCGGAGTTCACCGCGTCAAAGAGCGTCTTCTTCTGCGCGTCGGTATCGGCGTCGTGAATATAGGCGATTTCCTTCGCCGGGATGCCCTGTGCAATCAAGCGGTCCCGAATCTCGTCATAGACGTTGAAACGGTCAGGATGGGGCGTGGAAAGATCGCAGAAAACAAGCTGGGTCGAGCGCTTATCTTTCGTTTCCTCCCAGCTCTTGTAAATGCGGGTGATGGAGCGAGAGACCTTGGTGTCGATATCTGAACCGGCGTCGCCGCCGACCAGGCGCATGTCGAGCGCGGCCTTTCTGCCGTCGCCGGTAATCTTGAGCATGTTGTCGGTGCGCGGGTCCACGCCGCCATTGCGCAGCCTTTGGGCGCGGTCAACCAGCGTTCCGACAAATTCCTTCAAAGCTGGCGATGCAGGAGCGGCGACGATATGAGGCTTGCCGCTTTCCATCTGGGGCTTGGGCAGCTTAAGCATATCCGCCGTTTGCACATCCGCGAAGCTGCGGAACATCGAGAGCAGCTCAGGCAGGTTCACGAATTTGGCAAAGCGCGTATGCATCCGGTAGCCGGAGCCGTCCGGTGCCAGTTCGAGGGCCGTCACCGCTTCGCCGAAGTTGGCCGCCCAGGCGTCAAAATGCTCCACGCCGGTGGCAAAAACCGTTCCGCCACCACGCCCGGCGAGATACCGGGACTTAATGTACATGTCGAGCGCCCGGTTGCTTTCGGTGTTGGGCAAACCCGCTATACGGTTCATCTTGCTTACAAATCCAAGGTTCTTAAACAGGTCTGATTCATCGACAAACAGGCGGTCCACCCCGAGCTGCTCGAAGGTGACGGCGTCGTCCTTGCGTTCGCGGTCGGCCCGCTCCTTGAGCTTGGCTTCCAGGCGTTTCTTGGCTTTCTCCAGCTCCTTAACGATGCGCCGTGTGTCACCCTTTTCGGATTTGGCTTCGCGGATGGCCTCTTCGAGCTGTTCTCTCTGTTTATCGACGAACCCGGTAAAGGTCTCGTCCGAAACCGGCAGCAGCTCGAAGGATTTGTGCGAGACGATAACCGCGTCATAGTTTCCGGTGGCGATGCGGGACATGGCCTTCTGCCGGTTGCCTGCAGTGAACGCGTCCTTGCCGGCAACGAAGATATGCGCGTGGGGATAAAGGGCCATGAACGCCGCGCCCCATTGCTCGACCAGGTGATTCGGCACCACAATCATGGGCTTGTGCGCAAGCCCCAGCCGCTTTAACTCCATCGCTGCGGCGACCATGACATTGGTCTTGCCCGCGCCCACGACATGCGCCAAAAGCGTATGGTCATTCTGAAGGATGCGCCAGACGGCGTCTTTCTGGTGTTTGTCGAGATCGTTATCCCGCAGCATTGTGCGGTTCATGCCGGGGAATGTCAGATGTAAGCCGTCGTAAGTCCGCAGTCGAAGGTTGTTGAAGGTGTCGTTGTAGTAGCGCGCGAGCCGGTGCGCGCGTTCCTCGTCCTTCCAAATCCATTCGCTGAACTTTTCCTTGAGCTTCTGCTGCGCTTCGCGTGCCGCGAGGGTTTCCTGCTGATTGACGACGCGTGTGTCTTTGTCTATCTGGTCGTAAATCGTGGGCGTGCGTCCGTTGAGCGCGTCTTCGATGAGGTCGGTCGCGCGTGCGCGCGCCGTGCCCCAGGTGGTCGTATTGCTGACAGCGGATCGGGCCGCGCTGTCGAGGGTGAGGGTCCAGGTGGCGATGGCCCCGGAGTGGTTGACGGTAACGAGTGTCTTGGGAACGTCGAGCGTCTCGCAGATGAAGTCGCGGATGTCGCTCTGCGGTATCCATGCCGCGCCCAGCCTGGCGCTGATGTCGCCGGGTAGCAAGTCGGCGGGCTGCACGGCCCCAAGGGCGAGGACATTGTGCTCGTAAGCCGGGTCGAGCGCGGGTGCGGACTCGGCGCATCTAAGTTTCGCCCGCACATTGCCGCTTAAGTAACGGTCCGCCGTCTCCCATTCCCCTCCCTCGGGATTGCGGTAGATAAGGTTAGTAAGCTCGCGCTGCAGCTGCTTTTGCGTGCGGCCCGTGAGGCCTGTCATTCGCGGCCAGTCAATTCCCCCGGTTTCGTTCAAGGAAATCGCCAGCGCCTCGGCTCCCGTCTCGGCATGCGTGGCCGGTTTGTAACGCTCCAGCGTCCGCCGCTCAAATATCGCTGTCTTCTGCGCGCGCCTGGTCTCAGGGTCGTAGTTTTCCAGCGAGAGCAGGAGAGGATGGTCGGGGTCGCCGGCAAAGGCGCGTAGGTTCTCGCGGGAGGAAATTGGCCCGTGCCGGAACACGAAAGCGTCGTACATCCGGTTCAACAGCCTGCGGGCTTCGATGATTTGGGATTCCGGCGCATCTTCAAGCTGGGTCTTAAAGACATAACGCACCGCGTCGCGGACGGCCATCATCCCTTTAACGCGGGCGGCGACGGGAGCGGGGAGGCTGGCAGGCTCAAGGCTCTCGCCGCTGCGGATGAATAGTTGCCCGCCCTGCTCGGTGAAGGCTCCGTCCTTGACGCCATCGAAGCTTTCGGCTGGAAGAAGGGCAGGGGGCGGCGCTCGTCCCTTGTCCCGAGGGATAAATGCGCCTTCGGGCAGAGCCGTGACGGCGGGGTTAAGAAGCTTAAGGGTAAGTTCGCCCTCCAGCGTCGGCTCGCCGCCGCGATACATGGTGCCGCCCATCTTCATCGTGCCCAGCATCATCTCGGGGTGATGGGCGAAATACTCGTTAACCTCGATGGGGCCGTCTTCGCTGTGGATGGTTTCAAGCTTGCGCCACGAATCTCCGTGAGGCTCAATTCCGGGGCCACGCTTGCGCAGGAAGAGAATGTCGGTCGTCACTTCCGTCCCGGCGTTGCCCTTGAATGCCGTGTTGGGCAGGCGTATCGCGCCTAAGAGGTCGGCGCGATCGGCAAGGTAGGAGCGGATGGAATCGTCCTGCTTGTCCATCGTGTAGCGGCTGGTAATGAGCGCCATGACGCCGCCCGCTCGCAGCTTGTCCAGCGACTTGGCGAAGAAATAGTCGTGAATGGCCCGCGTTAGCGGGCGCTTATACGACGGGTCGTGAACGGCGTAATCGCCGAAAGGCACATTGCCGACCACCGCATCGAAGTAGTTATCCGGCAACGGCGTATCCTCGAAGCCCTTGGCAAAGATGGTGGAATCCGGATAGAGCTTGCCCGCGATGCGCGCGGTGATGGAGTCGAGCTCGATGCCGGTGCGGTGGCTGCCGGGAAGAAGTTCGCCGGGCATCAGCCCCAGGAAGTGGCCTACGCCCATCGAGGGCTCCAGAATCTCGGAGCCTTTCGGGATTCCTAAGCGCTGCATCGCCTGCCAGATGGCGGATATCACCATGGGCGAGGTGAAGTGCGCGTTGGGAGTGGAGGCGCGCGCGGCCTCATATTCTTCCGGTGTCAGGAGATCTTTTAAGTCCTTCGCGGTCTGCATCCACTCCGGGCGTGGATGCCAGTCGAATCCGTTCGCCATCGCGCCCCACCCGGCGTAGCGGGCGAGGATGGCTTTCTCCTGGTCGGTGGCGTCGCGATTCTCCCCTTCGAGTTTCTTTAAGGCGCGGATTGCCGCAATGTTGTCGCGGGCTTTTTGCTGAAGGCTTCCCTCGCCGATACGGTGGGATTGGTTTATTCGGAAGTCGCGGGAGGGAAAAAGGGTGGGCTCAGGATCTGGTTCATCGATGAGGATTCTTGCCGGAGGGCTTCGCTCTCCGGCAAGCGCCATTCTTCCGTCGCCAGCTCCCAGGCCGCCTGGTAATCCATTTTCTGAACCGATATCAGCTCGTACAGCAAATCCGCCGTGCGTTCCTCCGCTGACCGCAGCGCCTCGCTGAGCTGGTTCCTTCGCGTCAGCTCCTCGACCATCTGCGGACGGTGCTTCAACCAGTGCGTGCGAATCATGTGGTTTAAGCGCGTGGTCTCGCTCATCGGAATCTTCTCCAGCTGCGCCCGGTGATGGTGGATCTATAGGCGCTAACGCGAAAAGGTCAAGCTGATTCGGGTGACGCGCCTTCGCCGGCGAAGCCCGGTAGGGGGAAGACATGGATTTTCTCGCATAGGTTGTGTCGGGCACTCAGCGAGCAGCGCGGTTTTTGCAAGGGCGTCAGATGAGAGGCTAGACATCGGCGCCTCCGTTGACTGCAATCAATTCAAGAACAGGAAGGTCTTGCACCCGTGGAGCCCGGCCCATCCAGGGCTCCGGACGTATGGCCTTCACCCAGTCGGCAAAAGACGGAATGAAGCCTAAATCCTCGCGTACGTGCTGCTCGCCAACCCAGCGTGTGGGAAGGATGCGGCCCGTTGAGAGGGTTAGGGTCGGGCCAAAGAGGGTTTCGACCATGAAGATGCCCTCGGCGTGGTGGCGCAAAGCGCGGTGGCGGAAATCGGCGATGATTTTTTTCGACTCGTCGAACCAGTTGTGAATGCGGAGATAGTCTTCGACAATTCCGCCCCATTTCTTCACACTGGAAAGGCTGTGATGGTAGGGATGCGCCATGGTTGCCTCCCCTAAAATGTGTGGGCGCTGGTATGAACGTCGCTATAACGTCCATTGAATTCAAGCTGGATGGTCCGCCCGGCGACATCGAAGGTGAACTCGCCGAACGCGCCGTCATTGTTCTCCCAACCGCCATGCTCCTGCTCCAGATAGTCGTAACAGAGGGTTTCAATGGCTTCCGTGAGGCTGCGATGCGAGGTAGCCAGCGTGCCGCTGTTGTCGGCAACGCAGAAACATTCGACCGTCACGGCTGGAACGTCCTTTGGCGCCTCACCCGCGCAGGCTTGCACGTCCTGCATTTGGCCGCTGTCTCCTTCCCCGTCGAACTCGACCGTAAGGCGGGTTATTCCCGCTTCGGCCAGCGCCTGAAAGACGATAGCCTTGTTGCATTCGTTCGCCCGGCTTTCGGCCTGAGAGCGAATCTCGTAGGACTCCAGAATTCCTTTTGTATCCATCATGACGTTTTCCTTTCCTTGGTCGGAGGCCGCCCACTGCGGCCTCGCTTCGGCGACAGACAAGGCGGGCGGCATGAGCGCAGCGGGTCATAGAATTTTGTCGCGCGAGGAATGCCCCCACCTTCTTGGGGGCAGGGGAAAATTCGTCATTGACGCGCAAGCGCCGCGGCGGCCAGGACGCCGATGATCGCGTCGCTGAACGCGCCGAGCGAGTCGATGTATTGTTCCGTATAGCTCTTGAACTTCACTCCCGAATCGGTGAGGCGACGCAGGTAAGTGAGGGTCTTGTAGGTGCCCTCGCGAGTGAGCCGGTCCAACGACCAGAAAAGCAATAGGTCAAACCGGTGTTTCGCTACGTCCGCCCACATTTCCTTAAGACCGGTACGCTCGCCGTTCTTGGCGGTGGCTTCGTCGGTGTACTCCCGCACTACCGTCCAGCCCTGACGAGAGGCAAACTCGCGCAGCTCAAGCAACTGGTTCAGCGGGTCCTGGCCCTTGTCGTCGGTCGACACACGAGCGTAGATCGCGACTTTCATCGGGGGTTCCTCCCGTCCTATTGCATATTAAACGTCCCTTTTGTAAACGTCGGTCTGAGGTAGCAGGGCAGTCGGGCACGCGAAGGGCTCCCGTCCAAAAAGGCGACATCAATCTATAGACGCCGCCTTAGCTGACATTTGACTATGGTGTAATCTCCCATACAACACCACACCCGAAGTTGCAGGCAAAGTTACCACCCGCGCTTGCGGTGCCGTATAGGCTACCCAAGGCGTCGAAAACCACGGTACTCAGGGGCCATCTCCCGTCCGCCTCACCAGTGAAATCATAGAGCGACGTGAATTGGCCCGTTGGACTCACCTTAAAAATAGAACCGTATCCATGTGCGCCCCCGCAGTATGTCGTTCCATATAAGTCTCCATCGGGGCCAAATGCCAATTTGTCTTCGGGACCGCATCCATCGCCGTTACCGGGGAAACTATACAACACTGTATAAGCTCCGCTGGTGTTCACTTTGAAAACGGTGCCTTGGCCCGCCGGTCCGCCATACGAAGTGGTTCCGTAGAGATTCCCGTCCGCATCTGCGATCAGGCCTCCGATGGGATATCCGCCATCATGGGTGAAATCAAATTCGTGGACAGAGCTCTCGTCCCAGCTTGGGAAGTCTGGGCTGAGTTCATACAGCGTTCCGTACTGGAATAGGCCATCTCTCTCAAACGTGCCATAAAGTTTCCCGGAATTGTCAAAAACAACTCCGCCATACAACCAGGGACCATCTCCATAATATGGTGGTGAATACAGATTGGCAGGAATGTAGCCATTTGGAGTGCGGGTCAATGTATAAACCGCCCCCGCGCCATGTGTTCCCCCATGCACGGTGGTGCCGAAAATGTTACCCAAGACGTCGAACGTCAGATCGCCTTGAGGATTGGCACCAATATCTCCCGTCAATGGCTTAATTATCGTCAAGTTCCATTCCCATTGAACCGTTGTGGGAATTGTTGGTGGGAGCCGCAGGCGAAACACCATCCCGCAACCACTGCCTCCGCACCCGGTGCCAGGACCCGCCCAAGTCGTACCGAATAGTGAGCCGTCGCTTGCGAGAGTGACCCGGCCGCGAGGTGAGTTGCCATCATTTTGTCCCGCGCGGAACGTATGGAGCGTTTGGAGTGTCCCGCTCTGCTTTAGTTTGTAGACGGTCCCGTAGATCCGATTGCCACCAGAAGTGGTTCCGTACAGGTTGCCCGCAAGGTCGATTGAGACGCCTGCCACGGGAGTCGCTCCGTCACCACCGCCGGTGAACCTATGCAATACGACGAAGGTCTGAGCTTGCAAGACCTGTAGGGTTGCGGCAAACACAAGACCGCAAAGCAGAAAACAGTAACGTAATTTTCTCATTGCATGCTCCTCTATTTTTCAACGCAGACCTGGGATCAACCTGCCAGCCCTGGATCGGTGAAGCCCCCAAGGTTTCGCACACGGACCAAGGCGCATCGGCCCGATGTAATATCGCGGCCGCCTTGCACTTTTCGGAAAGCAATCATCTGAATACGCCCTCAGCAGTACCGCGCGTTGGCGGCTCGTTGAGTCTTTCTTCTGCTATCGTCGGTTTGGACTGGTCGGCCTGCCCTTGCCGTTTCACCTGTGAGCGCATTTAGGCTCTGGCGCCCTTACCTTAAGTCTGCGCAAAAACCTCGGAGAGATGCCGTTCCTCCAAAAATAAATCTGGGGGCAGTGAATTCATGACGTTTCGGGTGATCCACCAGATTTGGTTGACCGAATTTGGCTTTTCGGACGACGGATTTCGCAGAATAATAGGAGCGCTGCCGCAGGGCGGCGGAGACTCTCGCGTGATTCCAGCTTAGGGCCTGCAGTGCGGGATTGATTCGGTCATTCCGAAAGGCAGGGATTCAGAAGTGCCGAGTTCAGTCGCGAGTATGACTTTTTTGAACAGGATCTAACATGTCCCGGTACTGCGGCGTCGTCATCTCGGCGGTCTTGTATTGCAGCACTCTGGCCCTGGGACAGCAATATCCCTTTATCCAAGTCACTAAACCCGGCGATCCATCGCACCTGGGACCCATGTTGGAAGACAGCAAAGGCCGCCTCTGGGTGGGAGGACAGTCGGGAGCGGCCATTTACGATGGCGCTCGCTTTTTCTCCATTTCAGATCTGGGTATGCGGGAAGGGCCGCCGGATGACAGAGATGTGAGAGGCTTTGCGGAAGATGACGAAGGAGGGGTTTGGATTTGCTCTTTCGGCGGCATTTACCGTTTCCAAGGCGGTAGGCTTCAGCTTGTGCTTGCGGGCGCCTGCACCAGCATCGTCCGGGCAGCACCAGGAATAATGCTTGCTGCCCTGGACCCCAATAGCAAAGCAGTTTCCGCTTCGGCGTATCTCTATCGCTTTCGACGAAAGGCTAGTTTATGGGAAACAGAGAGAATTCCGGGGATTGTCCTGAAGAACCCGACGCCTTCCAATGTTTACGTCACCGTGGATCATGAGGGGGCTGCTCTTTATCCCTGCAGCGGTGGTTGGTGCGAGCTTTCGGCCAATACCATTCGCACCTTGGAGGCTAACCGTAACACGCCACCTACGCAGCTCCAGCATGCCTTCCCGTTCAACTACCTGAAAACGATAGTCCGCGACCGTTTCAATTGCCTGTGGTTTGTAACCGTGAACGATGGTTACGAACAATGTCCCGATGACCCAAAGCCTATGGTCCTGCCGGCTGAATTCACGAACATCAACATCGTGTGCCAGGAATTATCCGATGGTCGCATGTTGATCACCAGCGAGGGTGGAGGGCTCGCCATTGGACGACCTGGCAAGTATCAGTTTGCCACGCCCCGCAACGGCCTGCCTGACAGCCAAAGCGCATTGGTGGGACGTGACGGCACCATCTGGGTTGCCGGAGACCAAGGCTTGTTCCGTTTCGCCAGTCCATTTCGAATGGAGTACTGGACGAGCCACGACGGTTCAAACGGAGCGTTCGCGCTTGCCCGACTAGGCTCGCAGATGGTAGCCGGGTCAGGAAAGGATATCGTTGCCCTCGACCCCGACCGCAGCCGCTGGTCTACCCTGCCTCGGGGTCACGGGCTTGGCACGGTAATGCAACTTCTTCCCAGTGGCAGCCATACCTTGTTCGCCGTGCTCCACCGTCAACCCAATTCGCTGGTGGAGATGGCGGCCGACGGCGGAATCCTTCGAGAATTGCAAGGCGTCGATCGTGGCAGCCGTTTACTGCTCACCACCCGCAATCAACTTTGGCTCGCCAGCCGGGGGGCGTCAGCCATTCAGCGAGTCACAATTGGAAAGAACCAGCTGGTGGGCCTTCCGGAGCATTTGCCAGGCAGCGGATTGAACGCGATGGAGATTCAAGAGTCGGGAGTCGATGGGAGTCTCTGGACGTGCTATCAGAACGGCCTGGCCGTCCGACGGCAAGCAGCATGGGAGGTGGCGGCTAATGAGGGCGCAGGCCTGATGGAAAACTCCTGCAGCGCCATGGCTATCGATGCGTATGGCGACATCTGGTATGGGTATTTGAACCTTCCCGGACTTGCAAGAATCCACTTTCCCGCCTCAGGCGACTATTTGCGTCCACAGATACAGAATCACACAAACGAGAAGGAGGTCGGGTTAACAACGCAGTTTATTTGCATTGATAAGCGAGGCTGGATTTGGGTCGGCACCGACCAGGGCGTTTTAGTCGCCACGCGCGGACAAGCGGAGAAAGGGGAGTGGTGGCGCCTTAATGCAACAGACGGTCTGCCCAGTGTCTCCACCAACCAGGAGGCGTTTATGCTGGACGCGGACGGCTCCATATGGTTCGCCGCTGATTCCAACATCGTCCACTTCAATCCACAGGCCGATTTTGTTCAGTCTACAACCTCGCCGGTTTTCTTCCTCTCTGCATTCTCGTCGAATGGTGGTTTACCGCGGCTGGCTGATCTTGCGGATTCATTCAAGAGTGGGGCCAGTATCATTGCCCATGTCGGTTCGTTGCAGTTCGACCGGCGCAATGCATTGGCAGTGCGCTATCGGCTCTTGCCGGAAGGCGCTGCCTGGCAAGAAACGAGCACTCTGGATCTGAACCTGGGACTTCCGCACTGGGGAGCGCACACACTGGAGATCCAAGCACGCCTTGGGTCGGGGCCGTGGTCCGCGACCACTAGTCACCCCTTTACCGTCCTGAAACCCATGTGGCTCACCTGGCCCTTCCTGCTTGGTTTCATGATCGCTGGTCTTGCGGGCGGGGGTACGGGAGTAGCTTGGTATCGAAAACGCGAAGAACGACGGAGGAAGGTTCTGCCGGATCTCACGGAATGGCGTCTGAGCGTATTGTCTCCGGAAATTCAATCGCTTGAGGGCGAGGTGCTGGACGCGCGGTTTGAAGTCGGCAGAGTACTGGCACGGGGCGGATTTGCGACGGTAGCGGAGGGGAGGGACCTTAAGGAGGGCGGGCGTCGCTGCGCGGTGAAGATTTTTCGGCAGGAATGGGCGGACAAGGAATGGATGGCGAAGCGGTTCCGCCATGAAATCCAAGCGCTGGAGCAAATCGATCATCCCAATGTGGTCAGGATTTACGGTCACGGCTCCGCCCCTAACGGCGCGCCTTATCTGGTAATGGAGTTTGTCGAGGGAAGGACCTTGCGCGAAGTCGTAGAGAAGCGCCGCATCGCCCTGCTTGCGGTCGCGAGCTACCTAAGGCAAATTGGAAGCGCGCTTAACGAGATTCACTTGCGCGGCGTCTGCCATCGCGATCTCAAACCTGAAAACCTGATGATCCGGGACGATGCTCCAGCCGGGCATGAGATTGTACTGATTGATTTTTCGATTGCCATTGTGAAAGATCCCGACGAGACGCTTCACGGGCTTTCGCGGGCCGCCGGGACCCTCCATTACATGGCTCCGGAACAAGGAATCGGTTACGCGGACGCATCCACAGATATCTACAGCCTCGCCAAGATCCTGATTGAAATGCTTACCGGCGAACGCCTTTCGGCGCTATTGCCGGACGCATCCATAGATCTGCCGCAGCGCGTTCGAGGTCTGCTCGCAGGATTGCCGTTGGGATTATCGAGCCTGTCGATTGACCTGATTGCGCGGGCTTTGGAGTTCCATCCCCTTAGTCGAGCAAGCGATGCGAGTGGGTTCGCCGACACCATTGCTAAGGACTTGGAAAGACATGCGGGAGATGGGCCAGAAGCCGTCCCTTGAGTGGGGCGGTCGGGAAATCCAATTTCACATATGGTCTTTCAGCCACCTAAGACCTTTCTCCCAACGATTGCGAACCTGGTGGAGCGTCCACCCTGTTTTTTCAACAATTTCTTCCAGTGTGTACCCAGCGAAGTAATGCATATCGACAATGATGCAGGCTTCGGGGTCCTTATCCTGGAGTTTTTCCATCAGTAAGCCGATGGCAACTAGCTTTTCCGTGTCGAAATTGCCGGCACGACCACTGCACACACCTTCCTCCAGGGGCAACGGAATATCTCCATCTCCTCGACGCTGCGCTCTGCGATGACGTGCATAGTCAACGAGCACACGCCGCATGGCTAGGGCCGCGATGGCGTAGAAGTGTTTGCTGTCTTTGATCCGCCAACCGCCAGCGCCGAGGCTTCTCAGCCAAACCTCGTCGATGAGCTCGGTTGCCTGTAAAGGCGCGACGTAACGCTCCCGGCGCAATTCACGCACCGCGATACGGTGCAGTTCCGGGAGAATCGCCTGAAGCACCACCTCTGCGATCTCCCGGTCTCCTTCGGAGAAGCGTTGGAGCTGGCCGGTTAGGGATACCGTTCCGTTCATAGAGTGTGAAAGCTCTTCGGTTGTGTCCTCCAACCACTCGGCGGCGAAGTGCGATCAATCTAACACTCTCGGCGCGTATTAAAAATATCAAAACAGTGCCTGAAATGCAGTTTGTCCCGGCTTGCGGCCTGAGAGCGAATTTCATACGACTCCAGAATTCCTTTTGTATCCATCATGACGTTTTCCTTTCCTTGGTCGGAGGCCGCCCACTGCGTCCTCGCTTACGGCGCACGCCCCAAGCGCGCGGGGGGAGCGAGCAGGTCATAGGATTTTGTTTCGCGAGGAATGCCCGAAAGGGCAGGGGAAAATCCGTCATTGACCTGGGAGCGCGCGCGCTTCAAGTCGCCGGTGAAAAGCGAGGGAGCGGTGGGACACCAGGCTGGAAAGCGGGAGGCACGACGCGGGGCAGAAAGAGCAATCGCACACCTCCGAAAGACTTGCGCAAAAAGGTCATGTAATCGCGTAAAATGCTCACTTACTTGGGTTTATTGGAGAGGCCATGTTAGCGTCAGGGCTTGATCGTCATAAACGGAAGACACATACGGGCGGCTCGTGGACTTCTGGGCTGGACCCAGGGCGAGCTTTCGAAAAAGGCGAAAGTAGCGCTTGGGACCATACGCCGCATGGAGGAGACTGACGGATCCGTCCGGGCGCGTACGGAAACGCTGGGCAGAGTGGTTGTCGCCCTGGAAAGGGCCGGCGTCGAGTTCCTTGATGACGGCAAGCCCGGTGTTCGCCTGAAACGGTAAGAAATGAGGCTGCGCTCCGCAGCCTGAGAAAGCCAGATACCTCGTCGGTCTGTGTTTCGGTCAATCAGCGCTTCGCCCAATCACTAATGCGCCGGTCCGCACAAGAATGGCAACATCAGTATGAGTGAGCCAGCGGTTGTCCTTCTCGTCTGGATCGCCATCCTCCCCGTAATTTGCTGTAGCTTCCACACTCTGCGCTTGGCAATTAGCGGCGGCGCTAGGTAAGTCAGGCGCTATCCGGGCAAAACTTACTCGCAGGATGCTCGGCGCACGCAAGCCAAGTCTCTGAAAACAGAGATGCCGGGCTCTGGCCGCCGAATTGCTCGTGATCAAAAGTTCCCTCTAGTTGACTAAAAAGCTCAACGATCAGACAATATTGGTCAACTACAAGAAAGGAGCCAACTCCAATGAGGCTCTTGCTGGCGGTAATCTTCTCGTTCACCCTTACCCTGTCCACTCTTCCGGCTTCAGCACAAACCTCATCCGTCAAGACGAACAGGCCTCAAGCTCCGCGCGCATCGGCGGCAAAGGAGCCGGGCATTTCTCTCATCCTCAACGAATGCGAAGCGGATCAGTGCGCGGACGGCCGTCGTGGTATTTGGATATTTGATGGCAACCAGGGGCAGGCGCTATGGGGCTGGGGACCAACAGCATCACTGACGATCACAAGCTACGCCAAGGGAGTTGGCGACGCCGACAGAGTTATCGTGATCGACCGGGTTTCAAAACCCAACTTCCGGGCGCATTACGAGGGCACGGTGAAGGGAAACCAGCTCACGGGCTTCATCATGGTTAACGGGAAGACCGGACCTTGGGAAGCGACCATTGAACCCGAACTCTGCCCCACTGCCCGGTCGTGTTTTCCGGTGACGCCGCGCCAGTTGAGCCAGTTGGGGGAGAATACCTACGACGCTGGATTACAGGTGGCTGGTTTTCAGGTTTTCATGGCCGCCGCGAATCTGGGAGACAGTGACGGACAGGCCTTTACGGCTTATGTGCTTAGTAAGTCCGACCCAACAGCGGAAGAGAAAGCTAGGGCCTTCCAATTAGCGCAGGACAGCGCGAACCAGAATAATCCTTTCGGCATGTTGATGCTCGGGGAGATGTATCGCACCGGCGCCGGGACGAAGGCCGACCTTCAGATGTCAAATCAATGGAAAGACAAAGCGCGTGCGGAAATGGCGGCTGAGAAGGAGGCTGCGGCGCAACAGCAAGCCCAAGCGCAACTTCAAGCAGGCGTGAATCAGCTTTTTATTGGTGCCTTTATGTATGGGTTGATGCATGGTGATCTTGATGGGGACCCAGCCCCCGCGAGCGATTCGACCATCCGTCTGCAGCGAGCATGGCAGGCGACTCATGTCGTCCAACACTAGGAGAGGTGATTGAAGCGGGATGCGTGGGCATCTCGCCTACCTCGTTTTGGGGTAATTGGCCAAAGGCAGAGATTCCTGAAAGTGCGTCGGAAGAAAAAGAGGCTGCTCACGATGAGCAGCCTCTTTTAGGTCTTCCGGCATGTCAGCGACTGCGGGACTGCGCCTTCATCTCGACAATTTCTCGAAACGCCTGCCCGGAGAGCTGCGCCAGGACTGCAAGATCGGCAGGGCTAAAATTGTCAGTCTCTTTCCACTCGCCCTTGTCGTCCTTGTAGCTGTTGCGAATCGTCGTGTTGTACATCTCGCCGTTCTGGGTAAGGTTCTTCCAGACGTTTACTTCCATTCCTCCGTGCCTGAAGGTGGCGGCGGGACGGTTGGCGCAGGTCCGCGCCGGCCGTCGGGTGCAATTCCAAGGGTCCTTCTGACGTCAGAGAATTTAGCTGACTTTTCACTTGGCGGGTGTATTTATGCGGGTAAGAGACTGGACTCGTGTAACGCATTTCACGCCAACTGACCTCGCAAGAACCAATAAAATAGGGGAGTAATTATGTACTCAGATCATCAGGGGAGGAGTGCACCCTCTCGCTTGCGGTCTCCTTCACGATTTCCTGTGGCCGCAATTCCTCCACTGTTGGTTGTCATAGCCGTGCTCGGCTTCACGGTCCCGATTGCTGCGCATTCGCTCATCAATGGCAGAGTGGCATCGGCAACGAATCTCACCGCCGCAGAGTCTCATATTGACAATTCGGCAGCACCTAAAGCGCCCGTGCAAGTGGAATTGTCACCCCCGCCGCCCATGCGCTATCTGCCGGGCCTGTCGGAGCCGCTGGTGGCAACCGGGCCGGTAACGGAACAGGAAAATACGGATCTCGACGCGGCGCTCGACACGTTTCACAGCGCGCCCGCTAAGGCTGGCAAGAGCGCCGATTTCAGTGATTACACCCAACCGCTCCAGGCCTTTATCGCAGCACATCCGAACTCTAACTGGAATGCGGCGCTCAATCTCAATCTGGGTCTGGGCTATTACCATGCGGCCTACTATAGCCGTGCGTTTCCTTATTATGAGCAGGCGTGGAAGCTTGGGCGCAACGCCGACTCGGTGCCTGCCAAGCGCATGACCGATCGGGCGGTGGGAGAACTGGCGGACATGCATGCGCGGCTGGGCCAAGCCAAGGAGCTTGAAGCGCTATTCGCGGATATTGGCAAGAGGCCCATCAGCGGGATGGCCGTGCACCTGATGGAAGGCGCGCGGGAAGGACTGGGGGCGTTCTACGGTAATCCGGGCATTGCCTATCTCTGCGGACCGGCGGCGTTGAAGAATCTTATGGTCGTGCAGAAGGCGAGCACCAAGCAAATTAAGGTGGCGGAAGATGCGCGTTCCGGACCGCACGGGTTTTCGCTGGAGCAGCTGGCGGCGCTGGCGGATAAGGCGAAGCTAAAATACAAACTCATCCATCGCGAGCCGGGCCAGCCTGTCCCGATGCCATCGGTCATCAACTGGAACGTCCATCATTATGCGGCCATCACCGGCACGCGGGATGGAAAATACCTACTGCGGGACCCGACCTTTGTTGATGGCGCTGGAGTGGTAACGGCCAAGGCAATCGATACCGAGGCCAGCGGCTACTTTCTCGTGCCAGCAAGCGTCGTTGCGGCCAATCCAACGGCGGGCTGGCGGATGGTAGGCCTACATTCCGCCGAGGCTAAGGCGGTCTATGGAATGGGCAATACGTTCAATGTGCCTCCGGGTGCTTGCTCGAACTGCGATCCGGCCACCGGCGGTCAGGGTGGCGATCAGCCAGGAGGCATGACCATTGCCAAGGCGCGCATCATGTCGGTGAGCCTCAATCTGAACGACACGCCGGTCGGCTATAAGCCGCAAAAAGGACTGCCTGCACAAGTAACGTTAGCCCGCTTTATTCGTGAAGGCGCTGAGAGTGGTTTGTGGGGCGACGAGATTACGCCGAACATAATGGCGTGGGGATGATTTTGGTTGTCTGATGGTGCTGGCTGACTGGTGGGCGTGTAGA
>Ga0182016_10004452_pt1 | contig 15479 bp, 16 predicted proteins | sample 712S2MmetaG_FD_120491 | JGI IMG/M metagenome (GOLD analysis project Ga0182016, IMG submission 120491) | Permafrost microbial communities from Stordalen Mire, Sweden - 712S2M metaG | ecosystem: Environmental > Terrestrial > Soil > Wetlands > Permafrost | place: Sweden: Stordalen | collected...
CGCCGCGCGCCATCTCACGAAGCCAATGGAATTTCAGCGTCCGACGACGCCCGCTCCGCCAGACCAATGCCGCAGCCGGCATCGCGGCGAGCGGGCCAATAAACCAGGCGCGATCGCTGTTAGCGGATAAAAATCGCTTTCGGAAAAAAGCTCAAGCGCAATCGAACGATCCAGACCGTGACCCGATGCAATTGCATCGGATCATGATCGAGGCGCCGCACCGCCGGATTTGATCCGCGCCGAGGCGATGGTGTTGAACAACAGCATCGTTACGGTCATCGGCCCGACGCCGCCGGGAACCGGCGTGATGTACGACGCCTTGCCGAGCAGACCTTGGAAGTCGGCATCGCCGATCAGCCTGCCGTCCGGCAGCCGGTTGATGCCGACATCGATGACGACGGCGCCGGTCTTGACCATTTGCGGCACGATCAGGTTGGGCTGCCCGGCGGCGACGATCAGAATATCCGCGAGAATGGTGAACTGGCTGAGATCGCGGGTCTTGGCGTGGCAGATGCAGACCGTGGCGTCGCGCTGCATCAGCATCAGCGCCATCGGCTTGCCGACGATATTGCTGGCGCCGACAACGACGACGTTCTTGCCCTCGACCGAAATCCCTTCATGCTCCAGGAGTTTTACGACGCCGCGCGGCGTGCAGGGCGGGAACACCGTATCGCCATTGATGAGACCGCCGACATTGTAGAGATGAAAGCCGTCGACGTCCTTTTCGACCGCGATCGTTTGCAGGATCTGCGACAATGGGAACTGCGGCGGCAACGGCAATTGCACCAGGATGCCGTGGACGTCGTCTCGCCCGTTGAGCTCCTTGATCAGCGCGGTGACGGCCGCAGGATCGGCATCGGCGGCAAGGTCATAGCGGAATGACCGGATGCCGACCTCCGCGCAGGCCTTGACCTTGTTGCGCACGTAGACGGCCGAAGCGGGGTCGGCGCCGACGATGATGACCGCGAGGCCGGGCACAATTCCCTTGCGGACAAGTTCGGCGACTTCGAGCTTGAGGCCTGCGCGGATTTCCCTCGCGATCGCAACCCCGTCGATGACTTTGGTGGTCAAGGTCGGCTGCAGTGCCGCCGCGTTGCGCATCATGACTTGTTGCCTTCGCCGCATCGGGCGTGACGCAAAGATAGTGCGCTCGATGCCTGCTCGCCACGTTAAACGCAAATGAGATGTGGACGGGCGGGACGAACGTGGGCAACGGCCCTCCTGCCCTCGGTTTCCTTCGTGCCTGCGCCCTGCCGCGAGGCGCGCCCAGACCGCGTTTTATTCAAGCTGAGGGCGTCTCGCCGCGCAGGATCTTTTCCAGCACCGGCATGTCGATATTGCCGCCCGACAAGATGACGCCGACGCGCTTGCCGGCGTAGCGGCCGCGCTCCTGCATCAATGCCGCCAGCGGTGCGGCGCCCGCGCCCTCCGCAAGATTATGCGTACAGGTGTAGTAGATGCGGATTGCGTCCGCGATTTCGTCCTCACTGACGGTCACCACCCGCGCGGCGCCTTGCACGACGATGGCGAGCGCTTCGGCTGGCGGGTCGCGGCACGCCATGCCGTCGGCAAAAGTCGCCGCCGAATTGGTCCGCACCGGATGTCCCGCCGTGAAGGATAGCGCAAAGGCCGGCGCATTGGCCGCCACCACGCCAATGATCTCGGTTTTCAAGCCGAAGAGATCGCGCACCGTAATCAGGCCGGAAACGCCTGAGCCCATGCCGATCGGCACATAAACGGCGGCGAGATCGGAATGGCTCGCGAACAATTCCTGCGCGTAGGTCGCGACGCCTTTGACCAGTTCGCGGTGGAAGGACGGCACGAAATGATAGCCGCGCTCGCGCTGGATCTCGGCGGCGACGACGCGGCTCTCATCGAAATCCTTGCCGGCGGTCACAAGTTCTCCGCCAAACGCCTCCATCGCGGCGTTCTTCTCGCTCGAATTTCCCTCCGGCACGACGATCACCGCCGCAATGCCGTTGCGGGTCGCCGCGGCGGCGACCGATTGACCGTGATTGCCGCGCGTGGCGGTGACAAGGCCCTTGGGCTTCGGACCGGCGCGCAAGAGCGCATCGACATAGACCAGTCCGCCGCGCGCTTTGAACGAGCCGGTCGGCGTATGGTTCTCGTGCTTGACGATGACTTCTGCGCCAACGCGCTTGGCCAATAGCGGCCACGCATAGGCCGGCGTCGGCGGCACGATGCCGCGGATGAGTGCCGCGGCGGCCGAAAGCTCGTCGAGCGAAAAGAGCGGCATGGCAGGCAAAGCACGTCACCCAGCGATGACAGCGGACTCTAGACCCTGACCCAATTCACTTGAATTGGATCAGGGTCTAGATTGTTTACTTGAGTATGATCTTATCCGACCTTGCTTCGCCCGCCGAAGCGATTTTCAAGCTTGGGCAGTCTGGCTTCGCGAAGGCGGAAAACCGGATTCCACTTTTCGGGATCATGCTCAAAGCCGACGCTGACTTTCAGCCTATCACACCGTGGCCTTGGTCGCGGCGTAGGCCGGAACCCGCGCGGCGAAATCGTCGAGCCAGGCGACGAGATGCGGATGGCTAGCGCGCCAGTCGCCGCCGAAGCGCAGATCGCGATAACCGAGCGCGCAAGCGAGCGATATCTGGCCGACATGCGGCAACGCGCCGGGCGTGAGCTGCGGCGGCGTCGCCTCGAGCGCGGCGAGCCCACGCGCGACTTTGCCGGCCTGGTGCTCGAGCCATTTCTGGTCGTGGGTCTCGGGCTTGCGCCAGCGTGCTTCGTAGATGGTGAGGATCGAGGCATCGAGAATGCCGTCGCACAGCGCCTGCAGACGTAATGCCGCGAGCCGCGCCGCGCTGTCGCGCGGCACGATCTTGCCGCCGCCGGCGCGGTCGTCGAGATAATCGAGGATGACGCGCGAGTCGTAATAAGCGGCGCCGTCTTCGGCGATCAGCACCGGGATCTTGCCCAGCGGATTTTGCTGGCGGACGCTGTCCGAGGCGTTGGTCGGATCGGCCGGCTCGGTCGTCACCGCGCCGTCGAAGCCCAGAACTGAAATAGCGATCCGCACCTTGCGGCCGAACGGCGACGGCGGCGTCGAACGTAAAATCATCATTGCGGCACCTGTTTAAACTATTGCAGCACGCCCGCTGCGGGATTTCCCTTTAGCGGAAAAGCAACCGTGAAAAAACCTCACCGGCGCGGGCGGCGCGACACCGCCCACGGCTCAAACAGCACCGCGTTTACCCACCTCGCTACCCTCCCCGCACGCGGGAGAGGATAAGAGGAGGCAGTCGTCCGCTAGCCGGTAACGACGAGATTGACGGCCTTTGGGCCTTTGCCCTTTTTATCGGGCTCGACGTCGAAACTGATGCGCTGCCCCTCCACCAGCGACTTCAGCCCGGCGCGTTCAACGGCGGTAATGTGGACGAACACGTCGCGGCCACCGTCGTCGGGCTTGATAAAGCCGTAGCCGCGTTCACCGTTGAAAAATTTGACCAACCCGGTCATTGCCATCGAGAGACTCCTTCCCCGTAGTTCTGTCACCGCCACCCCCACGGTGCGGCGGCTAGCCGAACATTCACACGAGCAAAGAGAGCCTTAGCCAACCGGGCGCAGTCACTCCGCCGAGCCCCCCACCCAGGAGGCGGAACGTCTAAGCCAGCCTTCATCAATTAGACCAATTTCCGCGTGTGGAAAAGTGGCAACGCGCATCCGGCCGACCGCAGCGGTGTTTTATTCTAGCGCCGCGGCGCGTGTTCCACGGTCAGCCAGTCGAGCTGGTGCCCGGAGGTTGGCGAGAACATGCCGCCGAGCGCCGGCAGGAGGATTTTCAGCTCGTCCGCAAGTCTGAAAGGCGGATTGACGACGATAAGGCCCGATCCGACCAGGCCGCCATCGGCGCTCGGCGCGCGCAGCGTGATTTCGCAGCGCAGCATCTTGGGCACGTCAAGCCGGAGGAGCCGCCGGGCGAGCGCCTCGGGCGCCGCGCGGTCCTTAATCGGGTACCACAGCAAATAGATTCCGGTCGGCCATTTGCGATGCGCCTCGTGGAACGCGCCCGATAGCCGCATGAAGTCGCCTGCGTCCTCATACGGCGGGTCGATCAACACGACGCCGCGGCGCTCCTTCGGCGGCACATTGGCGTTGAGCGCCATCCAGCCGTCGATTGCCAACACTTTGGCGCGCGGCTCGCCGCGGAGGACCGCCACGAGCGCAGCTCTGGCGCGCGGTTCGAGCTCACAGGCGATGAGACGGTCCTGCGGGCGCAGCAGCGCCTTGGCGACGAGCGGCGATCCCGGATAGACCCGCAAGGCGCCGGCGGGATTAAGCGCCGCGATGATCTTGAGATAAGGCTCGAGCAATGCTTGCGGCGACGATCCGTCACTGACCCTGACCGTTCCAGGCTGACGCTGCGCCAAGACGCGCTCGATACCGTCGTGCCACTCGCCGGTGCGCGTCGCTTCAGGCCCCAGGAGATCGTAGCGGCCGGCGCCTGCGTGGCTGTCGATCACCCGGAACGCCGCGGGCTTGGCGCGCAAATGTTCGAGGACGCGGGTCAGGACGACATGCTTGTGCACGTCGGCGAAATTGCCGGCATGAAAGGCGTGCTGATAATTCATCGCGCTTCAATAAAATTCGCGAGCGAAGCAGCAGCCCCGCTCGCGCATCCTGTCCAGTATCACCCGCCGCGCACCGGAGGCATCAGCAATGGGCCGCGCCGGCAACTGCGCTTGGCGACATCAGGGCAATCGTGAAACTTAAGGTCCTTGCTGAGGCACAGTCGCACCTCGGTCAGTCGTTTATTGTCGCATTCGATCGCGATCGCGTTTTGCGAAAGCCCGGGATTGGCCTTGATGAAGGCATCCGCGACCGCAGCGGGCGTAACGCTCAGTGGCGATTGCGGATCGGTATAGTCGGCCGGGATCGTCACCGCCGCGCGCGCCTTGCGCACGGTGTCGAAATAGGCGCGCGGCGCCAGCCCCGAGCAGGTGCCGTGCTTATCCCATTCGTTGTAGATCAGACGCGGCGCCGGCATCAGATCGAGCATGGACGAGACGATGCCGTGGTAGAGCCGCGGCGACGGAACCTGACAATTCTCGGGAAAGCCGCTGACAAATTGCGGCCACAGCCCGTGCACGACGAAGGAATAGGGCCGCGCCCCGCATTGCGCGCCGGCTGAGCGGTCGGATTGGCGGCCGGAATGGTGCTCGGCTGCGGCCGCGCAGAACGACGGCGACCAAGACAGCGACAGCACATAGAAATCGAACTGCCCGGGCTCGCCCTGGTGCGAGCCGCCCGGCCTGAAATCCTGGGCCGCCGCGCCTGGGACCGCAGCCGCCAAGCAGCATAGTGCCAGCACCGCCCGGAACGCCGATTTGAGCATCATCGCACCCATTTCTGTAAAACAGCACCCTTTGATTTGCCGGCTCGGACGCCTTGCCGAGCGCCATAACCACCGCACGCTACGACGCCGCGGCGCGGAACTTAACCCTGGGATGTGAAATAAAGCGGGCCGATAAAGCCACGGGCGCCGGGGCGCGGCTGCAAAATCCTACGGTTTGGCCGCGCGGCAATCCGGATTGTAGGCCCAGTTGCGGTCGAGGCCGGCGACGCAGAAGTTGACGCCCCAGTCCATGCCGATGATGCCGGTGTCTTCGCCGATCGAATAGAACAGCGGATGTTTGGCGCCGTCGCTGATCACGGCCATGCCGCTGCAGTAGCGGCGCGGAATCGATTGCGCCGCCCACGGCATGGTATCGATTTCGCGGATATTCTCGATACCGACGATGCGCAGTTGCGAATTCCAGAAGCCGTATTCCTTGGTGCGGAAATTGGCGATGATGCGGTCGAGCGCGCCCGGATAGTCGCAGGCCGGCATGTCGCGGTCGTAGCGCGGCCCCGACAGATAGAAATTCTTTTCGATCCAGCTCGCCGCCCGTGCCGGCGTCAAGGCCACGACCCCAAGCGCGAGCACAAGCGCAATTCCTGCGATCCGCCACAACGCCTTTACCGTGATCGCTTTGGCGGACGTGGTCCTGAACATGGCCGAAGCCCCTTCCCGCTTGCCCGCGCAAACGTGCCGCGCCGGCACCGGCCGGTCAAGAGCGCCGGCCAATAGCTGGCCCTACAGGCGCTGAGCGTGGCGCCCGCGCCACGCTCGCCGACAGAAACGCGCTGGAATTCGTGCGTGCGCCAAGCATTGTGATACCACTTGCTTGTTCGTTGCATCTGATTCGTCGCGTCAGCGTGCGTTGCTGGATCGAGCCCGCGCGGCTGCGCCCTTGTCGCTCGGCGCCGCACAAGAGGTCGGGGACCATCCGGCAAAAACAAGCGGACTACTGGGGATCGACTGGGGGAGATTGCGATGGGTGAGGTGCACCGGCTGCTGACGCCGCAGGCATCGTTTGGTCTGTTGGCGGCGGGCCGCCTGATGACCGAGGTTTTCGGGCCGTGGGTCCAAGATCTGGCGTTGCTTGTTGAAACCGTGGAAGCGGCACGCCCGCCCGGCGCCATGCCGGATTGGCAGCCCGGCGCCATCGTGCGGCTGCCGTTCTCCAAGAAGATCTGCAGCGATGGGGCGGTCGTCTGCAGTCAGGCTTTGATGGCCTTGGCCGACACCGCCATGGTGATCGCCTGCTCGGCCGCCTGGAACGGCTACCGGCCGATGAGCACCATCGACCAGACCACGCATTTTCTGCGTCCGGTGAATTTCGACGTGATCGCCGATGCCCGCGTCGTGCGCATCGGCCGCAACACCAGTTTCGGCCGGGTCATGCTGCTGCACGCCGCCGACAAGCGGCCGGTCGGCATGGTGGCGAGTGCCTATTCGATGTCGTGATTTTTCCCCTTTTCAATGGGCCGGCCGAGTCTAGACCATGATCCAATTCGACTGAATTGGACCATGGCCTGGATGTCTCATTTTTTGCGTGATCTTTTCCGAAAACCGGTTTCCACTTTTCGGGATCATGCTCTAATCTCTCGGCAAGGATACGGGGAGTGCCGGGTGATGAATCGGAAGCTCTTGATGGCGTTTGCCGTCGCCGGGCTCGCCATGGTCGCGGCGGGCGGCGGCCGGGCTTTGGCCAACGGCGCGAATTTCGCCGGCCCAGGGCCCGGAATTACCGGGAACGATACCGGCGGCATCTTCCCCTACTCGCCCGCGGTCGAAGGCAGCTATAAGCAGATCGCCGAAGGTTATTGCTCGCGCTGGGGCCGCCTCGCCAAAGTGACAAGCGTGCATCGGGTTTACGGCGATTACGTCAGCTTCGTCTGCTACGACCGCCCCGGCATGATCCACTGAACTCGTCATTCCAGGGCGCGGCTGAAAGCCGCGAGCCCGGAATCCATAGCCCCGTAATTCGGCTTACGCCCGGCGCTGGTTCTGATCGCTTCGTAATTATGGATTCCGGGCTCGGCGCTTTGCTTCGCCCCGGAATGACGGCGATGTGCTAGCGCCAGTCTCCCAGCACGGCCTGGACGAGCGCCAGCACCGCTACCGCAGCCGTATCGGCGCGCAGGATGCGCGGGCCGAGCGAGAGCCGCACCACATTGGGCAATTTGACGAGCGCCTCCCGTTCGTCCGCCGCAAAGCCGCCTTCCGGGCCGACCAGGACCGCGAGCGGCGCGTGTCGCGGCACCGCGCTAAGCGCTGCGGCGGGATCGGCAATCTCGGCATCCTCGTCGCAGAACACCAGCATGCGGTCGGGATCGCGCTCGGCCAAGAGTCGCGTCAGCTCAATTGGCGGCGCGATCTCCGGCACGACGAGGATGCCGCATTGCTCGGCGGCCTCGATCGCATTGGCGCGCATGCGGTCGAGATTGACGCGGGCGACCTGGCCGTGCCGGGTCAACACCGGCTGCAGCCGCGACACGCCCATTTCCACGGCCTTTTGCACCACATAATCGAGCCGGGCCGTCTTCAATGGCGCAAACAGGTAGTGCAGGTCACCGGCGGGCGTCTGCTCACGTAATCTCTCGCCAAGGCGCAGCGCCGCGGCGCGCCGCGTCCCCGCGATGGTCGCGCCCCATTCGCCGTCGCGGCCGTTGAAGACCAGCACCCCTTGGCCTTCCCGCAAACGCAGCACGGCCGTCAGGTAATGGGCCTGACCGCGGTCGAGCTCGACCGTGCCGCCGTCCGTAAGCGCCGTGCTCACAAACAGCCGTGGCGTGCGGAAATCGTAGCGGGGCATGGCGGACATCGCGGGCAGGCAGGGTCGGCGGGCGACCGGGGAATGGCAGCGGAGTGGACGACAGCGGGCTTCGAAATACCTTTAAGGGCGTGGTTCTGTCCAAGCCTGCCGGGTCGAAGTCTGCCACTTTGTCTCATTCTGCCACCAGCGCCAATTCCGCCGCCATGTCGCCGGAATCTGCGAGCCTTTAATGCGGCCGCGAATTCGGGCACATTCGATCGACTGGGAAAGGGCTATTCATGAAGCGCGGCTTCGCCTTGGGCTCCGGCTCGGCCTTCTGCCTCGCATGGGGTTCCGGCTCGGCCTTCAGCTTGGCCTTGGCGCTGATGCTATGCACCGTGGGCGCAAGCCCCGGCTGGGCGCAGGCGCAACCGCCCCAATGCGGCCAATTCCAATCGCTCAGCCAGGCGGCCGCTCAGAAAGCCAGCGTCGTGCAGGCCGCCATGAAGACCAAAGCCGACCGCAAGGAAGTCTGCGCGGCGCTGACGAGCTTCGTGACCGCCGAGTCGGCCGTCATCAAGTTCCTCGTCGACAATAAGACCTGGTGTGGCGTGCCCGATCAGGTGATCGTCACCTCCAAGGAAAATCACGAGAAGTCGATGAAGTTCAAGACCGCGGCCTGCAACGACACGGCCCCGCGTCAGAAGCCGCCGTCACTGAGCGACGCGCTGGGTACGCCGACGGTGGATTCGGCAAGTAACACCAAGACCGGGCACGGCGGCACCTTCGATACGCTGACCGGCAACCCGTTGGGGAAATGAGCCCGTCGGCCGGCACGGTCGCCGACGCGACCGGCAATTGGGTCGACACCCTCGCACCGGCCTGGTCACGCCCTTATTTGCGGCTCTCCCGTCTCGACCGCCCGATCGGCTCGTGGCTTCTGCTCTTGCCGTGCTGGTGGTCGGCGGCGCTCGCCGCCATCGCGGCGCATGCGCGGGCGCCGAGCCTCTGGCATATTGTTTTATTCTTCATCGGCGCCTTCGCCATGCGTGGCGCCGGCTGCACCTGGAACGACATCGTCGACCGCGATCTCGACAAGGCCGTCGAGCGCACCCGCTCGCGTCCGATCCCGTCCGGCCAGGTATCGGCCGCGCAGGCCGGTTTGTTTCTGGTGCTGCAGGCGCTGTTAGGCTTCGCCGTTCTGATCTCGTTCAACACCTTCACCATCGGGCTCGGCATCGCCTCGCTCTTAATCGTCGCGATCTACCCGTTCATGAAGCGCATCACCTATTGGCCGCAGATCGTGCTCGGTCTTGCCTTCTCCTGGGGTGCGCTGATGGGCTGGGCCGGAGCTTTCGACCGGCTCGATCCGCCGGCGCTTTTGCTCTACGCCGGTTCGATCTCCTGGGTGATCGGCTACGACACCATCTACGCCCATCAGGATCGCGACGATGACGCGCTGATCGGCATCAAATCGACCGCGCTGTTGTTTGGTCCGCGCACCAAGCCGATGCTCGCGCTATTCTACGGTCTCGCGGTGTTGTTTATCGGCGCCGCGGGCGTCACCGCAGGGGCCGGATTCGTTTTCGCGCTCGGCCTCTTCGCCTTTGCGGCTCATCTCGTTTGGCAGATCGTCCGCCTCGACATCGCCGATCCGGATAACTGCCTCGCCGTGTTCAAGTCCGACCGCGACGCCGGCCTGATCCTGTTCGCCGGCCTTTTGCTCGACGCGGCGCTTCGCGCTTAATCCCGCTCCGCCGAACCTTGTCCGCTACGGCCGCAAAGCCCTTGTGGCGGACGGCGCACAAGCGCAAAATACCTCCAATCTGCGCCCAACAGCAGAATCGAAAAACCGAAAAGCCGTCTTTAGGGAGCAAGCAATGAAAGTCGCAGCTATGCTGGGCATGACCGCACTCGCGGTCGTGCTGGCGGGTTCGGCGCGGGCCGCCGATAATCCTGCCGCCGATGCACCGAAAACCACCGCCCAAACCCCCGCGGCACTTGCGGGCACGGTCACCTCCGCCGCCGAAGGCGCGATGGAAGGCGTCGTCGTCACCGCGCACAAGGACGGCTCGGTCGTCTCGACCAGCGTCATGACCGATGCGCAGGGCCATTACAGCTTCCCGGAAAATCGCCTCGAGCCCGGTCACTATTCGCTCGCCATCCGCGCCGTCGGTTACGACCTCGCGGCGCCCGCTGCGGGCGATGTCGCCAGCGAGCAGACGACGAATGTCGATCTCAAGCTCGACAAGACCAAGAATCTCGCGGGCCAGCTCACCAATGCCGAATGGATGATGAGCATCCCGGGCACCGAAGCGCAAAAGGCGACGCTGCTCGATTGCACGAGCTGCCACACCATGGAGCGCATCGTCCGCTCGACCCACGACGTCAACGAATGGATGCAGGTCATCTCCCGGATGAAGGGCTATGGCGCGGTGAGCCAGCCGGTGAAGCCGCAGCCGATGCTCGACCGCTCGCGCGCGGGCTCGCCTGAGCAATATCGCGCGATGGCGGAATATCTCGCCTCGATCAATCTGAGCGGGGTCGACCACTGGCAATACGCGCTGAAAACTTTGCCGCGGCCGACCGGCCGCTCGACCCACGCCATCACCACGGAATACAGCGTCGGAACTGCGACCACCGAGCCGCATGACGTCGTGCTCGATAAGGAAGGCAATGTCTGGTACTCGGACTTCGGCCAGCTCTTCATTTCCAAGTTCGATCCGAAGACGCTGAAGCTCACCGAATATCCGGTGAAGGATTTCAAGCCGGATGCGCCGAAGGGCAATCTGTCGCTCGAATTCGACAAGGACGGCAAGCTCTGGTTCGACACCATGTACCAGGGCGCGCTCGGCACCATCGACCCGGAAACCGGCGCCACCAAATTCTATCCGCTCGACGCGAAATGGAACGACGACCGCGTGCAGCTCAACTTCGTAGGTCTGCGCCACGACGTCGACGGCAAGGTCTGGACCAAGAGCGTCGGCACCCAGGACATTTTCCGGCTCGATCTGGCGAGCAATCAGTGGGAAAAATTCCATCCGACCGACGCGCTGCCGGCCGGCCGCCACTACGGCATCTATCAGGTGCTTTCGGATTCGCAGAATAACCTGTGGATGGCCGAGTTCGACGAGGGCCATCTCGGCAAGATCGACGCCAAGACCGGCGCCGTGACCTGGTTCGCGACGCCGACCGAGAATGCCCGCGCCCGCCGCATGGAGATCGACGATCAGGACCGCATCCTGGTCACCGAGTATCGCGGCAACAAGGTAGCGCTCTTCGACACCAAGACCGAGCAGTTCACCGAATATCCGCTGCCGGCCAATACGTTCCCGTACCGGGCGCAATTCGACAAGAACGGCGAGATCTGGGCTTCCACGATGTCGACCGACCGCGTGGTGCGGATGGATCCCAAGAGCGGCGAGACCGAGCAATATCTGATGCCGTCCGACACCAATATGCGCACCGTCTATATCGACAATTCGACGACGCCGGTGACGTTCTGGGTCGGCAGCAACCACGCCCACGCGCTGGTGAAGGTCGAAACGCAGGACTGAACTGACGTCGCACTGACGTCAAACGGCGATAACGAGTTTTCGCCCCCTCCCTCCTGCTCGCAGGAGGGAGGATTTTTTTGCGCACGCCCCAAACAACCAGTCAGGCGCGCGCGATCACCGCCACCGGGCCGCCGCCGGGCGGCCCTTGATGCTCGGCGCCGCCCGACACATAGACGGCGCCGGTTCCCGACAGACCACCGATCAGCCCGCCGACGGCGGCGCGGGCGTGGCGCGTCGAGCCGACATCGGAATCGTCGAGCATGGTGTGGCGGAAACCGCGCACCGCGCCGTCCGGCGAGGCTTCGGCTTTGGCGAAAATATTCACCAGCCGGCCGCTCACGCCGGCGTCGGGGAAGCCCAGGCCGACGCTTTTGAACGCTTCAAGCACGGCGGACAGGTCGATCGAGTCGCGCATCACCGCGTGCCCGATCGTGAACGGGCTCGCCGAGCGCGCCGAATTGCCCATCACGATCACTACATTATGCATCAGCTCGATGCCGGCGGAGCAAGAGGCGACGGCGGAAAACAGATCCCATTCCTTGAGCACCTGATTGTCTTCGACGCCGCCTTCCAGTTCGCCGAGAGCCACCGCGACGCCGAGCGCCGAGGCGCCGCGCGAATAACCCATCGACGCGTAGCCCGAACTGGTCACGGTCTTGCGTCCGCGCCGCTGCGCGGCCTCGATCCGCTCGCTGGTCAACAGCGGGCATTTGATCTGGACGAAATGCACATCCTGCGCATCGGCGATGCCGGCGTCGCCCATGGCGCGATGCACGGCTTTGACCGTCTCGTCGATGTGCTCCTTGCGGCCGATCTCCTCCGGCAGGAAATCGCGGGTCTGGGCGATGCCGACGCTGAGCCGCTTGCCGGCGGTCGTGCTTGCGCCGTTGCCTCCCCGCGCGAAGCTGCGGGTGAAAACGGTGAGATGCGGACTGAGCACGCCTTCGGTGCCGCCCGACATGACGAACGCGATCTTGTCCTCGACCGCGCTGGGCTCAAGCCTCAGATGCGGCGCCAGCGCCTCGCGCAGCGCCGCGACCGCGTATTCGCGGGTGAAGTCGTTGACCCCGCCATTGCCCTCGGTCTTGCCCAGCACCGCAAGAATGTCCGCCGGCAAAAGCTCGCCGCTCTCGATCAGCGCCATGAGACCCGACACGTCGCCGGGTCCTTTGGTCGGAATGCGGGTGACATCGACCGTCACCGTTCGCCGGTTCATTGCCCTTCCCCGCTCGACCAGAAGATCAATCGCCGCTCGGTGAAATCGATAACGTAGAACATGGCGATACCCGCAAAGGCGGCGGCGATGATCGCCGAAAACAGGGTGGCAGTTTCAAGATGCGCCGAGGAGACGATGATCAGATAGCCGAGCCCCTGCGTCGCGCCGACGAACTCGCCGACGATGGCGCCGATGACGGCGAGGGAGGCTGAGATCTTCAGCGCCGAGAACAGATAGGGCAGACAGAACGGGATGCGCAGCTTGCGGAATTCCTGCGCGCGGCTTGCGCCCAGCGTGGCGAATAGTTCGCGGTAGTCGAGATCGGCGGCCTTGAGCCCTTTGACGGTATTCACCAGCACCGGAAAAAAGGAGATCAGGATCGCCGCCACGATCTTCGACCACCAGCCGGTGCCGAGCCAGATCACCAGCAGCGGCGCGATGGCCACGATCGGCGTCGTCTTCACCGCGATGGCGATCGGGAACAAGCCGTCCTCGAGCGTCCGATAGCTGACGAACAGCGCAGCGACGGCGAAGGCCAGCACGCTGGCAATGAGAAAACCGATGGCGGCCTCGGTGAAGGTCACCGCGAATTGCACGGCGAGCGAGCGGTCGAAGGCGGCGGCGATCGCGGTCGGCGCCGGCAGCAGATATTCCGGGACATGGCCGAGCGTAACGACGGCCTGCCATGCGGCGAGCAACAGCACGCCGAATCCCAGCGGGGCCGCGGCGCGCGATATCATTGCTGCCTCCTGATCAAAGCGCGAATGTGCCGGATGATCGCGCCGGGATCGGGGTCCTCGGGCGCACGCGGCCGCGGGGTTGCGACGGCGACGTCTTCGATGAGCCGCGCCGGCCGGTTCGACAACACGATGACGCGATCCGCCATGGTGACCGCCTCCGGGATCGAATGGGTCACCATGAGGATGGTCGCAAGCCGTGTCTCCCGGCTCTGCCAGATGCGGATCAACTCCTCGTTCAGCGTGTCCCGGGTCAGTTCGTCAAGCGCGCCGAACGGCTCGTCGAGCAGGAGGAGGTCCGGATCGCACATCAGGGCGCGCGCCAGTGCGGCGCGCTGCTGCATGCCGCCCGACAATTGATGCGGGTAGGCCGCGCCGAAGTCGGCAAGCCGCACCAGATCGAGCATGCGCAGCGCATTGCGGCGATCGGCCGGATCGACGGCGTCGCCGCCGCGCTGGATCTCGACCGGCAACAGCACGTTGTCGAGCGTCGTGCGCCATGGCAGCAGCAAAGGCTTCTGAAACATGTAGCCCGTGCGCAGGCCCGCCTCCGCCTTTTCAAGGCGGCCGCCGGTCGGTTTGACCAGACCGGCGACCGCTTTGAGCAGGCTCGACTTGCCGCATCCGCTTGGCCCGAGCAGGGCCACGAATTCACCGCGCCGTACCGTCAGGCTCAAGCTTTCGATCGCTGCCACGCTGCCGAAACGGACATCGAGATTCTCGATCGACAAAATGGCCGGTGCGATCGGCGCGGCGGCGAGTCGCTCGGGCATCACGATCGCGTTCATCACGTCGCTACCGCGCTCATGGCATCGCTACCGCGTCCATCACATCGCTATCGCGTTCATGGCATCGCTGTCGTGAATGCTTTGGTGGTGAAGGCCTTCTCGACGTCGACAGGCTCTTTCTGAAAGCCGGCGGCGAGCAATAGCTTCTGCGCCGAGCTCCAGCCGGCGACATCCATGAAGCCGAACGGCTTGTCGTCTGGCTTGAGCAAGGGCACGCTCGCCTTCATCATCGCCAGTTCGTGCTCATAAGTGAGCTTGTCGCCGTATTTGATGGTGATCTTGGCGGCGGCTTCCGGATCGGCGATCGCCGTCTCCCAGCCTTTGACGGTGGCGGCAACGAATTTGCGCACCAGGTCCGGCTTCTCCGCCAGCATTTTCTCGGTGGTGAACAGCGTATCGGCATAGAGATCGATGCCGTAATCAGACGGCGTGACGATGTCGACGTCAAAGCCTTTTTCCTTTGCCGCCAGCACCTCGTTGATCAGATAGCCCGGCCAGACGTCGACGGTCCCGCTCAAGAGCGGCGTCAGATCGAATTTGACCGGAATCTCGGTGAGCTGCGACTTGTCGATCTTGGCATTGGCGAGAACGGCGCGGTAGATCAGCTCCTCGTTGCCGCCGATCTTCACGCCGATTTTCTTGCCGGCATAATCCGCCGGCGTCTTGATGCCCGATTTGGCGAGCGAGAACAGCACAAAGGGATTGCGCCGGTAGATGACCGCAAGCGCGACGACCGGAACGCCCTTGCTGCGGGCGATCAGGATCTGGTCGGCGCCGGTGACGCCGAACTGCTCGTTGCCGCCCGCCACCATCTGCACGGCAGGAAAATCCGGACCGCCCGGCTGGATATTCACGTCAAGACCGGCTGATTTGTAATAGCCGTCGGTCTGCGCCACATAGAAGCCGGCAAATTGCGCCTGATTGAACCATTTCAGCCGCACGGTGACCGCGTCTTCGGCGCGCGCACCGGCGCCAAGCCCGCTCAAAACAAGCCCGCTCAAAACCAGTGCGACAAGGGCCGCCACTCCTCGATAGCGCATCTTGATATCCTCCTGGACCAGCCCGGC
>Ga0182016_10004457_pt1 | contig 15472 bp, 11 predicted proteins | sample 712S2MmetaG_FD_120491 | JGI IMG/M metagenome (GOLD analysis project Ga0182016, IMG submission 120491) | Permafrost microbial communities from Stordalen Mire, Sweden - 712S2M metaG | ecosystem: Environmental > Terrestrial > Soil > Wetlands > Permafrost | place: Sweden: Stordalen | collected...
CCACAACATCGCGGCGGACCTCGAGAAACACTATGGCATCCCGCCGGCGAAAGTCATTTGCGTGTACGCCGGCGCGAATGTGAGCGGCACGGGCTCCGGGAAGCCGGTCAACGAGAACTACGCCAACCGACGGGTTCTGTTCGTCGGAGGCGATTGGGAGCGCAAGGGCGGTCCCGACCTCGTGACGGCATTTCAAGAGGTTCTGCGGGTTCTGCCCGGCGCCGAATTGAGGATCGTCGGGGCGAGCCCCCGCTTGAGTCTGCCCGGCTGCACCGTTCTCGGGCCGTTGCCGGCTGCACAAGTCAGCACGCAGTTTTCGCAAGCGTCAGTTTTCTGCCTGCCGACCCGGCTCGAGCCCTTTGGCATCGCGGTGCTGGAGGCGATGATTCATCGACTGCCTGTGATTGCCACCTCCGAGGGAGCTCTGCCGGACATGGTTCGCGACGGAGAGACCGGCCGCATCGTTGCACCGGGTGATGTGGGGCAGCTCGCCGCGGCGCTGATCGAGTTGCTGTCCGATCCGCAGCGCTGCGGGCAATTGGGCGAAGCAGGCTATCAACTCGCACAAGAACGTTATACATGGCCCGCGGTCGGCGCCCGCTTGCGCACCGAAATCCTGCGTTGTATCAACCCCGTGTCGCCGCAGGGCTGAGCACGAGCTTGACGCGCATGGAGCGAACCAGATTCGCGACGGTATGGATACTCGGCGCGTCGATCCTGATTGCGTACGCCGTCTATAGAGCTGCATTCCATAATTGGCGGCAAGATGTTCCCTGCGCCCCGGCGGACGAGTCCGAGGTGCGTGTGCTCCGGGAGCTGCAAAGCGATGCGCCCTCCGAGCGGCGATACCGGGCATTGATTTTGTATTTTATCAGCGGCTTCATGCGGCATCTGAGCCCCGGATTTGCCCGTGTGCAGTACTGCGGGGCGGGGAGCGTCAATTCGTACCCATTCAACGGTCTCGAAGGTTTCGCGCGCACGGCGCCGCTGCTGGCGGCGTGGCTTTACTCCGGACGCGAGCAGATATTCGAGGAGACCCCCGGGGCACGCATCGATTTGGTTCGGGTCCTGAGACGAGGCATCCTGAGCGGCGTCGATCGGCGTTCGAGCGAATACTGGGGAGACATCCGCGACAACGATCAGCGAATCGTCGAAGCCGCGGACATTGCGCGGGTCCTTTGGCTCACGCGGACCAGCATCTGGGCCCATCTCAGCGAGAGCGAGAAATCAATGGTCACCGCATGGCTTCTTCCCGCGAGCCATGCAGTGACCCCTCCCGATAACTGGATTCTTTTTCCCATTACCGTGTCGCTGGTTCTCGCTGATCTGGGCGCACCCACGACCGATGGACATCTCATCGAGCGCGCGCACGCTTCCTTCGAAAGCTACAAACGGCGCTATTACGCGCAAAGCGGTTGGTTCGTCGACGGATCGAATGGCATCGATTTCTACAACACCTGGGGAATCACCTATGAGCTGTTTTGGATCCACCGGCTGGATCCGGCCTTCGATGAAGCCTTCATCACCAACGCGATTCGGGAGAGTGCGGCGCTCACCCGCAATTTGATCAGCCCCGGGGGGATTCCCATCATGGGCCGAAGTGTCTGTTACCGCACCGCCGTACCAGTCCCCGTGCTCGCCGCCGGGCTTCTGGAGCCGCCCGAGCCGGGGCCGGGGGGCGGTTTGCGCGCGCTCGATGCGGTATGGCGCTATTTCATGCCGCTGGGGGGCGTTCGAGATGGCGCGCTGACGCAAGGGTATTTCGGCTCCGACCTACGCCTTCTCGATGCCTATTCCGGCGGAGGCAGCTGCCAGTGGGGACTGCGATCGCTGGTGCTCGCGTCCTTGCACGGAGAGGGCGATGCATTCTGGGGCGGCGCGCCGGAGGCGCTGCCGGTGGAAATTGCGGACTACCGGGTCGAGTACCCCAAGCTCGGCTGGCGAGTCGCAGGCCGGCGGCGCACCGGCGAAATCACCGTGGAAATCTTCAAAAACACGCGCGCCGGATCGGCGCTGCAGCCCTACACGCAGTTCGATCGGCTGCTGGAGATGCTGCTGCGCCGGCCCTTCCGACCCGCCAATCACGAGGCGAAGTACGGGGCCCGCATCTACTCATCGGCCCATCCGTTTGCCGGGGATGCACCCTGAGCGCGCGATCGACTTTACATAAGCGTTTTACAAGCGAGACGAGGCCGCCGGCGCGCCAATATTCCCGCGGCGAATTGTCCGCATTCATCGAAAATCGACCCATTTGGCTCTATATTTTCGGAATGGGTCGCTTGCATGTTCGCAGGCGGTAGCGATCCAAGCCGCAGTCGTTACGGGAGTTGCAAAAAATGACGAAGGGAAGGGGAATCCGGACGGGAATGCTGCTCGTCGTGAGCCTGCTTTGCTGCGCGAATGGCCTCCGGGCCCAAGTCAATGTGACGACCTACCATAACGACAATGCGAGAAGCGGGCAAAACACCCAAGAAACCTTGCTCACACCCGCCAACGTGAACAGCACTCAGTTCGGCAAGCTGTTTTCAGTCCCGGTCGATGGCTACGTGTACGCGCAGCCCTTGTATTTGTCGGCCGTGTCGATCGGCGGCGGCATCCACAACGTGGTGTATGTCGCGACCGAACACAACAGTGTGTACGCGATCGATGCCGACAGCGGCACGGTTTACTGGCAGGTCAACCTGACCGCCCCGGGCGGCCGCACCGTCAATAGCCAGACGGATATCCAGGGTGGATGTACCGACCTCGTGCCGGAGATAGGAATCACGGGGACGCCCGTGATCGACACGACCACCGCAACCCTGTACGTCGTCGCGAAATCCTACCTCAACGGAACGGGCGTGCAATTTTTGCACGCCCTCGATGTGTCGAGCGCCGCGGAGAAATTCGGCGGTCCGACCAGCGTTGTGGGCTCGGTGGCGGGCACCGCGTACGACGCCCAGAATAACGTCGTTCACTTCAATCCGCTGTTCGAGGGCCAACGCGCCGCTCTGCTTCTGGAGAATGGCCATGTGCTCATCGCCTGGGCGTCGCATTGCGATACGGATCCCTGGCATGGCTGGGTGATGTCTTACAGCGCCGCGACGCTCGCTCAGGAGGCTGTCTTCAATTCATCCGCGAACGGGGAGCGCGGCGGCATCTGGATGAGTGGCGGCGGGCTCGCCGCCGATTCGGCAGGCGCCATCTACTTCGCAACCGGCAACGGGACGTGGAACGGGACCTCCGATTTCGGCGACAGCATCGTCAAGCTGGGATCACCGGCCGGCGGTAATTTCCCGGTCCTCGATTATTTCACTCCGTATGACCAAAACTACCTGGACGATGACGACGTGGATCTCGCCTCCGGCGGGCTCACCTTGCTGCCCACCCTGCCGTCCGGCCAGCAATTGCTGGCCCAACAAGGCAAGCAGGGGACGATATACTTGCTTGACCGGAATAATCTGGGGAAGTATTGCCTCAAGCAAACGCCGCCCTGTAATGACACCGACCCGCAGATCGTGCAGGAGATCTTCGATGCAAGCGGCGGGGTGTGGGGCTCTCCAGCCTACTGGAACAACAACCTGTACTGGACGGCAGCCAACGAGCCCATCAGGGCATATTCTTTCAACGCCAACAACAGCGGGCTTATCTCGAAGACGTACACCTCGGAGACCCGGCAGATTTTTCCCTTCTCCGCTCCCACGCCGTCGATATCCTCCAACGGCAACACCAATGCGATCTTATGGGCTCTCGACGGCAGCAACGACAATTCCACCTGCGTGACAGGGCAGTACTGTCTCGGTCTGTTCGCCTACGATGCGACCAATCTTGCGACCCTGCTGTATTCGAGCAGTCAAGCGCCGAACAATCGCGATGCGCCCGGCAATGCCCTGAAGTTCGAGACCCCGATCATCGCCAACGGGAAGGTGTATCTGGGCACTCAGTATGCGGTGTCCGTCTACGGTGAGCTGGGCACGACGCTGCCGCCCGTACTCACGCCTGCCCCCGGTGCTTACCTTGCGGGTCAACAAGTTGCGCTGTCCGATGCCAATTCGAGCGCGGCGATTTACTACACGACCGACGGCTCGACACCCACGCCGGCTTCCAACAAATACAGCGCCCCTATTGTGCTCACCGCGACGACGAAGCTTCAAGCGATCGCCGTGGCCGGCGCGAGCATCAGCACGGTGGCGGGCGGGGTTTACACGGTCACTGCACAGGGCAACGCACCGGTGAGCGTCAACCTTGCAGCGGCAGACAACGTGACCGCGCTCGCCAACAGCGGTTCGCCGGTGTCGAATAAGGGCTTGGACGGCAATGGGGACGCGTACTCGGCGAATTTGACCGGAACCTCGGTGATCTGGTCGGGGTCCGTGTTCACGCTGGGCGGCGCCGGAATGCCGGACGCTGCGAGCAGCACGACCATTGCGCTGCCTCCGGACAATGTGACGACGCTCAATCTGCTGGCGACCGGCGTGAATGGCAACCAACCGACCCAAACCTTCATCGTGACCTATACGGACGGTACTACGACCCGCATCATCCAAAGCTTGAGCGATTGGCACACCCCGCAGAATTACGCCGGCGAAACCGAGGCGTTGACCATGGGGTATCGCGTCACGGCGAGCGGTGCGACCGACAATCGGAATTTTTATCTGTACGGGTATTCCTTTGTGCTAGACAGCTCGAAGACAGTCCAGAGCCTGACGTTGCCGAGCAATCGCGACGTGGTCGTGCTGGCGATCGACTTGTCTTCGTCCTCGGCGTCGAATCCGCCCGCTGCCACTCCGACCCTGTCTCCGCTGCCCGGTTCGTACCCCTCTGCGCAAACGATTACGCTCGCAGATACCTCACTGGGCGCGGTCATCTATTACACGACCGATGGCACCACGCCCACGGTGAATTCCACCGTCTTTCGCTCGCCGTTTCAGATCAGCACGACCACGACCGTCGAAGCCATCGCCACCGCGGGCGGGTACAGCACCAGTGCGATCGCCGGCGGTACCTACACGATCAGTGCGCAAGGCAACGCGCCGGTGCCCGTCAATCTGGCACCGATCGGCAACGTGGTTGCAATCGCCAACAACGGCACTGCGGTGCCCGATGGCGGCTTGGATGGCAGCGGGGACGCTTATTCATCCAGCCTGATCGGAACCTCGCTCACCTGGGCGGGCGCCACCTTCCACCTCGGTGGGTCCGCGACGCCCGACGCGGCGAGCGGCGCGACGATCGCACTACCGCCCGGCAACGCCACCACCGTCAGCTTGCTTGCCACGGGTGCCCACGGCAGCCAGTTGAATCAGACATTCTTGGTGACCTACACTGATGGAACCAATACTCAGATCACCCAGAGCTTGAGCGATTGGCACACGCCGCAGAGCTATGCGGGCGAATCGCAAGCGCTGACCATGCCCTACCGGCTCACTTCGAGCGGCGCGACCGATGCGCGAAATTTCTACTTGTACGGCTATTCCTTTGCGGTCAACGGAGCGAAGACCATTCAAAGCATTACGCTGCCGAACAATCGAAATGTGGTGGTGCTGGCGGTCGATGTGAGCGAGACCCCGGCTCCGGCCCCGATCAGCGTCAATCTCGCGCCCACCGCGAACGTGGTCGCCGTCGCGAACACCGGCTCGCCGGTGCCCGACGGCGGCTTGGACGGCGAGGGCGACGCATATTCGGCTACTCTGACGGGGCCCTCGCTCAGCTGGGCGGGCGCTCCATTCACGCTGGGCTCGCCGGGCGTCTTCGATTCCTCGAGCAGCACCACGATCGCGCTGCCGGCGGGGAATGACGAATCGCTCAATTTGCTGGCCACCGGGGTGAGAGGCAACCAACCCAATCAAACCTTCCTGATCACGTATACGGACGGAACGACGACCAGCGTCACGCAAAGCCTCAGCGATTGGCACACGCCGCAGAACTATGCCGGCGAGTCGACGGCGCTCACCATGGCCTACCGGCTCACTCCGAGCGGAGCCACCGACAGCCGACCCTTCTACCTCTATGGGTATTCCTTCTCCCTCAACCCCGGGAAGACGGTCCAGAGCATTGCGTTGCCCAACAATCGCGATGTGGTGGTGCTGTCGATCGATTTGACGCCTTAGATGACGCGGAAGAGCACGGACCGAATCGTCGCGTTTCCGAAGACCGGGAATGTCTACACGGAGCAGCTGTACGCTGAAGTGGAACGACGCGGCATACCTGTGGTTGACGGCATCTGGTCAGCGTGGCTGCTGAACCATTTGCGGCGCGGCGACTTGATTCATATTCATTGGCCGTCTTTCCTTTACTTCGAACCCAAGTCCCGGCTGCGAACCGCCTTTCGGCTCGCGAAGTTGGCCGCCTTTATGGCGTTCGCCAAGCTGCGCCGCGCCACCATCGTGTGGACCGCCCACAACCTCTACCCGCACGAGGGCGGGCGGGGATTGCTCGCCCACCGCGTGGGGCGGTGGATCGTCGTGGCTTTTACGGACCGCGTTTGCGTTCATGGCCGATCGGCAGGAACCATCGTCACCCGTGAGCTGAAAGTGCGCCCGTCGCGGTTACGGACGGGTCATCATCCAAACTGGATCGACTGCTACCCCAATACGATCACGCGGACCGAGAGCCGCAGGCGGCTCGGGCTACCAGAGAAGGAGTTTCTCTACCTGTTCATCGGGAGGTGCCGGCCCTACAAAGGACTGGAGGCGTTGATCGAGGCATTTCCGGGCGCACCGCAGCCGGCCCGACTGCTCATAGCCGGTCAATTTTCCTCGCCCGCATATCTCGAGGCGGTCAAGTCCCTCGCATCGCGAACGCCGGGAGTGGATTTCGCGCCCCGCTCCATTCCCGACGAGGAAATGCAAATATATTTGAACGCGGCCGACTGCGTGGTGCTGCCCTACCGCGACGTGCTGACTTCGGGAGCCGCCATGCTGGCGCTGAGCTTCGGGAGACCGGTCATTGCGCCCGACCTTGGATGTATTCGTGACCACATCGACGCCCAGAGCGGGATTTTGTACGACGCGCAAGAACCGTCAGCTCTGGCGAGCGCGCTGCGCCAGATCCGTTCGCATAGCTTCGATTCGGGTGCGATCATCGAGCACGCACGCCAGTTCACCTGGTCGAGCCTCGCCGGCCTGCTGCACGAATTGCCGTGAAGCTCAATGTCGATTGGGGCACCGCGAATGGTTGACATCGTAGAAAAGAGCTCCGTCATCGACGACGAGGAGAAACGTGCGGCGCGCGTCACGACGGGCCGCATCGGCCCAATCACCGCGATCGCCGTGCTGCTCGCGATACTTGCGCCGCCTGCGCTCATCCGCCCCTCGGCGCAGGGAAAGTTGATCTTCGATGCGCAGCCGCTCAGCGAGATCAACGCGCTGCGCCCGGACTATGTGTTCATCGGCAATTCGATGCTGCAGAGCCGCATCGACGAGCGCGTGTTGGCTTCGCGGCTCGGCGAGCGCTGCTGTTACATCCTCTGGACGGGCGGCGCCGAAAGTGCCTGGATGCACCAGGCGCTAAAGAACGTTGCCCTGGCGGCACGCCATCGACCCAAGAAAGTATTCATTTTTTTTCGTGACACCTATCTCACCCAGCCGACATACCGCGCGACCGATCGATACTGGTGGAAGATCGAGCACTTATCCCATGCCGACGAGCCGCAGTTGACGCGTGCAATGGCGCTGAGCCGCACGTGGCAGGAACAGCTCGAATACCGATTGGGACAGGTCTATCCCGTGCAAAAGGTGCGCGACCGGGCGAGTGCCGCGGTTTCCTGGGCGGCTAGCGAAGTCGCCACGCCGGGCCGGGTGCGGTACGGGGATTCGGCAGGACAAAAATACGACGGATTGTTCGCCCTGGACAAACTGCGAAGCATCGAGGCGGCCGACACGGCATTCCAAGAAGAAGATTTGTCGGAATTCGATTTTGACGCGAGGGTCGCAACCTCGCTGCTGCCATCGATGATTCGGCTTGCCGGCGACGCCGGTGTCGGCCTGGTCTTCGTCCGGGTGCAGCGGCGGCCGACCGCGGCGGGGCCGCCGGCGCAACGCCCGGAGCTTCAGGCGTATATGGAAAAATTGCGCGCCTATCTGTCCAAAAGCGGCGTGCAGTTCTATGATTTTACCGGCGATCCCGAATTGACTCTCGATCGGTATCTCGACGGCGATCACATCCGCCCCGACTGGAAGGCTGAGTCCACGGAGCTTTTCCTGCGGCGCCTCGCGACCGTCTTCCAATGATTTTTCAAAGCCTCGACTTCATCGTCTTTCTCGTTCTGGTCGTTGCCGTCCACTGGGTGCTTCCGTCGAGCTATCGAAGCGTGTTTCTGCTGCTGGCAAGTTACTGGTTTTACGGCTACATCCATCCGTGGTTTCTATTTCTTCTGTGGTTCGTGACTGTCGCGGTTTACGTCAGCGCACTCGGCATCGATCGGGTGCCGAGATATCGACGGGGATTTCTGCTCATAGGCTTAAGCGCATGTCTCGGCATGCTCGGCGTATTCAAGTATTTTCACTTTTTCGTGGACAATGTCGTGGCGGCGCTGCAGGCGATGGGACTCAGCGTCTACGCCCCCACGATTCAAATCGCGCTGCCGGTGGGGATCTCCTTCTTCGCGTTCCAAGGCATGAGCTATGTCATCGACGTCTACCGAGGTCAGGTCGAGGCGCGAACAAGCTTCGTGAGCGTGGCTTTGTTCAAGGCCTTCTTCCCGCAGCTGGTAGCGGGGCCGATCGAGCGCGCAACGCACCTGCTGCCGCAGCTCGAGAAGCGCAGAACCTTGCAAACGGACCTTCTCATCGAGGGGCTGCTGCTGCTCGTGTGGGGATTTTTCAAGAAGCTCGTGATCGCGGACAACGTGTCGATCATCGCGAACAAGATATTTCTCCTCGAGCATCCCAGCTTCCCGGTTCTATGGGCGGGGGTGCTGGCGTTCTGCGTGCAGATATTCGCGGATTTTTCCGGTTACACCGATATCGCCCGGGGGTGCGCGAAAATGCTCGGCATCAACATGGTCGAGAACTTCAGGCATCCCTATGCCGCCTCATCGCCCACGGACTTTTGGCGCCGATGGCACATCTCGCTGTCCAACTGGCTGCGCGACTACGTGTACATTCCGCTCGGCGGCAGCCGGGGCGGCCGGCTTCTACAAGCCCGCAACGTCATGATCACCTTCTTGTTGAGCGGCTTGTGGCACGGGGCGAGCTGGAACTATGTGCTCTGGGGCGGCTACTGGGGTCTTTTGATCGTCGGTTCGCGATCCTTGGGCGCGTTCGTGCCGGAGCGAATGTGGAGGTGGCGCAGCGTCGCAACCCTGCAGGTCCTGCTCATGTTCGCGCTCACCAACCTTGGATGGCTGCTGTTCCGCGAAACGGATTTTCATTATCTTCTCCGCGATTTGAATCTGTCTCCGTGGAGCGCTCCGGCAGCCGACTGGGAGGCGGCCGCTTATTTCTGCTGCCTCGTGCTCATCTACTCGCTGCCTTTGATCGCGCACTACTGCCTCGATCGCCGCGGCGGGCTCGATATCGCTGACCCGGGCGCTGGGAGGGGCTCGTTGGCGCTGCGCACGGCGGGCTGTTCCGCCATGTTTCTCGCGATCCTGATCCTGCGCACGGCGAACTCCGGCGACTTCATCTACTTCAAATTTTGACGCCCCCGGATGATGCGTCGAGCGCGGCCCCAGATGTCTCCTGACGACGACAGCTTGCGGCCCTCGCGCTCCGTCAAGTTAACTACGCACCTGTAAAGGCAAACCCGCCGCGAGGCGGGGGCGCAAAGCTTCCGGTCTGCGGGCGGCAGATAGCGGAGTTACCGGCGGCGGGCGCAAGCTCGTCTGCCGTGAATTCTCCTCAGCTATGTCTTCCGCCGTGGCCGGCTCCTTCAGCAAGCGGGCAAATGGTGGATCGTGACAGCAACAACGCAGCGTCGGTGCGGACTGATATTGATGGTGGTTTTTCTTGGCGCGACGCTCGGTGGTTGTGACAGCAAGGATTCCACCGCGGGGGCCCCGACGATCTCGGGCAGCCCAGCTCAGGCGGTCACCGTAGGCTCCAATTACACTTTCAACCCGACCGTCCATGCGGCTGCGGGATCGGCATTGACGTTCAACATCAGCAATAAGCCGGCCTGGGCGACCTTCAACTCTGCCACGGGCGCGCTCGTGGGCACGCCGGCTACGAACGATGTGGGGATGGATCCGCAGATTCAGATCAGTGTCAGCGATGGCAAGAAGACCGCGGAGCTGCCGCCGTTTTCGATCTCCGTGACGGCAAGTGTGACCTCGGTCACACTGACCTGGACGATTCCCACGGTGAACACGAACGGCACGGCGGTGAACGATCTGGCCGGTTATCACATCTACTACGGTACGAGCGCGTCATCGCTCAACACCGTCATCACCGTCAACAATCCCGGCGATACGAGCCAGGTCATCGGCAACCTCACCGCCGGGACCTGGTATTTCGCGGTCGCATCCTTCAACAGCGCCAAAATCGATAGCGCGCTGTCGGCCGTGCTCCCGGTACCCATATCCACTTAAGAAAGCGCGGCTGGATGTTTTCTGATCGCATGCACCAGAAATCGGTGTGCCCCTTCGCGCGGGCACTCGCTACATTTGCATCGTGTCGTTATGCGACGACAGCTCAGATGCCGCTTGTCGGTAGGCGACGACTTTTGCATCGTGTGACGCAGGTCGCTTAAATCAAGCATCGATCTGTTGACTTAACACCAGAGCGCGGCGCTCAGCGCCGTGCGCGGATTGCTGCACGTCAAAAATCTTGAGGGGCCATCATGTTCAATGCAAAACTGACCGCGACGACGACGCTGGTCCTGTCGACCATCGCCTTTTCAGCCATGGCGCAGATGACGATCTCCGGCACGCCCCGCAAGACCGCGACGGTCGGTCAAAAATATTACTATACGCCCACCGTCAGGGGGGCCGATGCGGCCACACTGCAGTTCAGCTACATCGCGCTGCCTTCCTGGTCCAAGCATTATCGGAGCAGCGGAGCGATCATCGGAACTCCGAGTGCACCCGGCGTGTATCCAAACATTCGCGTCCAGGCATGGGATGGAAAGCATTTCGCCGAGACTGCGCCGTTCACCATCACCGTGGTCGGCTCCGGAGCCGCGGCGCCGGCCAAGCTGAAGGTTTCCGGTATTCCGGCAAGCACGGCAACGATTGGACAGTACTACGCGTTCAAACCCACAGTGGTGGCCCCCGTCGGCTCATCACTGAGTTACTCGGTAGCGAACAAACCTGTCTGGGCCACATTCAGCACCGCCACCGGGGCACTCACCGGCACGCCGGGTGCCGCCGATGCGGCCGTGGATTCCCAGATCGTAGTCAGCGTTTCGGATGGCTCCGAGAGCGCGGCGCTCGCGGCTTTCAGCATCACGGTGCAATCGGCCCCCGCGGCCGTATCGGGCGGCGCGACGCTGAGCTGGTCCAAGCCATCTGAAAACACCAACGGCACGCCGCTCACCAACCTGGCGGGGTATGTCGTGCGCTATGGCACCAGCGCGGCGGCGCTCAGCACGCAAGTCCAGGTTGCCTCGCCAAATACCACCGAGCTGGAGATCAACAATCTATCGCGGGGCACCTGGTATTTCGAGGTGGCGGCCATCAATACCGCCCATGTCGAGAGTGTGTTTTCCTCTCCCGTGAGCAAGGCGCTCAACTGAACGGGCCCTCGATATGCCGTTCGAATCCGTCGGCCTCTACATTGGGGTAGGCGAGTTGCGTCGAGGGCTCGTATACTCTGGGCGGAGCGGGCGGATCGCCGGGGGAGGAAGGTTCAGATGGGCAAAGTGTCGGGTTCAAAGGTTTATCCGGATGCGGCGAGCGCGGTCAAGGGGGTCGTCAACGACGGGATGACATTGATGTGCGGCGGGTTCGGACTGTGCGGCATACCCGAGCGGCTGATCGCCGCGCTGCATGGCAGCGGGGTGCGCGACCTGACCGTCGTCTCCAATAACGCGGGTGTCGACGGCGCAGGCTTGGGGCTTTTGCTCAAATCGCGGCAAATCCGCAAGATGATTTCCTCTTACGTCGGCGAAAACAAGGAATTCGAGCGTCAATACCTCGCGGGCGAGCTCGAGCTCGAGTTCAACCCTCAGGGCACGATGGCGGAGCGAATTCGGGCGGGCGGGGCGGGCATCCATGGCTTCTTTACGAAGACCGGGGCCGGGACAGTGGTGGCCGAGGGCAAGGAACAGAGAGTCGTGAACGGCGAGACCTATGTGCTCGAGACCGGATTGGTTGCCGATGTATCCCTGGTCAAGGCTTGGAAGGGGGATACCGAGGGCAATCTCATCTACCGAAAGACGGCGCGCAACTTCAACCCGAACATGGCGACGGCCGGCAAGACCACCCTGGCCGAGGTGGAAATTCTGGTCGAGGCCGGAGAGCTCGACCCGGACCAGATCCATACCCCCGGCATCTTCGTGACCCGCATCATTGACGGAAGCCCCTATCACAAGCCGATCGAGAAGCGCACCAACCGCCGGCGGACGGAGGGATCTCATGCCGTGGTCTCGTGAAGATCTCGCCGCTCGGGCGGCCCGGGAGCTGCAAGACGGCTTCTATGTGAATCTCGGGATCGGCATCCCGACTTTGGTGGCGAACTACATCCCGCCGGGCGTGAACGTCGTGCTGCAATCCGAAAACGGCATGCTCGGCATCGGACCGTTCCCGTACGAGGGCGAGGAGGATCCGGATCTGATCAACGCCGGCAAGCAAACCGTGACCGCATTGCCGATGAGCTCGTATTTCTCCTCCGCCGACAGCTTCGCGATGATCCGCGGCGGACATATCGACATGGCCGTTCTCGGCGCGATGGAGGTCGCCGAGAACGGTGATCTCGCCAACTGGATGGTACCCGGCAAGATGGTCAAGGGAATGGGCGGCGCGATGGACCTGGTGGCCGGCGTGAAACGCATCGTGGTGGTCATGGAGCACATGTCCAAGGACGGCGAGTCGAAATTCAAGAAGCGCTGCGAGCTGCCGCTCACGGGCGTCAACGTGGTCGATATGCTGATCACCGATCTGGCGGTGTTCTCGCGGCCAACACGCAAGGACAAGTTCAAGCTCATCGAGGCCGCGCCCGGGGTTACGCGGGAGGAGATCCGGCGAAGCACGGCGGCGCAGTACACGGAGTGAGTCGGACTCAAGGGACCCCAGGGAGCGCGCCGCACGCTGCGCGTCCTCGGGGGCCCCGATCAGCTAGTCCGGAGGCTTGTCCGAGGACTGGGCGACTCGCCAGCTGAGCTTGAGATTCAGCCAGAAATTCCATCCCGTCACCGCCGCAATGGCCACCGCATTCGCGACATACCGGTTCATGTGCAAGACATTGAACTGTAGATTTAGAAGGACAGTATTGAGGACGACGCCCGCAAAACAGATCAGTTGAAACTTGCCGAAGCGCCGCAGACGCGCAGTCAAGCCCCACTGATGCGCGGAGACGTCGCCGAACGTCCAGACGTCGTTCCACAGAAAATTGTTGACGATGGCCGCTTCGGACGCGATGAGCTTGCTGCGGGTGAGCCCCCATCCCAGCATGGTCGGATCGCTCAGCACGAACAAGAGGCTCATGTCCACGATTACGCCCGACAGGCCGACCATGGCGAAGCGCAAGAAGCGGTTGACCGGCAGGCCCGACGTGCGCAGCCGTATCAGGTGGCGCAGGTAATCGAGATAAACGCCGAGCGTCGCCTTGCTACCGCCGTGAGCGCGTTCGTGGAAGACGTAAGGCACCTCGCCGATCCACGGAAAGCGCCCGCGTGCGAGCACTTCGATCAAAATCTTGTAGCCGAGAGGGCTCAGCGGCACACCCTCGACGGCGCTGCGGCGAATCATGAAAAAGCCGCTCATGGGATCGCTGACCCGGCCCACTACGCCGGGAAGCACCAGAAGTCCAATGAGCTGGGCGGCCCGGGAGACGATGCGACGCAGAATGCTCCAATCGCTGACCCCGCCGCCTTCCACGTGGCGGCTCGCCACCGCGATGTCGGCGCCACGCTTCATGAGCTGGTACAGCTCGACCACGAGGTCCGGCGGATGCTGAAGGTCCGCGTCGATCACGCATAGGAAAGCGCCGCGAGAGGCTTGCCAGCCTCGGATGACGGCGCTCGCGAGGCCGCGCTCGTGCGTGCGCCTCATGACGCGCAAGCGGGGGTAGTCGAGCGCGAGACGCTGTGCCACTTCCCAGGTCCTGTCCGGGCTGTTGTCGTCGACGACGATGAGCTCGTAATCAAGGCCGAGCGCCGGGTCGAGCGCCTGGGTGAGGCGCCGCACCAGCTCCTCGATGTTCAACGTCTCGTTGTAGGTGGGAATGACCACGGAGACCGCCGGTGGATGAACCGACGTGTCGCCGGCGGGGGCGGGACCCACGGCCAATGCACCGTCAGGGACGGGAACCAATTTCGAGAGTGGGGACTGCGATATTTTTTTCGGTCCGGGGTCGAGTTCACGCAGGGTCAGCCACTGACGGATATAGTCGGTCTGCCCGGCCGTTTGGGGGACTTGGGGCCAGGTTTGCGAGCGCGCGCTTTGCCGCCAAAGCCGGTTGAGCAGGGCGACGGCCTTCCTTCCGCTTTCCTCTTCCTCAGCCAAAAAACACCCGATGACGAGCCCGGTGCGTCCGATCCCCGCCCTGCAATGCACGTAGACACGCCGCTCTTTGGCGAGGGCGGCACGAATGGCGGCGAGCAGCGCTTTGGTTTGCGACACATTGAGCGGCACATCCATGTCGCCTATCGCGAAGCGCAGGTGATCGACGTTGGCTGGAAGCTGCCGGCGGTAATCCGGCAGTTCACCTTCCTCCGTCAAATCGATGAAGCAATCGACGCCCGCCTGGAGCATCTGCTGCAGGCGAGAGCGGCTGGCGTCCTCGTCAGTCCCATCGAGAACGCCATACGGATATTCGCCCGCCAGCAGCCGGCCAGGGATGACCCAGTAAGAGTTTGGAATCGGCCGATCCGGGCCAAGAATCGCCGCATTCGCTTTTTTCACGCCAGCGATCCTACCAGCGAACCCATCGGGTCACGTAGTCGGACTTACCAAACTGCGAGGTCCAGATCTTGTTGAAGCAACCGCACTGGTCCTGCGCTCGCCTCCGCAGCGGCAGACCAAGGCCGAATCAGGCACCGCGATTGCGCAGACGGGTCGTTCTAAACGCGACCAGGCCGCCCAGCGCCAGCGTGAGAGCCGCGATCACGGGCGTGGACCCAATCGACTGCGAGACCGCGGAATTGGATCGACTGATCCCAGCGTCGGTCGTGCAGACCCGGTAGGAGTAGCCCATGGTTCGCTCTATCCGGCAGTAATCGCGAGCCGAGGCGGCACCCGACAGCGCGGCGAGCAACACGACGAATCCGAATTTCTTGACCACTGCGAGCACCTCACTATGTGATGGTGCCATGCTAAGAAATGCGGTCGGCGACGGGTAGTGAACCATTGCCGCATTTGCAGAGGAGCGATCAACTATCGGCGGGGCTCGCGAGC
>Ga0182016_10004458_pt1 | contig 15471 bp, 15 predicted proteins | sample 712S2MmetaG_FD_120491 | JGI IMG/M metagenome (GOLD analysis project Ga0182016, IMG submission 120491) | Permafrost microbial communities from Stordalen Mire, Sweden - 712S2M metaG | ecosystem: Environmental > Terrestrial > Soil > Wetlands > Permafrost | place: Sweden: Stordalen | collected...
AACTCATCCTAACGGGTCTGTATCTTTCCAAATATGATTCGCTCGGATTGAGAAAACTTGGGTTCGACAACTTCATCGAAGCTTTCAACGTCATCGGTTATGCACTGGGTTCAAAGCCGATGAACATAAAAAACTATCGTGATGAGTTTGACCCACTGTTTCCGAACAAGAGAAAGGGGTGGCATAAGCGCCCGACACGGGACTATTGCCTCAAGGTCTATGAAACATACAAGGGTTTGGATTTCGAAACTTTCACCAGCCTGGTTGAATCATTTACCGGTTACAACGAGAACACTTGGAGCGAAGTGCAGACGAAGGGCGAAGTGGCCGAAACAGATTCGTTCTTCGCAAAGAGATTGATTACTGGGCTTGCAGCCGAGCAATACTTCGAGGCGGTGCAGCCCGACATATTTGAGTTCAAGGGTTACGTCCTTGAAAACACAACCCGTCTGGGATGCGGATATGACTTCAGGTTAAGGAAGGAGGCTGAGGACGATTATCTTGCCATCGAGGTCAAAGGCTTGAAAGCAAAGACCGGAAGTCTATCCCTGACTCCAAAGGAATACGATGTCGCCGCTTCTTTGACGAATCGTTTTTTCCTTTTTGTTGTAAAAAACTTCCGAGAAACACCGTTCCACGTAATTTACCCCAATCCATTGGCAGGCCAGCTTCGCTTCAAGAAGAAAGAAAGAGTGACCGTCAACATCTCTTGGCTGGCCAGTGTGTAATTATTAAACCGCCACAAACATTATTATATTATGCTGAACCGAGCAATTGCAGTTGACGCCGACCGGAACAACAACTCCATCATCGAAACAGACGCTGGCGACATCCTTGTGGCACCAGATTGGCCGCAAGATTGTGAATCACAGATTGTGTCCTATCGAAAGGGAAGCCGGACTTGCAAGGTTGTCTACCTCGAACAACTGTCAGAAGATATCAACCAAGCATTGAGCTTAATTAACCGTTCCGGTGTCGTTGGCAGGAAGAAGCCGGAGTGGTTTGTTCGGTTGCATGAATTGGCCGTCATCTGACGAACCAGAGAACCGATGCCATCGACATGAAATGCCGAGGAGCAGAAGGAGCATCTTGACCGCGCTGAATTCACCGTCTTTGAAAAGGTAATTGCTGAATCTAAGCTCGGTGCGGTGCTCAATGAAAAGCCTCCGCGAGCAACCCCGGCGGTGGCGCTCCCAAAGTGCTATCGCCAGCGCATCATCCCCGATGACATTTTCCCGCATCGGAAACATCCTGACGTTCGCCTCGCGCGCCGTGCTAATACCATTGCCAGTCTTGCCCGCGTCATCAGCGAGCGGAAAGTTTCAAAAGGGCTGCGGCAAACACTCTTGACTCAGGCTCGTCGCTTGGAACGACTGGCTAAAGAACGACTTGAGCATTTTCCAAAAGACACAGACGGGGAAGAATCTATTGCTGACTAGCCTGCCCCGGCGGAAATTCAAACATTTAAGGGCAGCACCATCCCTCAATACTGACCGCCCGGAAGCTTAACCCCTTCCGGGCGGCTTGGTTTTAACGCCCAGCCACTTTTTGGCCAGCCCAACGGGCTTGGCATCCATACCAACGGCCTTGGAACCGGCAGCAACAGGCTTGGAGACCAGATATACGGGATTTTTGTCGGCAAATTCGGCCTTGGAAGTCACGCCGACGACCTTGGAAGTGACGCCAACGACCTTGGACATCGCAGCAACGACCTTGGAAGTCACGCCAAGGGCCTTGGAAGTGACAGCAACGACCTCGGAAGTCGCAGCAACGGCCTTGGAAGTGGCAGCAACGACCTTGGAAGTCGCGCCAACGGCCTTGGGGCGATGCCAAAACCGGTCGGCGAGGCTTTTTAGCCGGTTTGCGCCAGTCTGGCGCAGGATCGGCGCGGATTCGAAGGGTTCTGTGGCAGGTGGCCGTTGCGCCGTGGCTGGTTCAGGCACTTGGCTTCCGATTGAAAGCCGGTTGCCACCGGCTCGAACCCCGTTGGCCGTCAGGCGCGGAGTTCGGCGGGCAACTGGATTTTCAATGTCTCCAGCACCTTGGCGTGCGCCGCGTTCACTTCGGCATCCGTCAGCGTCTTGTCGGCCGCGCGGTAGGTGAACGCATAGGCTAGGCTCTTTTGCCCGTCCGGCACGCCCTTGCCCCGGAACACGTCGAAGAGTTCCACGCTCGCCAGGTTCGCGGCCTTGGCCGATTTGACGGCCGCCAAGACCGTCTCGTGCGTGGTGGCTTCCGGCACCAGCATCGCCACGTCGCGCCGGCTGGACGGGAATTGCGGCAGCGGCTTGAAGGCTTTCGTGGCGTTGCGTCTGGCGAGCAGCAGATCCAAATTGAATTCCGCCAGAAACACGGCGTCGCGCAAATCGTATTTCTTGGCGAGCGTGGGCAGCAACTGGCCGAGTTCGCCCAGCGGCAGTTTGCCGCCCAGCGTGACGTCGGCGGACTCCAGAAACAGCGCCGTGCTTTCCGCCCGCTTGCCAAAGACGATGCCACGCAGGCCGAATTGCTCCAGCATTTCCTCGACGAGGCCTTTCAGGTCGTAGGCGTCGAACTTCGCTTCCCGTTCGTCGCCGCTCCAGAAATTCGCCGCGCGCTGGCCGGTGAGGGCGATGGCGACGCTGCGGTTTTCTTTCGTCTGCCCGTTCGCGGCGGTGAACACGCGGCCGACCTCGAACAACGCCACGTCGTTATTTTTGCGGGTGAGATTGTGCCGGAGCGAATGGATCAAGCCGGGAAGCAGCGACGGCCGCAGCACGTCCATGTCGCTGCTCAACGGGTTGGCGAGCGCGACCGCTGCGCCATTTGAAATTTGAAATTCGGAATTTGAAATCAGCGTTTGTCCCTGCGCCTCGTTCAGGCCGAGGCCGGTGAGGATGCGGCGCACGTCGCCGATCTGATCATAGACGGAATCAAATACATTTGCGCCGAGCGCGCCGCGCGGCGGCGTGCTGGGAATCTTATCAATGCCGTAAAGCCGGCCAACTTCCTCAATGAGGTCCACTTCGCGCTTCAAGTCCACGCGCCACGACGGGATGCTGAAAGTGGCTTCGCCGGGTTCCTGTTTGACCAGGCCGAGGCCGAGCTTGGTAAGGAAGCTGATTTGATCCTGATGCGAAATGCCGACGCCGAGCAAGTCCTTCGACTTGGCGAAGTGCAGCGTGATTTGCTTTTCCGCTTTCGCCGTCGGCTGAACGTCCACGCCGCCTTCGGCCAACTGGCCGCCGGCGGTTTCCAAAATCAACTGCGCCGCGCGCCGGCTGGCCCAATCACAGATGCCAACATCCGCGCCGCGCTCGAAGCGGTAGCTGGATTCGCTGCGCAGCCCAAGCAGCTTGCTCGTGCGGCGGATGTTCACCGGCGCGAAATACGCGCTCTCGATGAGCACGTCTTTGGTGTCATTGTTAATTTCCGTGTTCGCGCCGCCCATGACGCCGGCGAGCGCGATGCCTTTTTGCTCGTCGGCGATGAGGAGCATTTCGTTCGTCAGCGTGCGCTCCTGATTGTCGAGTGTCTTGAATTTTTCGTCCCCAGCCGCGCGCCGCACGACGATGGTGGGCTTACCGTTCGCGCCCTTGGCGATGAGGTGATAATCAAATGCGTGCAGCGGCTGGCCGCTTTCGAGCATGACGTAGTTGGTCACGTCCACGACGTTGCTGATGCTGCGGATGCCGACTTTCTCCAAGGCGCTGCGCAGCCAATCGGGACTCGGCCCGACCTTCACGCCTTTGATGACGCGCGCGGTGTAGCGCGGGCAAAATTCCGAATCGTCAAGGCGAACGGAAACCAAGTCTTGGACGTTGAATGTTGAATGTTGAATGTTGAATGTTGGAACGCGTAGCGCGTTGCCCGTGACGGCCGCGATTTCGCGGGCGATGCCGATGACGCTGTTCAAGTCCGGCCGGTTCGGCGTGACTTCGAGATCGTAAACCACATCGCTGCCGCTGCGGCCAAGGTATTCGCCGAACGGCTGGCCGACCTTGGCGTCCTCGCGCAGGATGAGCAGTCCGTCTTCCTTTTTGTGGCCGATGGCTTCGGGATCGAGGCCGAGTTCCTCGTGCGAGCACAACATGCCGTGGGACTCGACGCCGCGAATCTTGCCGACTTTGATGGTTAACGGCTCCTTGTCGCCGGGCTTCAGCGGGAGCGACGCGCCGGGCAGGATGAGCGGCACTTTGTCGCCGGCTTTGAAATTCTGCGCGCCGCAGACAATCTGGCGTTCGCCGGTGCCGTCGTTGACGCGGCAGAGCGAGAGCTTATCGGCACCCGGATGCTTGTCGCGCGTGACGACCTGCGCCACGACGATGCCGTCGAACGCGCCGGAAATTTTCTGCACGCCCTCGACTTCAAGGCCGAGCATGGTGAGGCGCTCGGTCAATTCCTCGGGCGACCAGTTGAAATCAACGTATTGTTTGAGCCAGTTCAGGGTGACTTTCATTGCAAAATTGTCCGTAATGAAACACTAAAATCGCCGCGCTCGAAACCAAATTCTTTTTCGAAGCTTCAGTGGCCGGGCGGCAAGGTGGTCGTCTCGCTCGCTGCGCTCGACAGCCGGCGCGGGCATTGTTAGCGTGGCGGCATGAATTTTCTCGTCACCGGCGGCGCGGGCTTCATCGGCTCGCACGTTTGCGAACGCCTGCTCCACGACGGCCACCGCGTCTGGGCGTTCGACGACCTGAACGATTTCTATGACCCGGCCATCAAGCGGCAGACACTGGCGGACATCGCGGCGCTCGGCAGGCCGTTCACCTTCGTCCACGGCGACCTTACGGATGCGCGCGCGGTCAACGAACTTTTTGCCGCAACAAAATTTGACCAAGTCATTCATCTCGCCGCGCGCGCGGGCGTGCGTCCGAGTCTGGAACAACCGGCGCTCTACCAGCGCGTAAACGTCGAAGGCACGGTGAATCTCCTCGAAGCCGCCCGCAAAACCGGCGTAAAGAAAATCACCCTCGCGTCGTCATCGTCCGTTTATGGCGTGAACGCGAAAGTGCCGTTCAGCGAGCGCGACCCGATTTTTTCCGCCATCTCACCTTACGCCGCCAGCAAGCTGGCGTGCGAGGCGCTCGGCCACACCTATCATCACGTTTACAAAATGGACGTGGCGATGCTGCGCTTCTTCACGGTCTATGGCCCGCGCCAGCGGCCGGACTTGGCAATTCACAAATTCACCAGGCTCATGGACGCAGGCAAACCGATTCCGGTTTTCGGCGACGGCAGCACGGCGCGCGACCACACTTTCATCACGGACATTTTGGACGGCGTCATCGCCTGCACGAAAAAAGAGTTCGGCTTCGAGATTTTCAACCTTGGCGAGTCGCAGACCATCCGGCTGGATACATTGATTTCACTCATCGAATCCGCGCTCGGCAAAAAAGCCGTCATTGACCGGCAGCCGTTGCAGCCCGGTGATGTGCCGATCACCTTTGCCGACATTTCCAAGGCGCAAAAAATGCTCGGCTACCAGCCGCAGGTGAAGGCGGAAAAAGGCGTCCCGTTATTTGTTGATTGGTTCCGCAAAAACCGGCACTAATGGCGCATTCAGTTGATCCAATGAGCGACAAACAAATCACCCGGCCACCGTTCCGCGAGGCGCTGGCCGCCTGGCGGGAATTTCTGGCCACGCAGAAACTGCCGGCCGAGCCGCTCTGGATTTTTGCCGAGAACCTCTGCTTCGAGCCCTCGTCCGCGATTCCCGGCAGCCTGCGTGTCGGCTTCCAGACCCGCTTTACGCCGCCGGCGGCGGATGCGCTGGAAATCGCTTATGACCAGTTTGGCGAGACGGGCGCGCGGATGGTTTTTTACCGGCTTGGTTCCTGCGCGCGCGTCTCCGTCTGCCTTTTGCTCTGCGATCCGTGGTTTGAGAAACACGGCGAGCGCGACGGATTCACGCGCCGTGACGACTGGGGAATTTCGTTTTACGGCGGCGTGGCCGGAAACATTGAGGAAATCACCGACCTGACCCGCTGGCTGCGCCGGGTGAAACGGAATTACGCCTTCCGCGATTTTGACTTCGCAATGTCGCTCGCCACGATTGACGAAATTAAAATCCACGGCCGCGCCTTGCAACCTTACGAGCGTTATGCCGAAACCATGCTAAACCGCCTGCGCCGGGTGCTGGGCAATCCGGCTTGACCGCCTGTCAGTTGGTGGCGTCACGCGGGGATTGCAGCCGAATGCCGGGCGCGCTGATTTCGTTCGTCGGCTTTGGTTCTTTTGTTTTGAAGGCGGAACGCAGCAGCCAGTGGCGCTTCAAGCCCTGCACCAGATCATCCGAGTCCGTCACAATCTTGGAGATGCCGCCGAGCATGTTTGAATTCGATTGCACCTGGACATTGAGGTTGCTGGTGATGCCAGTCAGGTTTTCCAGTGTCGTGCCAACCTGCCCGGTGAGCTGGTTCAAATTGGTGTCCACATTGACGAGCAGCGAATTGGCGTTCGTCAGCGCCGACTCCATTTGGAAATGCGAATTGGTGCCGAGAGCCCACAGCGTCAGCCCGCCCGGCTCGCGCAACTGGCCGCTGATGTTCGCAAAATTGGTGACGAGCGGTTGCGCGGCGACGATGGCGGTGTTCAGGTTGGAAGTGATGTTTGCGGCGTTGTCCAGCACGGCAGCGAGTTTGTTCGTCAGCGCAAGAATTCCCGGCAGCGCCGCCTGCACCTGCGAAACCATCGCCTGCAACTGGTCGCCAATGGCGGGCGCTTCGGCGGCGTGCAGCTCGTAGGCGTTGGTTTCGTCCTCGTTGCGGTAATCGTAGTCCTGATAACGCTGCAACGCCTCATTCCAGACCGCGTTGATGTGCCGTTCATTGGCCGGAATATGAAAGGCGAGGATGGTTTCCGGTTTCATCTCGGCAATGCGCGTCAGGTTTGACTGGACCAACGGGCTGAAGGCGCGGATCACGAGATTGGAGTTCTCGTCAAAAAAATTCTCCGCCAGCCGCCAAACCTCCGGGTCCGGCAGTTTTTGCGCCTGTTCCAGCGTGAGCGTTTCGAGCCGCCGCGTGTTGTAAATGCCGAAGCCGTTGGTGCCGCGCGTGACCTCCAGCGAGCATTTGCCGAGAAAATCCGCATTCAGTTTCACCACGGAACCTTTGCTCCAGATGTAGCCGTAATAGGGCTGGCCGTTTTTATTGACCTGATTGACGATGAACTCGATCCGGACGTTGTGGGGCGTGCGCGGCGGCATGGCCGCAATGCCGGTGATCTGGCCGACCTGAAAACCCATCAGGACGACGGGGTCGCCCACATTCAAACCGGCGGCGTTGTTGACGTAGGTGTAAAATTTGGCCTTGACCAGAAACCAGCCTTTGCGCTCGGCGGTGTGGTAAAGGTAATAGCCAAAACCAAACAGCAGCAGCGCGGTCGCGAGGAACACAAACCAGCCCACGGCGCGCTCCATCTTATTGAGGCGCGTGCGCAGTTGCGGGGTCAGATCTTGCAGCGGCATAAAATTATCGGGTCACATTGTTGCGCCGGCCGGCTCGGCCAGCAATTCTTTTACGGCGTGGCTGGCGGACGACGCGACGTCGCTCCAGGCGCCGGCCACGGAAAAACTTTTTTCGTGCAGCACGGCAAATTTTCTCCGCGCGTGTTGCCAGGGGCGCAAGTCGTCGGTTACCGCCACCAGCGTTAGCGGCTGGCCGCCAAACCATGCATGGCCGTGCCAGAGCTGGTCGAGAAATTGCAGCAGCCATTGGCGATGCCGCGCGCCGAGGCCGCCCAGCGGATTGTCGAGCAGCAGCAGATCCGGCTTGAGGATGAGGGCGCGGGCCAAGGCCGCGCGCTGCCGCCAGTTGGCGGAGAGATTGGACGGGGTGGTGTCGGCGAACGGCGTGAGTTCGAGCATTTCCAGCAAATCTTCCACCACGCGCGCGAGTTCGGCGACGGGCAGATTTTGATGGTAGCGCAGCGGCAGCGCCACGTTTTCCGCGACGGTCAACTGGCTGAATAATTTTCCGCCGGCGAACACAAAACCCACGCGCAGGCGTTCGGCCAGTTGGGCCTCGCCAAAGGCGTTCGTCTCGCAGCCGAACACGCGGCAGCTTCCGCGCGCCGGCAGCAGCAGCCCGGCGGCGGTCATCAGCAAATCACTTTTGCCGGACTGCTGCTGGCCGGCGACCACCCAGAATTCGGCCGGTGACACCGACCAGTTCACGTTTTCCACGACCGTCAGCGACGAGTCGCGCAGCGTGCAGATGGTGGCCTCGCGCATTTCGACAACGGCTGGAATGAAAGAGTTTTCGTTCATGTCACGAGGTAAAGCACGATGAACACGGCGTCAATCAGCACGCAAACGACCACGCCTTGCGTGACTGCGCGCACGGCCACACGCGAGACGTCGTCAAGTCGTAGCGGTTGCGCGAGGCCGTGGTAGCACGTCACGATGGCGATGAAAAATCCGAACGCCACCGTCTTCAACGCCAGCAACACGAAATCCAGCCAGTTCAGCGCCTCGGCAATTTGCCGGTAGTAATCGCCCGGCGTCAGCGGCACGTTCTGCAAAAAGGCAAACAGGTAGCCGCTCGCCAGTGCGCCGATGATCAGATAAATCGTCAGCGAAAAAATTCCCAGCGCCATGCCGATGACGCGCGGCACGATGAGATAATGCACCGGGTCAATGCCCAGCGCCTCCAGCGCCTCGACTTCGCCGAGCGCGCGCGCCGTGCCGAGTTCAATCACATTTGCCGTGCCGACGCGCGCCAGCACGAGCATGGCCGTGAGCAGCGGGCCGAGCTCGCGCACGATGACAATCACCATCGTCGAGCCGAGATATTCCGTCGCGCCAACTTTCGCCAGCGCCGAAACCGTCTGGCCGATGACCAGAAAGCCCAGCGCCAGCGCGACGAAAAAAAACATCGGCATCAAGCCGACGCCGGCGCGGTTGATTTCGCGGCGGACACGCGGCTGCATCACGCTGTGCGCCGCGCCGAATTTTTTGAGGATGACGCCAACCGTGATCAGCGCAAAGGCGCCCAGTCCTTGAACCGTGAGCAGGGCGAGGAATAATTTTCGTCCAAGCCGATCGGTGTAGGATTTGGGCACGGCGGCATGACGAAACACCTGAATGTTCGTCAACTGAAAGGCCTTTGCCAGATTTTCGCGCACGCCAGCAGCGTAGTGTCCCGCTGGCGTCCGGTCAAAGTTGTTTGCGCGCACTCGTTCGGCGGGGCTAGCGCAACGCGGCCAAAAAACAAAAATTGTGTGGGAAAACACAAAATCAGGTTGGTTAATCTTTTCGAGAAGGGAGAAAGTCGTAGCGAGTCCAAAAAATAATTCACATCACCAACCCGCCTAATTATGTCCACCAACTCCCGACCGACTATCTGGGAGCATGCCCAGTCCAAGGGCGTTTCGCGCCGTGACTTTCTCGCGGCCTGCGCCTGGATGACCGCCATGCTCGGCCTGCCCGCCAGCGCCGTCGCGCAAGTTACCAAGGCGCTCGAAACCAAGCCGCGCCTGCCCGTGCTGTGGTTTCATTTCCAGGAATGCACCTGTTGCTCGGAATCCTTCATCCGGTCGTCGCATCCGATTGTGGCGGACCTCATCCTCGACAAAATCTCGCTCGACTACACCGAGACGCTCATGGCTGCTTCCGGCCACCAGGCCGAAGACGCGTTGCGCGACACGATGACCAAATACAAAGGCGAGTATCTCATGCTGGTCGAAGGCTCGGTGCCGACCGCGGACGGCGGCGTTTATTGCTGCATCGGCGGTCGCACCGCGCTGGATATTTTGCAGGAAGCGGCGGCCGGCGCGAAGGCGCTGATTTGCTGGGGCAGTTGCGCGAGCAATGGCTGCGTGCAGGCGGCCAAGCCAAATCCGACCAAGGCCACGCCGATCCATGAACTCATTTCCGGCGTGCCGATGATCAAGGTGCCGGGCTGCCCGCCCATCGCCGAAGTGATGACGGGAACGATTGTGCATTTGCTCGCCTTCGACCGCATCCCGCAACTCGATGGGCTGGGCCGGCCGGAAGCGTTTTATTCCCGGCGCGTTCATGACACTTGTTATCGCCGGCCAAACTACGACGCCGGCTTGTTCGTCAATTCCTTCGACGACGAAAACGCCAAGCGCGGATTCTGCCTCTACAAAATGGGCTGCCGCGGCCCGGTGACTTACAATTCCTGCGGCGTGATGCGCTGGAATGGCGGCGTGAGTTTTCCGATCGAATCCGGCCACGGCTGTATCGGCTGCAGCGAGGGAAATTTTTGGGACAACGGCCCGTTCTACCGGCATCTGCCCAACTTCCCCGGCTTCGGCATCGAAACCACGGCGGACAAGGTCGGCGTGGTGGCGGCCGCAGTGACGGTCGCCGGCATCGCCGCGCACGCGATTTCCACCAACATCCGCAAACGGAAATTGATCAAGGAAGAACTCGCGTCGAGCGAAGACGTGAAAGACGGCCGCGCGGAACAAGGCGGTTCCTAAACTCAACGGAATTTTCAACCAGGAATATTTATGGCTGCAAAAAGAATTGTCATTGATCCGGTCACCCGCATTGAAGGCCACCTCCGCGTGGAGGTCGAGGTGAACGACGGCTTCGTCACCGAGGCGTTCAGTTCCGGCACAATGGTGCGCGGGCTGGAAATCATTTTGCGCGGACGCGATCCGCGGGACGCTTGGGCGTTCGCAGAGCGCACTTGTGGCGTCTGCACAACGGTCCACGCGCTCGCGTCCGTGCGCTCCGTCGAGGACGCGCTGGGCATTGTCATTCCGCCGAATGCCGAACTGATCCGCAATCTGATGTTCTGCGCGCAATATATGCAGGACCACGTCGTGCATTTTTATCACCTGCACGCGCTCGACTGGGTGGACGTGGTTGGCGCGCTCAAGGCCGATCCGAAGGCCACGTCGGAACTGGCGCAAAGCATTTCCAACTGGCCGAAAAGCTCGGTCGGCTATTTCTCGGATGTGCAGAACCGGATCAAGAAATTTGTCGAGAGCGGACAGCTCGGCATTTTCGCCAACGGCTATTGGGGGCATCCGGCCATGAAGCTGCCGCCGGAAGCGAATCTGATGGGTGTCGCGCACTACCTCGAGGCGCTCGACTGGCAGAAGGAAATCGTCAAGGTCCACACCATCTTCGGCGGCAAGAATCCGCATCCGAATTATTTGGTCGGCGGCGCGCCGTGCTCGCTGAACATCGATGAGGCCAACGCCATCAACGCCGAGCGCTTGGCCTTCGTCGGCAAGCTGCTGGCCGACGCGAAGACGTTTGTGGAGCAGGTTTACATTCCGGATTTGCTCGCCGTCGCGTCGTTTTACAAGGACTGGGCGGCCATCGGCGGCGGCCTAAAAAATTATCTGTGCTACGGCGATTTACCGATGAACGGCTTTGGCGATCCCAGCAAATTAAAGTTTGTGCGCGGTGCGATTTTGGACCGCGACTTGAGCAAGATCCACGAGGTGGACGCGCACGATCCGCAACAGGTCAAGGAATCCATCCCGCATTCCTGGTATGAATATTCCGACGGTGACGCGGCGGCGAAGCATCCGTGGGACGGCGAGACCAAGTTGAATTACACCGGCCCGAAACCGCCTTACGACCAGCTCAACGTGGAGGGGAAATATTCCTGGCTCAAGACGCCGCGTTGGAACGGCCACGCCATGGAAGTTGGTCCGCTCGCGCGGATGCTCGTCGGCTACGGCGCCGGCCGCACTGACATTCAGGAAGCGGTGAACATGGTGCTGAAGAAACTCGACGTGCCGGTCGGCGCTTTGTTCTCCACGCTTGGCCGCACGGCGGCGCGCGGCATCGAGACTTATCTGGTGGCGCAATGGGCGCAGGAATTTTACAGCGATCTTTTGGCGAACATCAAAAACGGCGACTCCCGCACGTTCAACGGCGAGAAGTGGGAGCCAGATACCTGGCCCACCAAGGCCAAGGGTGTCGGCATGAGCGAAGCTCCGCGCGGCGCGCTCGCGCATTGGATTGTCATTGAGGACAAGAAAATCGCCAACTACCAGCTTGTCGTGCCCTCGACGTGGAACGCTTCGCCGCGCGACGGGCAGGGCCAGCGTTCGGCCTACGAAGCTTCGCTCATCGGCACGCCGGTGGCCGATCCCGAAAAACCGCTCGAAATTATCCGCACGATCCACTCGTTTGATCCGTGCCTGGCCTGCGCCGTTCATCTTTACGATCCACAGGGCCGCACGCTCAACCGCGTCACCGTCGGCGGCTAGGAGGCATTATGCAAAAAGCCACACTCGGCCGCGTCTATGTCTGGGAGATTCCCGTCCGGTTTTACCACTGGCTCAACGCGCTCAGCCTGGTCGTGCTGTGCGTGACCGGCTATCTCATCGGCGCGCCGCTGGCCATCCAGCGCGCGTCTGAGGCGTCGTTCGCGTATTGGTTCGGCAAGGTGCGCTTCATCCATTTTCTCTTCGCCTACATTTTCTTTTTCAACTTCCTCTTCCGCATCTACTGGGGTTTCGTCGGTAACCGGTATGCGAACTGGAAAAACTTTCTGCCGTTCCGCAAAAAACAGTGGCAGGAGATCAAGCAGGTCATCGCCGTGGATATCCTGCAACGGGACAACACGCCCATCGAAACCATCGGGCACAATGCCGTCGCCGGCTTCACCTACTTCATGACGTTTCTCGCCTTCCTGTTCCAGTGCATCACCGGCTTTGGCCTTTACGCCGCGATGAGCAAATCCTGGTTCCCGCAGCTCTTCGCGTGGATTGTGCCGCTGATGGGCGGCGATTTCGCCGTGCGCCAATGGCATCATGCGTTCATGTGGTTCTTTATTTTGTTCGCCCTGGTGCATGTTTACATTGTTTTCTATCATGACTACGTGGAAGGCCGTGGCGAAATTTCCTCCATGGGCAGCGGTTGGAAATTCATCGAGAAGGAATATCATCCGATTTTGAAAGACGCGAAATCTGCCGGCGAAAAGAAAAAATGAACCTCCCCGTCGGCACACAAAAACCGCTCATCCTCGGCGTCGGCAATCTGTTGATGGGCGATGAAGGCGTCGGCGTCACCGCCATCCGGCATCTGGAAGCAAAGGGTTTTGCCGAAAACGCGGAACTGGTGGACGGTGGCACGAGCGGCTTTCATTTGCTCGGCCTCTTCCGCGACCGACAACACATCATTCTTATTGACGCCGCGACCGACAGCAAACCCGTCGGCACCGTGTCGTTTATCCGCCCGCGCTACGCAAGCGATTTTCCGACGACGCTCACCGCGCACGACATCGGGCTGAAAGATTTGCTCGAATCTGCGGCGCTGCTCGGTGATTTGCCGGAAGTGGATTTGATCACCATTTCCATCGGCGACCTTGGCCTGATGACCATGGAACTTTCTCCGGAAGTCGCCGCCGCGCTGCCGCAGATCGAAACGCTGGTGCGTCGGTGTCTTGAAAAAACAGATTTTCCGTCGGACGAACCTATTCTTCGGTGATGACGGTATCGCTGTGCTCGTAGCCGGGCGCGCAGCAGCAAAGCAGGCGCAGGATTTCGGTGCCGGTGTTCCAGAGCTTGTGTTTCTGGCCGGGCGGAATGGCAATGGCATCGCCGGGTTTCACGTCTTGCAGTTCGCCTTCGATGCGGATTTTTCCAACGCCGTGCGTGATGAAATAAATCTCCTCGGCGCGCGGATGAAAATGTTCCTGCGTCGCGCCGCCGACGGGCAAGCGCGCCTCGGCGAGGCTCTGGTTGCGGATGGCGGAGTTTCGGTGCGCCAGCAGTTCACGGATTTCCGAGCCGTCCTTGGTGGTGAACGGCGCGGTTTCATTGAGGTTTTTTGCTTCCATAAAATAATTGTGCTTAAAAACTTTCCGGTTCCTTGAAAACATTCGACCAGTCCATTTGGCCGAGCGCCACGCCGGCGACGATTAAAATCATCGCCGCGCAAAAGGTCGGCGTGATGGGCTCGCCGAGCGCGAAATGCGCCCAGACGGTCGTGGACAGCGGGATCAAATTATTGAACAGCATCACGCGGCTGGTCTGCCAGTGGCGCAGGGCAGAATTCCACAGCGCATACGGCACCACGCCGCCGAATAGAATGGCGAGCGCCTGCACGCCGAGATGTGGCGCGTCCAGCACGAGGCCGTGCCGGGCGATTTCGATCAGGGCGATGGGCAGCAGCCACACGCCGGACATCCACATGGCATTCGCCGCGACTTCGACGCCGTGGATGGTGCGCGCGAGGATGCGGCTCTGGTGGTTGTAATTTGCCCAAAGCAGGCTGGAACCGAGACCGCAACATTCGCCGGCGAGGTTGAAGCTGGAATTTTTCAACGCCGGCCAGAACAAAACCAGGACGCCCGTCACCGCCAGCAACGCCGCGCCGTAACGGCGGACGCTTGACCAGTTTTTCTGCGGACGTTGTTCGACGAGCAGCGCCCAGACTGGCGACGCGCCGATGTAAAGTGCGACGTGCGAGGCCGACGTGAGCCGCAAGGCCCAGCAGAACGCGATGGTGTAGGCCGCCAAGCTCAAGCCGCCGCGCAGCCAGAGCTGGCGGCGCTGGGCGGGCGCGAGCGGCTGGAATTCTCCCAGCAGATTCGTGAAGCGCAGCACGGCGAGCAGGATAATCCCGGCGAACAAAAAACGCGTCATGCCGGTGAACACCGGCGGCCAAGCGGCGACCAGCCATTTAGTTCCGGCGTTGTTGCCGCCCCACAGAAAGACGACGAGCAGCAGGCTGCCGGCGATGGTGGCATTGTTTTTGTTTTCCGACACGCGGCGAAGTTAAGCCATCACGGAAAAGTTGCGAACGAAAACTACACCAACTAGCGCGGCTCCAAGGCGGAGCCGAAATTCGGCCAGCACCAACCAGGCTCACGGACACATCACCCTTCGTCCGGTTCCCAGAAGCAGTCGTGCTTTTTGGATTCCTCGAACATCTCTTCCAGCAACGAACTGACGTGCGTCGTGCGGAATTCGACTTCTTCCATCACCGCTTCGGGGGTTTCCAGCAAGACCAACCCGCCGCTTTCCGCGACCAGCAGGTGCGCATGGGAGCCTGTGCCCGTGGTTGTGCCGCCCATCTTTTGCAGGAACGGATTCATACCTGACAGTTGCCCCGTTTGGGCAAAGTTGCAAGCAGTATTTTATTATTCGGGAACCGGCATTTTGCGTGCCCGCCCGGTGGAAATTGATTTGACGGGCGCGCGGGAAAATCTACTTTGCCGGCATGGATCATTCACCCGGTTTTCTCAAGCTCGTCGGCGAAGCCAAAAAACATGTCAACGAAATCAGCGTGGCCGAGGCGCGCGCCAAACTCGCCACGCATCCCAAGGTGGTGCTGATTGACGTGCGCGAAGATCACGAGTGGTCGGTCGGCCACGCGGCGGAGGCCGTGCATCTCGGTAAGGGAATTTTGGAGCGCGACCTGGAAAAACTTTATCCCGACGCGAACACGGAAATCATCATGTATTGCGGCGGCGGCTTCCGTTCGGCGATGGCGTGTGACGCGGCGCAGCGGATGGGCTACAAAAAAGTCCACTCGCTCATCGGCGG
>Ga0182016_10004460_pt1 | contig 15462 bp, 17 predicted proteins | sample 712S2MmetaG_FD_120491 | JGI IMG/M metagenome (GOLD analysis project Ga0182016, IMG submission 120491) | Permafrost microbial communities from Stordalen Mire, Sweden - 712S2M metaG | ecosystem: Environmental > Terrestrial > Soil > Wetlands > Permafrost | place: Sweden: Stordalen | collected...
ACCGGCACAGAATTTCTAAATAACTCGACGTCAATATTACCAACAAATAATTCACTGTTGCCGGGCACAAACCGGTAAGCTACATGGTGAGTCTGGGCGTACTCTAATATCTCGTGATTCCGTTGATCATTGGCATAGAGCTCGGTCTGAATTATCGCGCTAAAGACCAGCTTCCCGTGACTAATTACTTCGTCAAAATCACTGAAGAAACTTATATGATCCAGTTTTGGAAGCTGCTCTTTGCCGCCAACAACTCCAACAATTTTATAGCCAGTTGTTTTGTAGTCTCCAAGAGACTCAACTAATTCCCGGGTCATTTCAGTATTACCAATAAGCAACACCTTATTGATCCCAATTCCGCGGCTATAGAGTTTAGTCCTTACATAGCGGATAAAGTTACGAAAGACGACTAGAAGTATAAAACTGAGTATAAAGCCATAAATTGGGACTAACTTAGCTGGAAATATCGGGTTTAGTGAAAGAAAGTTCCAAAATACTACAAATAAAAGCCCCAAAAATGATCCGACTAATAGTAGCCCCAATTCTTGAAAACGTTTCTCGTAAATATATTGGTTATATAAACCAATAAGTGCAAAAATAATGATCCAAAAAGGCAAGAGGCTGAGGAAAACTCCGATATAGGTTGAAGCATGGATTGGGTGAGCCACGGCTACCGTATAAAAATGAGACCTTATAAAGTAAGCTGCCCCAAAAGCTAGGACTAGGGCTATAAAGTCACCGATGACTAGAAATATGTTATAGACGATTGAAGTATTATTTTTCAAGAAATATCCTCATAAGCTACCACTGATTGTAGCATTAACTGAGGCAAAATTCGCAGCTATTAACACTTTGAGCTAAAAACTGCGATATAATGATTTTATGAACGAAAAGCAAACAGTTCTACCAACAAAAAAACAAAAAGAACTTCTTATCTACATTGAAGCTTTCGTGTCTGAACATGGCTATAGCCCCAGTTATAGAGAGATTATGGCCGGCCTAAACTATAATTCTGTGGCAACGGTTGCACTGCATGTTAACAATCTTATTACACGGGGCCACCTAGTAAAACGTGATCGTAGTGCCCGGTCTCTGGCTGTAACTACGGACAGTGAGTCAGCTTCTAAAATAGTAACTAACCAAGTAAAACCCGGTGAGGAGCGCTGGATTATTGAAAAAGTTAACTATTTTTTCGATCAAGCCGAAAAGTCGGCTAGCCCTACGCCCTCTGAAATTGATCAGCTCTACGTGCTTGTTGGAGCACTAAAAGTTCTTGGTTTAGACGGAGCATCCCAGAGTTTCTTGCCAAGGCTAAGTGACTTACGTAAACGAACCCAAAAAACATGAAAGCTACCTATCAGTACAGTACTCGTAAGCGCCGGGGGTTTGGCCATTTTTTATTAAGAGCCATTGAAGTAGTAGTTGTTGTTGCCGGAGTCTTAGTCGGACTATTTATTCTCTTTAGTCATTTTCAACCAAAACATAAAGTCGTAAACGGTAAAGCGGTTAGTGTGCCGCAGTTAGTAACAACCACACCAGTAATTACCATAAAAGAGCCAACCTTTACCTTTCAGCTACCATCGGACTGGATACAGGTCGCTTCAGTTGACGTTCCAGAGGATCACTCTATTACCTGGCAAGCTACGGCCAAGAACTACAATGACCGCATCTTGCAGATATATATTGACACTCCACCTACGACTCTCAATGTTAACGCTGAGTTACCCATCCAACCAGACGGTAACCGTATAACAGTTGGCACTCTATCGGAGAACTGTTCAAACTTTACTCCCGGTGGGACTCAGAACGATCTTTTGGCTGAAACCTTGCCACCGAAACAATCGGAATGGGACGACGTTAACTTTATATGTGATCTGGCTAGATTTACCGATAATCAGATTGGCACCGGAACGGTTGGCTCACCAATTAACACCACAACTATTACCGGCCCAACAAAGGGCACCCATACTTATTTCTTTCTCTTCTCGGATCGAAATATTGTTCCTGATGAAACAATTTTATATAACGCTTTAGATAGCTTCAGAGCTTTATAACTAAAGTGTCTAAGTAACCAGATAATCTATATAATAAGAGGCTATGATAGATGACTTTGATCCATACCTAGAATTAGTCAAAGATAAATCTGAAGCCTTATTTTGTGATAGCTGCGGCTTTTATCCCTTGGAGCCAGTTCATGGTCACTTTGCCTGCCCATCATGCCACATGATTACTAAATGCTGTGAAGGCTCACCGATGGAGATAAGTAATGACTAAACCAAGAATTGGCATATTCGCCGGCACCTTTGACCCAGTCCATGCTGGCCACATCTTCTTTGCACTTGAAGCTATAAAGCAGGCAAAGTTAGATAAGGTTATATTTTTGCCTGAACGCCGGCCGCCCCACAAGCAGGGAGTCGAGCACTTTGGCCACCGAACGGCTATGATAACCCAGGCCATAAAGCCCTACGATAAATTAGAACTGCTGGAACTACCAGATATGTTTTTTAACGTTACTCGTACTTTGCCGCAGTTACGAAAAAAATTCCCCAAAAGCCAACTGTATTTCTTAATGGGCTCAAATAACGTTAAAGATATGAACCGGGCTAGTTGGGCAGAGAAGTCTATTGAGCGCTACTTTAAAGCTGGCAACCTAATTGTTGCGCTGCGTGACGAGGACGATCTAAAGTCTCTAGAGCTAAGTCTGGTATCTTTACCATCTCAACCCAAGGAAATTACCATTATTTCAACACCTAATAAGGCTATCTCATCTTCCAAAATCCGTCAGGCACTGCGTGATAACACGGCCGCAAATGGCCTCTTACCTAGCGTCTACCGTTATGTCAAAAATCAGTGGCTTTATGTTTCGGTTAACAAGGGATAATTTTGCTTCAAATAGGCTAAATGTTTTTCACGGTAGTGTTTAAATTCCTTTTTGCTCAGGCCATTTTTCTTTATAAAGGCGCTAATCTGCTGACTGCCCACGAAGTGAGGCAATATAACGTAGCTAGCACCCTGCTCGTATAGCTCTAGGGCGTGCTCAATGCTGTCGGAGTGAATAATCGATACTGCGCCCGGGTTAACCTTATTAAGCAGCTCAAGGATGAATAAATCAGTCTGATAATCACTAATTGTGCTGACAATCAACTTAGCTTTATCAAGGCCAGCCTCTTCTAGCAGCTCAATATCATTAACATCACCAAAGATAGTCGGGAATTTTTGTTGTTCTAGTAGCTCAATAACCTCTGGGTCATAATCGACAATTACGTAAGGTTTCTTTAAACTCTTAAATAGTTTTACGAATTCGTGGCCACCACGCTGATAACCAAACAGAATCATCTCATTTTGATAGGTGAGCTCCCGTTCAAAATGACCACGGGGGTGCTCAAAGACATTTAAGAACCGAGATAGGGCGTGGTAGATTTGTTCGTTATAGATAGTTAAGTAGGTTGATATAGCAATAGAGATAAGAGCGATTAAAGTCACGCTACTAACTAAGTCGGTAGAAAATATGCCCTGTTTATTAGCTAGTATGACCAGCACTAAAGAGAACTCACTAATTTGACCGGTCGTAATAGCTGTTTTAAAGCTGGTCCGCTTGGTGTAACCCATAATCCCGAGGAGCGCCAGAACAATTAGCGGCTTTACAATAATTGCCGCAATGATTCCAAATATAATGATTGGCAGCATATGAGCTATGTTGCTGAAGACTAGCCTTGTACCCAGCGCAATAAAGAAGACTACTACAAAGAAATCACGTAAGGGGCGAAGACGGGCGCTCATCTCCTGGGTATAGGGTAGTGATGCTAGCGAAATACCGGCTAGTAAAGCTCCAACCTCTAGGCTGCCACCAATTTTGGCAAATAAAGCCGCCCCACCGAAGCCGTAACCAATTGCAAACAGGAACAACAACTCCTGATTCGACGATATAAATTTGGTAATTTTTGGCAGTATGCCCCAGCCAATAATAAACATCGCTAGAATTACTAAGCCGCCCTTAATACCTAGCACTATCAGGTGATGCAGCGGAAAACTATTATTACTACTAAGCCCACTTACCCAGAGCAGGGCGGCCATAGCCACTATGTCTTGAACTAATAATAGGCCGACAGCCAACTTGCCGTATAAACGAGACTGCTCTTTCTTATCACTAAGTAACTTCAAAATAATAATTGTTGAGCTAAACGACAGGGCAACGCCGAGCAATAAGGCTTCTTGATCTTTGATACCTAGAAGTACCGCTCCGGCCCAACCTAGAGCCGCCGTTAGCCCGACTTGGACTAGTCCGATTATGGCAACAGTTTTACCAACTTCTTTAATGACCCGAGGGTTAAGGCCAAGACCTATAATAAAAAGCAACAGGGCAATACCAATATCGCTAAAGGTGGTTATTGTCTGAGGCGTCTTTATCAGGTTAAGAATTAGGGGGCCAACAATAATACCGGTAATTATGTGCCCAATTATTAACGGTTGACGGATCAACCTCATAATCAGGGCAATACCGGTAGCAAGAGCAATAACTAGGCTAAGTTGGGTAAAAATTGTGTCGGTGTTCATGTTTGTTTGATACCGCTTATTTTAATTGTAGCAGTAGAAGCACTTTTTATACCAAGAATAGATACCTAACCTTAGCTAGATGGAGCAGTAACTACAGGAACCGAAAAACCAGCAGCTTTTATAGCGGCATTTATATCAGTCTGAAAATCGCTAAAAGCATCAGCTGGTTGGATTTGCTTACCGTTTAAGAAAAAAGTCGGAGTGGCTTCCTCAGCACCAGTCTTAGCGAAGGCAGCAACATCGGAATTGATGGAATTATTGACCGCACTCGAGGCATAATCGGTATTAAAGGTATTAACGTTTAAATCAAGTTGTTTAGCGAAGGCGTCAAAGTAGGTTAAGGGGCTGGTACTACTAATCCAACTGGCAGCTGTTTCGTTAGAAGCGTAATAATCACCATTTTCTTGGTACAAAATATCATGCATCTGCCAAAACTTACCCATTAAACTAGCTGCTTCAGCTGCCCGGGCACCGGCGAAGGCATTAGGGTGAAGTGAGGTTAGGGGAAGGTTTCTAAACTGGAAAGTGATATAGGGAGCGTAGGCCGTAGCTATTTGACTAACCACCGGTGCGTATTCGCCGCAGTAAGGACATTGATAGTCGCCGTATTCAACTAGGGTTACTTTATCTTTATCCTGACCCTCAAGATGGTTTGTGGGGGTACTAGTCGTGGATGAGTTCGAATTACCGTTTTTACCATTGTTGGAAGCAATAAATATTCCACCAAAGACCAAAACTATCACAATTAGGATGATCCAAAATCGTTTATCCACTAGACTTTCTCCTTAATAACTTAAAATAGTATATCATAGCGATTGTTTTGTAATCAGGACTAGCGCACGTTAAGATTGTTACATGACTAACTTCGTTTTTGCTGTAATATTGGCAATTATTATGCTGCTGGCTATCGTTTTAAATAAAACTTACCACCAGCTCCCAATTAAAGAGCTTAGGCGTAAAGCCAGGCTTCATAAACAACCAGAAACAACGCTCTATAAGGTTAGTGCCTATGGGTCGAGCCTTCAGAATTTGTTAATCATTATTACCGTAATCTCTGCCGCCGGCAGCTTTATATTACTTGCCGGACAACTTAGCAGCTGGTTTGCGTTCTTTGTAAGTGTTTTTCTGCTTTGGCTAGCATTTCTTTGGTTACCCTCGTCTAGGTCAAGTTCTTTTGGACGATTCTTAGCGGTTTGGTTTGCTCGGCCGCTAGCTTGGACATTAAGCTATACTCACCCAATATTCGAAAAACTTAGCCACCTCATACATGACCAGTCAGCTCCATACGGGCATACCGGCTTATATGACAATACTGATTTAATTGAGTTACTGCAGTGGCAAAAAGACCAACCAGACAGTCGAATCCCAACAATTGAGCTTAATATGGCCCAATCGGTTTTAAACTTCGGCGACAGGCTAGTTAGCGATATCTTAATCCCAAGGCAAAAAGTTCATACGGTTAATATCAGCGACCACATCAGTCCGGTTTTAATCGACGAGCTACACAAGAGTGGACTAAGTTTTTTCCCGGTCTATGAATCCAAAAAAGACAATATAGTTGGCACCCTGTTCATTGGTGATCTTATTGACCAGGCTAAAACTGACCAATTAGTTAAACAGGTAATGAGGCCAGCCGTTTACTACGTTCATGAAGACTTTAACCTACTTAAAGTTTTTAAAGCCTTCCTAAAAACCCACCATCATTTGTTTATAGTGGTTAATAAATTTGAAGAATTTGTAGGTGTAGTTAGTATTGAAAACGTAGTTTCTGAGATTCTAGGAGAAGAAATCACCGATGGGTTTGATAACTATGAAGATTTAGTGGCAGTAGCTAGTTCTAAGACTAAGCCTGAACATGGAGAGACGGACGATATCCCCACATCTGAAGATAAAGAGGTGGTAGAATAGGTTATATGGAGCGAGTTTTAGCTAGAGATCTAAAAAAACACAGTGGCAGTAAGGTCATGGTTGAGGGTTGGCTGCACAAGAAACGTTTACTTGGCGGCCTAACATTTATCAATATCCGTGACCGTAGTGGGTTAATTCAAGCTGTTGTTAAAGATAAGAACGAAGTTGAAAAACTACGCGGCTTACAGAGCGGAACCATCCTTAGGATTACAGGTCTAGCAACCGAAGAGCCAAGGGCTCCGGGTCAAGCTGAGCTACACGATGTAAATATTGAAGTTTTAGTAGCCGTAAGCGAAGAACCCCCAATAGAGATAGATAAACCCCTTAGCCATAAATCAGATAACCTAGACACTCTTTTTGATTACCGAGCTATTGGTCTTCGGAACATTGACGAAGCCACAATTTTTAAATTACGCAGCGAACTACTGCGCTATATCAGGGATTTTCTTTACCAAGAGGACTTTGTGGAAATCAACACCCCTAAACTTGTAGCCGGAGCCGCCGAAGGCGGAGCCGAGGTATTCAAGCTTGACTATTTTGGTAAAGAAGCCACTCTGGCCCAGAGCCCACAGCTTTATAAACAAATTATGGTTGGAGTTTTTGAACGTGTTTTTGAGATAGCCCCGGCTTTTAGAGCTGAGCTAAGCGCCACAACTCGTCACGTTTCTGAGGTCACTATGCTTGATGTCGAGCTAGGTTTCATAAAAGATCATAGTGAAGTTCTAGATTTTATCCAGAAGCTTGTTTTTACAGTCATCTCAAGGTTATACAAAGAACATGAATGCGATCTAAAGAGTCTTAAGGCTCCAGAACTTGCCCTAAAGGCTGACTTCCCACGTTATTCCATGAAACAGATCCATGAGATGTACCAAAAGGAAACCGGTAAAGACACTTCTAAGGAAGTCGACCTGACACCCGATGAAGAAAAGTGGATCTGCGAATATTCTAGAAAAAATGACGGTTGTGAGGCAGTTTTTGCCACCGGCTTGCCGGAAAGTAAGATGAAGTTTTACCATATGAAAGGCGAAGAGGGCACCGCCCGCTCTGCTGACCTATTATTCCGTGGCGTTGAGATAGCCACTGTCCCACAGCGTGAGCATCGCTACAAAGAGCTAGTTGAACAAATGAAGAAAGCCGGCATTGATCCCGATAATCCGGGCTTCAGTGCCTACGTTAGCGCCTTTAAACACGGCCTTCCTCCACACGGCGGCTTCGGCTTTGGCATTGATCGACTAACTGAAAAGATTATTGGACTGGATAACGTAAAAGAAGCGATTCTTTTCCCAAGAGATATCAACCGATTGACTCCCTAAGCAGTAAGATTAGGTTTTGGTTTTAGCCCATCCGTGAACAAGTTTATTGTTCTTAGGTAAATTACAATTGTTGTATATTTAAGGTGTTAAAAATATAAAACCTCCCGCATTATTTTATTACGGGAGGTAATTTTATCTTTGTTTGCCCTGGCAAAGTTAGCGCAAACAATTATTATCTTAAAACCTATGAGAGTTTCAAGATGAAAAACCCTTACATTAAAATTGCCATAATAGCAGGTTAGTACCAGGCGCTTGTGCTTGTCAAGTGATTATGCGATTTTAGGCTAATTTTGCAACAACATTTTTACAACAGTCGTGGAAAAACCACAGTTCAACTTTATCAGGGCAAGATACTAAAGCTTATGCTATATTATTTATAGAAATATAAGTAAATCGGAGACTATATGGAACCAAATCAACAACCTACGAATTCTAGCCAACCTGAGCCAATGATGCCACCACCACCGAGCCCAGAGGTAACTTCTTCAGCGCCATCTTTTGCGCCAGAAGCAACTACGCCACCACTAGACCAATCAGCTGCAGCGACTGTGCCATCAATAACCGCCGACCCCATGGCCTCTCAACCCATGGCTAGCGATACCCCATCACCGGCACCAATGCCGGTGTCACCACTAGCGCCTAAGGCTAAAATGAAATTACCAAAGGGAGCGATGATTGCCGTAGTAGTTTTGGCAGTCATAGTTGCCATATTAGTAATCTGGGCAGCCACTAAAAAATAAGTAGCTACTAGTTAATAAACTATGACTTTTGATGAGTACCAACAACAGGCTCTTTCAACCGCCTTGACTGATCCAAAGTATAAAGATAGCCTCATGGAACAAACAATTTGGGCCATGGGTATAAGTGGCGAGGCCGGTGAAGTTATTGAAAAGTGGAAAAAAATTGTAGCTTATAATTCTGGTAACATTACAGACCAAAACCGCGAGGATCTAAAGAAAGAATTAGGTGACGTCATCTGGTACTTATCTGTTTTTGCCGATAGTCTTGGATTAAAGCTCAGCGAAGTCATTGAACTAAATGTTTCGAAGCTAAAAGATAGACAAAAACGTGAGGTCATTAAAGGTGCCGGCGACAACCGTTAATCTTTAACCTTAGAGATACCACTTCAAGTTATTGTAAAGGTAAGTATCAACAGAAGCGTTAGTCGGTACGATAAACTGCACACAACCACTAAGCGACTTGTTAGCCGGAACTGTAGCGTCCCCGCCTCCAAAACAGGGCGTTGTGTAGGCCTTGATATATTGCCCAGTCGATGTATCGGAGCCCACCTGGGTATAAACAGACGATTCGTTGACGAAGGCGTCAGGCGAGACGTAAGTGATTGGGTCGTTGTTCGTAACAGTTATATTTACGCTAAATACTCTAGTATTAGCTGGCAATTCTGCCATCGATGTCCCGCCAGAAGTACTGTCAAGTTTAATTGCTAGACTACCTTCTTTTTGGGTGTCTCCGACATAATACGAGGGCATAGGAGTAGCGGTAGACTTAGCTTTAGTGGTAGTTTGTGTAGTGCTAACAGCTTTAGCTGGTGGGTTATGGTGGAAATGTTTATAACCAAAATAGGCCGCCACAGCTACAACTACAACGATCATAAGACCAATCAAAAATTTCTTCATAATCATAATAATACTCTAATCTGTCATAATATTATTTCATAAAATATGAATCTTTTCGAAGCTATAGTCAATTGCCGATTCTTAGATTATCTGGTATAATTGCTTAAATTAGATAGTTGAGACCTCATGGAGCTTAAACAACCAGCCGAATCAGATAGTGATGTACTGCGGCTGGATCATGTAAACAAAAAACATCCGACAAAGCACCACGGGAAGAGTAAGATCAAATTACCGCTTAATGAAGGGGAGTCAAACCAAAAATCACTGCGTGGCGATTGGGAGAAGACTCTTGCAGAAAAAGACCATCACAGCGAACCCAGCAGGGCTATTAACGAAGGAGTCTTTAGATTTGATGGTGCCCCAGATAAAGAAATCCATCTACATGTTGATGCTGAGCAAATACAGGAAGGTATACAAATAGACAATAAATCAGACCCGCTGTGGGAGCCATGGCACGAAAAAAGACAAGAAGCTAAACCTCAACAACCGAAAGTCGCTACGGTCGAAGACAGGGTTCCTGAAGTGGCTGAGCCGATGGTAGCAGAAGCCGTGCCTGTGCCGCAGTCGGTAGACCCAGCTCTGGCCGCCGAAGCCCTTTTACATAGCCAAGCAGTTGCATCTATCACTAAAGAACATGCCCAAACCGCTGTTGCACCATCTTATAGATCGGAACTGCCAAAAGAGGCCCAAGATATCATGGACCGTTTGCAGCCAGCCAGAGACCACCATATTGAGCAGAGTGCCTGGCACAATATAGAAGTTGATAATAAGACCGGCAAGGCAGTCGAGGAACCTACCTTTAGTTACGGCGAGGCCTTTCAAAACGAACAAAAGACCGAAGCCAATGCTTTTCATACTGACGATGGGGTTGCCTCGGCCAGCGGACAACTAGCTGTCAGTTCTCCAATATTCAATAACCTAAATGACAGGGACGCTGCAATTTTAAGTGGTGCTCAAGCCGCTCCTACTCCGCCACGAACTACATCACATAGCCAAATTGACTTTAATAGTGGCCCAAGCCACAGCAGTGTTGACCCACTACTTTGGACGATATTAACAGTTATAGTTCTGGCTATTTTTCTGGCTCTTTTTATCTAAACTCGCGTCTCAGCCATTCATCTAAACCATCACCACCACTGCCATTCATGGCAATAACCATATCGTTATTTTTAAGATGTTCTTCTATTAAGTTCTTCAACTTCTTGTCTCTTTGAGCTGGCTTAGCGAGCCCAGGGTCGCTCAAACGCTCAATTAGTTCAGCCGGTTCAATTATCCGTTGCCGAGGATCCTCTCTAGCCTTATAACTAGGCAGCCAATAAACAATTGACGCTCCAACAAAACAATCCTTATATTCATCAATCATAAAGTGTTGTCGGCGATTAGTTAAGGGCTCATAGACAACAACAACATTTTGATTATGCTCGGCGGCGAGTTCGCTGGCGACACTCATAGCGCCGCGTATTTTCTCGGGCGTATGGGCGTAATCGCTGTAGAGATTTGGCGCTATAGCCTCCATTCGGCGCGACAGGCCGGGGAAACGATTAACAATGCTAATTAGTTTAGCCAGTGGCTCATTAGTCACGCGGTGGACGGCCGTCAGGGCTAACCAGGCATCTAGGCGATTAAATCTTCCCTTTAGGGCCAAAGTAGCAATCAGTGGGTTATCGGCGTTTTGGACAAGCAAGTTAGCCGGAGTCCCATCTAGGCCTAAGTAGTCATAATCATCGCCCCATATAAGGGTTCGATTTGATTGGCTAATAAATTCCCTGAAAGCTTCCTTATAGTTCTCCCGAGTTGGGAAAATTTCATGGTGATCCCAGCTTACGCCGGTTATTAGACTTAAATATGGAGTGAAAGATAAAAAGTTATGATCAAATTCATCGGCCTCATAAACAAAGTAATCAGCCGACTGCTCAAACCTTCCCATATCACCAAAACTAACCTTAGCCGGCAAAATGTAACTGATCGGTATCCGAAGCTCGGTAAATAGCCAAACAACCAGGGCAGTCGTGGTGGTTTTACCGTGAGTGCCGGCAATGGCTATAAGCTTTAGGTCATTTTCTTTAATAAGGCTGTTTAAAAATTCATCACGCTTGGAGGTCTTTATCTTTTGTTTCTTACAATATTTTAGCTCCGAGGCATCAGGATTCTCTAGGGTTAAGGCTGAACTATAGACAAACCAATCAATTGGGTTTTTCTCGTGTACAGTGGCTATCTCTTTCTGGGTCTGGCCAATTGTTATATCTTTGATGCCATGTTTCTTTAAGTACTCGATGTACTGTGACATTTGCTTATCTGAGCCAGAGACTTGGTGCCCAGCCTGCAGAGCAACTTGGGCTAGAGGCCCAATCCCAGCACCACCGATTCCGCTAAAGTATATATGCATGCCTATAAGTATCAAGTATCATTACGCGCTGATCAAGTTTTAATTATGTCTATGTTGTAAACTATAAGCGTTAGCTATGGACAAACGAAAACTGCATCATATTTGGACAAAAATTCGCCTAATTAAGCCCTGGTATATTTTTGTTCTGCTAATAATCACGATAACTGTCAGTATTTACTCTCTAAGGCAAAATAATTTACAGATGGTAAAGCTGCGTGACGCTGTCTACTCGGCCGACAAGAATAATACCGACGTTAGCGCTGCGCTTGAGGCCTTACAAGCGTTTGTTACCACTAACATGAACACAAATCTAGCAAGCGGGCCAAATGCGCCTTATCCGCCAATCCAGCTCGAGTATACCTACACTAGACTAGAAGCAGCTAATACCCAAAGTGCCAGTAACACCAATCAGGCACTTTATACCAACGCTGAAGATTACTGTCAGCAGGCAATACCTAATGGTTTCTCTGGCCGTTACCGAGTAAGTTGTATTGAACAATATATTACTAGCCACGGTGTCGTTGTCCAAACTATTCCAGCTAGCCTCTATGAATTTAGCTTCTTGAGCCCACGTTGGTCGCCAGACTTGGCTGGTTGGTCATTACTAGTCTCTATCGTACTAGGGGCAACCTTTATAGTTGATGTCGCTCTGAGACGACTTATCAGGCACAGCGCTCACTAGGATATTATCTTAAACAAACTAGGGTTAAGAAGTGCGTTAGCTAGCTGTTGAAGACTTAGGGCAGGTTGGGCCCTTTGGATTACTCTTCTCGTATGAGGCAATCGAAGTTGACACTTTGCTTGCAGGTTGGAGGTTCTCCCACCAGTTAACACTAGTTCGGTTGATAACCATTTGATCGAATGGTTCGTCAATCTGACAGACCAATGGTTCAAGGGTTACATTTGAAGAACTAGTTGTGCTAGTTGGGATGTAATAGACGTTATTAAGTACTATGTAATTACTGTTTATAGACTTGACGTTACCAAAGTAAATTTGGTCACCGGTAGTTGATCCACCGACGCTAATGTCGACAGCTTGGAAATCCTTAGTGTTGAGATATTTTGACTCTGTGTTGGTACCGAAAACGAAAGAGAAGGATATAGCAATAAGTAATACAGCTATTCCGGCAAGTAGAACCACGTATAGAACACGGATTAATTTGTTACTCTCAAATAATCTACCATTTCTACCCGATTTGCCCCTAGGTGATGCATCGATTGAGGTATTACTAGTTGGTGTAGCGGTTGCTGCGTTGTGTTGTTGGCCATTTCTAACTGATAAATCCATAGATACTTCCCTCTTATTTTTATAAATCTTTAACAGACTATAGTTTAATACATAAACGTTATAGGTTGCAAATATAATTAGTGAATAACTAGTCCAATTCTCCAGATTAGAAAAATAATCATCTCTGTAAAATTAAAAAATCGTGATAGAAAGGGTTGACAAACAAAAACTCAACAGAGTATGTTAGGGGTACTATACTAATTATAAGAGAGGGAGTATCAAAATATGGCATACCAGCACACAAACTCAAAAGGTGTAACTTATCACTTAAATTCCAAGAAGGTAACACTTCGTGGCGGTAAGGAACAAACCATTTACTACTTTAGCAAGGACAACCGCCCAGAGGCATCAGATTTGCCAGACGGATTCATGGTTAACGAAAACCCACGAAACGGTTTCTTGACTGTTAAGCGCAAATAATTTTTTTGCATCTTAAAGTAAATATACCCGGGCTAACCCCCGGGTATATTTTTATTTGGACTCTATACAAAAAAACCATTGTTTGGTAGAGTTTTATCTTATGGCTAAGAACATTGTTTCAGCAAAAAAACTCCGTAAAGTTTACGGCGACAAAGAAACAGTTAAGGGCATTAGCTTTGATGTGGCTGAAGGTGAAGTTTTTGGAATCCTTGGCCCCAACGGAGCCGGTAAGACGACCACCCTAGAGATGCTAGAGGCTATTAGACCGATTGACGGTGGTGAGGCCATACTAGACGGTATTAACGTGGCTAACAACCCAGAGGCCGTCAAACAAGTTATTGGGGTGCAACCCCAAACTGCAGCTTTTCAGGATAAGCAGAAACTTACCGAAATAATTGAAATGTTTGCCGCCGCTTATGGTGAAAAGGTTAACCCAGTCGAATTTTTAAAAGATGTTCAATTAGATGAACACGCCAACTCATATGCTGAGACCCTTTCTGGCGGGCAAAGACAAAGACTATCTATCGCGGCTGCTATAGTTCACAGTCCTAAAGTTTTTTTCATGGACGAACCAACTACCGGCCTAGATCCGCAGGCCCGTCGAAATCTTTGGGAACTTATCCAGCTAATTCAATCTAGGGGTGTAACCGTTATTATGACAACCCACTATATGGAAGAGGCTGAACTACTTTGTGACAGAGTTGCTATTATGGACGACGGCAAAATAATTGCCATGGATACTCCAAAACAGTTGATTAAGGATCTACTGAAAAAAGGCTTTAAGAAACATGAAGAGGTTCAACAGGCCAATCTCGAAGACGTCTTTATAGATTTAACCGGAAAGGCTCTTAGGGATTAAGATGCAAGCGCCTAATGATTCACTATCTAACCCCTTGTCGCTAAAGAAAAAGCTATTTACAGTTGTTGTCTTTACAAAGCTTAGTACAAAACGATTTTTCAGAGATCGTCTGGCCTTATTTTTTACGATTCTATTCCCACTCATCTTTCTATTTGTATTCGGAGCTATAGCTGGTAAGAGCAGCAAGTCAGTAACTTTTGATGTCGCTGTTGTTAATCAATCAAACTCAGCCCTAGCTAAGCAATATGTAAAAGAAGCGGCCACCAGTAAATTCCTTAAAATTGACCCAACGATATCGTCCCTATCGGCGGCTAAAAATAAAATGGTTGGTGGTCAGCTTGATGCCACTTTAGTGTTACCTAGTAATTTTGGGACTATTGGCAGTAATAAAATACCAACTGGTCAACTACAGGTCTACTACACCCAGAACGATGCTTCTGCCGGTCAGACTTTAGTTGCCGTTTTACAATCCCAGCTTCAAGATACTAGCGCTAAATATGTAAAAATAAGTGCACCACTTACGGTCGCTAGCGATGAGTTAAATCAAAAGAGCTTAACGGAGTTTGACTATACTTTTTCTGGTTTACTTGGTTTTTCGATTGTCGGTCTTGGTATATTTGGTCCGGTTAATGTTTTCCCAGAACTTAAAAAACAGGGGATACTCAGACGCTTACACACCACCCCAATTAGAGTTTGGCAATACTTTACCGCAACCATGGCCTCCCAAGCTATCATTGGTCTTATATCGCTAGCTGTTATGTTTATCGTTGCAGTTAGCGTCTTTAATCTTAAAATAGTCGGCAATTATTTGGAGATAATAGTATTTCTAATATTCTCGATCATTATGATTCTTGGTATTGGTTTAGCGATTGGTGGTTGGGCTAAGAATGAACGCCAGGCAGCACCGCTATCAAATATAGTTGTCTTCCCGATGTTATTTCTCTCTGGGACGTTTTTCCCGCGTTACGCTATGCCCCTATGGCTTCAACACGTCACTAATTACTTGCCCCTAACGCCAGTCATTGATGGTGTACGTCTGTTAGCCACTGCAGGTGAAAATCTTACTCAGCTTGGCCCCCAACTTGCTCTCATGGCAG
>Ga0182016_10004462_pt1 | contig 15458 bp, 13 predicted proteins | sample 712S2MmetaG_FD_120491 | JGI IMG/M metagenome (GOLD analysis project Ga0182016, IMG submission 120491) | Permafrost microbial communities from Stordalen Mire, Sweden - 712S2M metaG | ecosystem: Environmental > Terrestrial > Soil > Wetlands > Permafrost | place: Sweden: Stordalen | collected...
ACTGGGAGCGGGTGCTCCACATCCTGGACCGCCTCGACAGGGAGATAACCCTCAGCGTCGAGTGCGGCACCATCGACCAGGCCGAGCGCAGCCTCAAGTTCCTCTCCGGCCTCATCGGCCACCGGGGTTAGGTGATGGCGGTTTCCCCGGCGACGGGGCCCAAGGCCCGCCTGGTACCGCTGTACCTGGTCTCGGCGGACGACCCCGAGTTCGTCTTCCATACCCAACGGCTGCAGGTGCTGCTGGCCGGCGAGGCTGAGCTCACCGCCCCGCTGCCGTTGGGGGCCCCGCTGCCCGACGCCGACGCTGTGGTCTTCCCCCAGATGGTGGGGGAGGCCTACCGCCGCGTGGCCGACTTCCGCCGCCTGGACCTGCCCGTCCTGGTGCTGACCTCGGACTTCGGGACCATGGCCATGTGGGACTGGGAGATCATCAGCTACCTGCGAGCCGAGGGCGTGGAGGTCATGTCGCCGTACTCGCTGGACGGGGCCAAGACGGCGTGCCGGGCCCTGGCCACCAAGCGCCAGCTGAGCGCGGGCCAGTTCTTCGTGTACCAGGACCACCCCGGAGATGGGGGAGAGCAGCCGGCCATCTTCAAGCGCTTCTACTGGTGGGAGGACGAGTGCTCCCAGCGCATCCGGGACAAGTTCGGCCTGCGCATCACCAAGCGCAGCTTCGCCGAGCTCGGGGCTAGGGCCAAGGCCATCCCCGACGCGGTGGCCGCCGAAGAATGGGAGCGGGTGCGGGACCAGGTCCCCGTGGCCGACCTGACCAACCGGGCCACGCTCAGCGCCCTCAAGATTTACCGGGCCGTGCGGGACGACCTCGACCAGGAGGACAACGTCCTGGCCGCGGGGATCAACTGCCTCAACGAGTCGGCCTACTCGGACACCACGCCCTGCCTGGCCTGGGACCTGCTCTACACCGAACGGGACATGATCTGGGGCTGCGAGGCCGACACGGTGTCGATGCTGACCAAGTTCCTGGTCAACCGTTCCCTGCGGGCCCCGGTGATGATGACCAACCTGTACCCGTTCCTCATGGGCCAGGCCGCCCTCCAGCACGAGAAGATCTCCAACTTCCCCGACGTCGAGGGCAACCCGGACGACTACGTCCTGGGCGTGCACTGCGGCTACCTGGGTGTGCTGCCCCGGCAATGGGCCGTGTCCTGGAAGGTGCGCCCCAAGGCCCTGGCCATAGTCGACGACAACGCCATTGCCCTAGACGCCCGGCTCCCGACCGGCGACCTCAGCCTGCTCAAGCTGGCGCCCACCTTCCAGGCCCTTACCGTGGTCGAAGGAGAGCTGACCGGCTACGCCGGCTTCCCCGGCTCGGACTGCCGCAACGGCGCCGTCATCCGGGTGCCCGACGGCCACGCCCTCATGGACCGGTTACCTTCGCACCACTCCATCCTGAGCACCGGCCACGACTTGCCCGGCCTGAGACTGATGGGTCACGTGTTCGGGCTGGAGGTGGAAAAGATCGGGGCTTGAAGCCGCTGGCGACGACCACTGACCGTGGCAACACAAGGTCGACGAGCCTGAGCCACTGGAGGTGGCGGCCGCCCTTCGGTTGGCGGCCATTTGGCCCGCTGCAGTGGGCGCGCCGTAGGCCATGAAGTACCGTCAGCCCTTAGCCCGAACGACACAGGGGAGGGTGATGGGACGCCTCACCAGGCAGCGCGTGGCCACGGCCGTGGCCGGCATTTCGCTGGCCGTTACTGCCGTCCCCCGGTTGGCCCTGGCTGAGCCGGTGCCCGGAGTCGGCTCGGTCATCTCGTTCAAGGCTCCCGGTGGCATCCCCTACACCGTGGACCTGAGGCAGATCTCTACCGCTAGTCAGGGCTTCGGTGACGGCGAAGACGTGGTGTTCACGCTCACCAACCACTCCCTCACCCACCGGCTCTCGCTCGACCCGGGGAGAGACGCCGGTCTCCTGGGCGAGTCCTTGCTTTCGTCCCCGAAGGCGTACCCGCCCTCGGCCGCGCCCGATAGTGGCTGCTCACACTACATTTTTGCGCCCCAACTACTGGCGCCGAGGCACTCGGTGACCGGTTGTCTCGCCTTCCCCGTTCCGGTACTGGCAAAGGTCATCGGGGTTGAATGGGTAGCTGGGCCAGGGCAGTTCGCCACATGGACGGTCGAGGTATGAAGGTCCTCTGTGCGTCCCAAGAGAGCTTGACCGCCGCCTTTGTCACCCTCGGTGCCGACGGCGAGCCCAGGGCAGGGCCGGTGCTGGAGACGGCTGCGCGGCGGAGGTGGTCCCGTCCCCAATTGGTCAGTGCCAGTCGGCCCAGGTGGCTGAAAAGGCCAGGCCCTCTCGCATGCCCGCGTTGGAGTTCCCCGCGTAGCGCTCGGCGAAGGCGTAGTTGACGTTGGCGACGGCGCGCCACTTGCCACGCGCCGCCACCTCCATGGAGCACCTTGAAACCATCCGGTCTCAGCAATACGCCTTCGAGCACAGAACTCTGGAAGGCGAACAGGGCGCTCCCGGGGTCGTCGAGCAGCCGGCTGGAAGGTACAAGGACGTGGGCCAGCCCGAGCGAGCCCGAGACACTAGCCGTCTCCACGTCCCGTCAAGGCCCCCGTTGCCCCGTCGCGGCCATAACGGCGACGCCCACTAGGTCCGGCCGTTCCCGCCAGTACCGGCCCGGCCACCGCCGGGAGAACTTCGAGGGGATGCTGGAGGTCGACGTCCATTACGGCGATCACTCGACCTCTGGCGATGGAAAAGCTTTCCTCCAGGGCTCCACCGAGGCCGCCCGGGCGAGAGCCGCGCGTGCAACCTCTGGCCGGCTCGGCCAGCGCAGCGGTTCGGCGGGCGCAGGACGTCGATGTTGGGCGCTTCATCGCGGGTAGAGACCACGACGGTCAAAGCGCAAGAACCCCTGGTCGAGACGGTCCGAGAGCGTACATGCCCGTTGTGCCGCCGCAAGCGGAGCTGACCGGCTACGCCGGCTTCCCGGACTCGGACTGCCGCAACGGCGCCGTGATCGGGGCGCCCGACGGCCACGCCCTCATAGACCGGCTACTCTCCCACCACTCGATACGCAGCACCGGGCACGACCTTCCCGGCCTGAGACTGATGGGCCACGTGTTCGGCCTGGAGGTGGAAGGATCGGGCTTAGCGGCCGGTGACCCGCGGCGACCGGGAGGAGCAGACAGCGGGCGGAAGCCCACCGCCTTTCGCATAAGGCGAGCGTCGTCGGTCTGGCGCCGGCTAAGGCAGGTTTATCGCAATAGCCGTAACCGCCGGCGCGGAGCTCAGGTCGATATCGACGCTGGGAGTGGCTGCGGCAGTGGGGGTGGACCGGTCCGATCGACGCTCCCGGCTCCGGCTGACCAGCGCCAACCGGACCAGGTGGCGGAAAAAGACGAGGCCCTGGCGCAGGCCGGCGTTGGAGTTGCCGGCGTAGCGCTCGGCGAAGGTGTAGTTGATGTTGGCGACAGTGCGCCAGTTGCCCCGGGCGGAGACCTCCATCAGCATCTTGTAGCCGTCCGGTCGTAGCTGCACCCCTTCGAGCACTGAGCGCCGGAAAGCGAAAAGGCCGCTACCGGGGTCTTCCAATTTCCGGCAGGAGGGGACTAGGCAATGCGACAGCCAGAGCGAACCGCGAGAGACCACTCGCCGCCAGCGGCCGTCAAGCCCTCCGTTGCCGCCGCTTCGGCCGTACCGGCTCCCGCCTACGAGGTCGGCCGTACCCGCCAGCGCGGGTCCGGCTACGGCCGGGAGCACTTCGGGAGGGTGCTGAAGGTCGGCGTCCATGACCGCGATCACCTGGCCCCGAGCGATGGCAAAGCCTTCCTGCAACGCCCCTCCGAGGCCGCCGGGCCGGGAGCCTGGTAAGCGGTGTAAGAGGCGCACCTCAGGTCCCCCAGGCTGGGACAACGAGCGGACGACCTCGGGCGTGTTGTCGTCTGAGTCGTCAACGAAGACAAGTTCCCAACCGGGCGCCACCCCATCCAGCGCGGCGGCGAGGCGCGTTGTCAGGACGGCGACATTGGGAGCTTCGTTGCGCGTCGGGACTACGACTGACAACGCACAAGAAGTCCTGGTCGACATGGTCCTTGAGCGTACATGCCCTGTGGGCGGGCGCCAACGGCAGGTCCCAGTATTCGCCCTGGACACCCTTCGGGGTGGCGCGATCGGCACTGTGAGCGGCGCACGGCGTTCAGGATTGCCGGCCATTAGTTTCGACAATACCGGGGGGAGGCCTGAGCCGGCGGTAGGCTAGTTGTGAGTGAAACTCCTTTTGGGCTCGTCCCAAAGTGTTAGAAGTGGATCATTGATAGAGAGCTTTGCCGCTGGGGTATGTAGGACCGCAGGCGGAGGCACTCTCAAGAAAAGGACCTCAGAAGCCGAAGAATAAGAAACAGGCACTCATTGTTGGGACCGTCCTTTAGGAGGCGACTCGAATTGACCGGCACAGTAACTCCGAGACTTGACACTTCTCCGCTTGGCACGACCCAGGCAGGAGAACGGGCAGGCGGGTCGCGGCTGACGGGTCGGGACGCCGTCCGGGTCCGGACGGTTACCCTCATCGCCGTCGCCGCTCTTGTAGTTCTCAACGGTGCCGACGTGGTCACTACTCACTTGGTCATGGCGCACCGCGGCGTGGAGGCCAACCCCCTGTCTTCGTTTTTGCTGGGTAGCGCGAGCCTCTTGTGGGTAAAATTGGCGCTGCTATTCCTGCTCGGAGCGAAGGTGCTAAACAGCCGGCCTCGCCTGGGGGTCATGGCTGCTACCTGTTTTGCGGCTGGGATCTATGCCACCGCCGTACTCTCCAACATCCTCGTCCTTCATCTCGCTCTCTCCTGAAGCTCAGCACGGCGGCGCGGTCTCGTGGCGTGCCCGTTACGGCCCCGACTGGACTGTGCGCGCCCACTGTGGTAAAAGCGCACGCCTGCGGCGTCGCAAAAAGGCCCCTGTCCCCTCGGATGAGCCGATCGGCTCATTGTCGCGGTGTGTTTGCCCACCTAACGTGGTCTACCTGAGGTTCCGAACGACCGCCCAGACAACGTGGAGCTGCCTTGACACCGTGCCGACACCAAAGCAGTCGTGACGGGGGCCAGGGCTTCTATCTAGTGCGGCTGGCGGCGCCTAGCGGGTTGTCCCAGGAGGTGCAAACATGACCGTGAGGTTTTCGGAAGAGGATCCGGCTATCACGGACGAGGACGCCTTCACCGCTGAGGAGCCCGAGTTGACTAACGCCGAATCTAACGGGTCCGTGAAGGGTGCCGCCGTCGTGGTGGTGGAGGAAGACACCAACCTCCTGCACCGAATGTCGCGGGCATTGCCCAAACCCTTCAACACCCATTCGTTCTCCAACCTGGACCAGGTCGGTGCCGCCCGCTTTCCCAGCGGTACCGTGCTCGTACTGGTGCTGGGGGCGTCGCAAACCGACGACGTGGTCTTGGACAAGGTCGGCGCGTTACTGAGGGGACGGCCGGGTACCGGGGCAGTGCTGGTGCTCACTCAGCCTTCGGCCGAAGTGCTCCGCTCAGCGCTGCGCTCCGGCATCGACGACGCCATCGAGACCTACGACCTGGAGCGCCAACTGCCGCAGGCGGTGACCGAGCTGGTCTACCGGCTTGAGCATGAACTGGCGGCAGCGGCTGCCGAGGCTGCTCGTCGTGCCGCGCCCGTGACGGGCAAGAAGGGTTGGGTGACGACCGTCTTCTCACCGAAGGGAGGTGTTGGCAAGTCGGTGGTTTCCGTGAACCTGGCCACGGCACTGGCCAAGCGCACCGGCAAGCCGTCAGTGATTTTCGACCTGGACCTCCAGTTTGGTGACGTGGCGGTCATGCTGCGCCTTAACCCTAGGCACACCGTGGTCGACGCCATGTCCGCCGGGACCTTGCTTGACAAGAGCCTGCTCGAGACTTTTCTCGTCTACCACGAGAAAAGCAATGTCTGGGCGCTTGCCGCGCCCACGGCGCCCTCGGAGGCCGAGCAGGTCGACCCGGCCGGAATGCTCCGCGTGCTCGGCCTGCTTCAAGAGATGTTCGAGAACGTCGTCATCGACTCCCCCCCGCACCTGAGCGACGTCGTGCTCCAAGCGGTAGCCGAGAGCAACAGCGTGGTCTTTGTCGTGGCGCTGGATGTCCCGTCGGTGAAGAACGCCCGGCTAGGGCTTCAGGCGTTCGAGCTCTTACAGTTCCCTACGGAGAAGGTGATGCTTGTGATCAACCGAGCCGACTCTAAGGTCCACCTCGGCCTCGGCGACATCGAACGGGCCCTGGAAAAGAAGGTCGACCTGGCTCTCCCTTCCGAGGCCGTGGTGCCTCGGTCGGTCAACCAGGGGGTCCCCGCCCTTTTGGAGTACCCAAAGTCCCGCTTTGCTGCTCAGGTTCTACAGCTCGGGGACATGGTGCTGGCTCGGGCCGCCGCCGCCGCTGCGCCCGCTCAGGCAACGGTGCGATGACAGAAGATCCTAAGAGGAATCCGCCGGTCGACAAGTCCTCGCGCGACGACAACCACGACGACTCCCGCCCTGACCTGCTTGCCAGCCTGGGCTTGCCTAAGGCTCCGGTGATGGCAAGGCTGCCGGGAGCCCCACCACCGCCGCAGCACTCCAGCGACGGAGCGAGCGGGCCGGCCAGTCCTTGGACATGGCCGTCGACCGATGGTTCGGGTGCTCCTAAGGGGCCCGGTGGGCAGGGCCTTTACAAACGCCTACGCGACGAAGTCGGCGTCACTGACCCGAGGTCGGAGCTGATGGAGGCGGTGCGAGACCGGATCCACCGCAGGGTCCTAGCCGAGCTCGGGCCCGTCTTCTACAACAACACCGTCGACCAAAAGGAACTGCGGACCCGGGTAGACCGTATTGTCCAGTCCGCGTTGCGGGCGGAGAAGGCGCCAATGTCGCTGGCCGAGGCCAACCAGATGGGCCAGCTCGTAGCCGACGAGATACTTGGCCACGGGCCAATCGAACGGCTGGTGCGGGACCCAACGATTAGCGAGATCATGGTCAACGGCCCCGAGCAGGTTTACGTCGAACGCAATGGCCGGCTCGAGCCCACCAAGGTCGCCTTCGTCAACGAAGCCCACCTGCGCCACGTGATCGCCCGGATCGTCGCTGAAGTAGGCCGGCATATCGACGAGTCATCGCCCATGGTTGACGCCCGCCTCTCCGATGGCTCGCGTGTGAACGCCGTTTTCCCACCCCTTAGCATCGGCGGGCCGTACCTCACGATCCGCAAGTTCGAAACAGACCCTTTCACCCTTGAGGACTTGATCGACTTCGAGACTCTTACGCCTCAGGTGGGGGACCTGCTTCACGCCTGCGTGCAGGGCAAGGCAAACATCATGGTCTCAGGCGGTTCGGGCACCGGCAAGACCACGCTGCTGAACGTGCTCTCGTCGTTCATCCCGTCGTCCGAACGCATTATCACCATCGAAGACGCCAAGGAACTTCAGCTGCGTCAGAGGCACGTACTGTGTCTCGAGTACCGGCCACCCAACACCGAGGGAACCGGCGAGGTCACCATCAGGGACCTCTTGCGCAACTCGCTGCGCATGCGCCCCGACCGGATCATCATCGGGGAGTGCCGTTCGGCCGAGGCGCTTGACATGCTCCAGGCCATGAACACCGGCCACGACGGCTCGTTGACCACGGTCCACGCCAACAGTCCCCGGGATGCTCTCTCCCGCGTGGAAACTATGACGTTGATGAGCGGCTTCGACCTTCCCGTGCGCGCCGTACGCGAGCAAGTGGCGGCTGCCCTGGACCTCATCGTCCACCTGAGCCGTATGCGGGACGGGAGCCGTCGCGTAACCCACGTGACCGAGGTCGGGCGTATGGAGGGCGACATGGTCCTCCTTCAGGACGTATTCCTCTTCGACCACCGGATGGGCAGTGACGAGAACGGCCGTCCGCTCGGCCACCTCAAGGCCACCGGGCTGCGCCCCCATATAACTCAACGCTTGGCGGACCGAGGCGTCAAGGTCGACCCCTCCATCTTCGCTAGCGACCTAATGTCTCGGGCCTCCAGCGCCCAGGTGGGACCGGCAATGGGCGCACCCCAACCGGCCAATATTCAGCGGAGGTGAGCGTGCCAGAGCGTCTGCTCGCTCTTACGGCGCCGAACCTAGAACATTTCTTTGTCTCCCTGGAGCACCGGATCCACCCCTTGGGCGTCATCGCGGTGGCTCTGGCCATAGCCTTTGTGGCTATTTATGGCGTCCTTTGGGGTTTGAGCCGGTACCGGCGCAACGTTTTGACGACTGTGCTGGAGCCCTACCGTCTGACGCCGGCCGACGAAACCGGCGATGCCGAGGCGGCGCCTGTGCTCTCGACGCCGCTGCTCAGCCGTTTAGCTGGAAGCGTACAGTCGCCGGTGACGGGCACGCGCCTCGGCCGCTGGCTCGATGGCTTGTTGGAGCGGGCGGGTTCGCGGATCCGTGTGGGCGAGCTGCTCACGATCTGGTGTACGGCGGGCGTGATCCTTATCGTCCTCGGAGGACTGCTAGCCGGTCTGGTGGGCCTGTTGGTCGTGCTGATCCTGTCGGTCTTCGGCCCGTTGGCCGTATTGAATATCCTGGTCGACCGCCGGGCCAAGCTGTTCGGCTCACAGCTACCCGACGTGCTTAAGCTCACCTCGAGCTCTCTGCGGGCCGGGTTCTCCCTGTTGCAGGGCCTCGAATCGGTGGCCAAGCAGATACGGGAACCTTCGAAAGGAGAACTTCAGAGAGTGCTGGCTGAGGCCCGCCTCGGGCGGCCTCTCGAAGACGCACTGGAGGCGGCAGCCGACCGCATCCATAACCGCGACTTCACCGAGAGCGTTGTCGCCGTGCGCATCCAGCAGGAGAGCGGGGGCAACCTGGCTGTCCTATTTGACACTCTGGCTGAGACGATGATCCAGCGCGTCCGGATGCGTCGGGAGGTCCGCGCACTGACTGCTGAAGGTCGCCTCAGCGCTTACATCCTTGGCGCCATGCCCGTGGCGCTGGCTGTTTTTATCTACGTCGTCGACCGGTCGTACATGATGGTGCTGTTCCATACCTTCGCTGGAAAGGTGATGCTGGTAAGCAGCGTTGTCCTGGAGGTAGTGGGCTTCGTCTGGATGTGGCGCACAGTGAAGATAGACGCCTGATATGTGGCCGTTTGTCGTTCTCGGGGCAGTCTTCCTGCTGGCGATCGTAGTAATCGTGGCCGTATTGTGGGAAGACAGGCGTGATAGCAGAAGCTCCCGCAGTGCGGTCCCCTGGCGCTCTCGCCGTCGTGCCGTCGCCGCGACCCTTGAGGTGGCCACGGCCAGGACGACCACGGCGCCAACAGCTTCGGCGAGGCCCTCAGAGCAGGGCAGTTTTGCCGACCGCGTCGTCGGGCCTACTGCTGGCGCCATAGGAGCCGTTGTCGGCCGCCTAAGCCCACCGGGTTATGTGGAGAGTGTGAGGCGCCGGCTCACCATCGCCGGTCGCGGTCGTCAGCTTGACACCAATAAGTTCCTGGCCGGTCGGGTTGCCACGATAGCGCTCATCCCGATTGCTTTCATAGGGATTGAGCTGACCCACCTGTCCAAACTGTACCGGCTCATGGCTTTCTTGGTCGCTCTCCTGCTGCTCGTGCTCGGTCCTGAGGCCCGTCTCAACCGCGAGGCGGAAGCGCGCCAAAATAAGATGCGCAGGGACCTCCCGGCACTCGTTGACCTGCTAATGATCAGCGTTGAGGCCGGCCTCGGGTTTGACCAGGCTCTCGTTCGGGCCGTGGCCGCGGTGCCGGGGCCGTTGAGCGAGGAGTTCGGCCGCTTTCTGGGAGAGGTGCGCATGGGCGCCGACCGAGCGGAATCCTTGGAGGCCATTGACATCCGGACAGATATGCCGGAGCTCCGGTCATTCCTAATGGCCTTGATCCAAGCCGAGACTTTCGGGGTCTCGATAGGGGGTATCCTCAAGGCTCAGGCCGTTGACATTCGCATCGCCCATCGACAGCACGTCCAGGAGCAGGCCCAAAAGGCGCCTGTGAAAATGCTGTTCCCCCTGGTATTCTGCGTTCTGCCCGCTCTATTTATTGTGGTGATCGGGCCGGCTGGTATCCAGATCTACGACGAGATCGTAAAGCAGCACGTACTCTGATGACGGTAAGGACGCGACTTACGCAGCAGCGGACAAGGTCCGTCCGACACCCGGAGCGGCAACGCATCCTCCCTGTTCGTGGCCGGGGTGGCGACGAACGAGGAAGCGTGCTGGTCGAGTTCGCCCTCGTCATCCCTTTTTTCGCCATCATGCTCTTCGGCATGATCCAGTTCGGGATTGCCTTCGCGGGGTGGGCGGCGGTGCGCAACGTAGTCCAAAACGGTGCTCGTTTAGCGGCCATCGGGGATTTCGGAGCGTACTCCGGCAATCCATCCTGCTCGGCTCTGACCCAGGCGGAGTCCGACACCGGCCAACCACCGCCTAACGGCAATACAGCGGAAATGTACTGCCAGATTGTCAGCCAGATCGGGTCGCCTATCGGTTCAGCCGTCAGTAGTACAAACTTCCCGCACGTCGGCATTCTCGTAACGAACAATGTAGCGAACAATAGTGTCACGGTTTGCGGGGTTGTCCCGGCTCAACCTCTGACGGGGCTGTTTCCCGGCCTCAATCTCTCCTCGACTAGCGGATTCCTGATCGAAGATGCTGTGAATTTAGAAACCTATAACCCTTATGGCATTTCGAACTGTTAATAAGCCAGGCTTCGCACGTCGCCTACGTCCGCGCGTGGACCTGCACCGGCCTCGTCGTAACGGTCGAGAACGAGATGAACGGGGAGTCATCCTCGTGCTCTGGGTCGCCTCCCTGACTTTGCTGGCGGCACTGCTGGCTCTCGCCCTGGATGCCGGGAACCTTGTCCAGAGCGGCACCAACTTCCAAAACGCCGCCGACGCGGCCGCAATTTCCGCCGCCACGGCCACGAGACAAAGCTCGACGCTGGCTCAGGCCACGACGGCGGCGACGACGGCGGCCGAACAAGTAGCGCAGCAGGCCTACGGGATAACCGGGAACTGGGGAACCTGTACCCCACCAACTGGCTTTACCCCAAACGACCCGGGCGATAATTGTGTCGCGTTTGACCAGTACAATCTTGAAGCCACGGCCGTCGGTACGGCGGTCGCGACCATCACGCTCAGTGCCCCTAGCAATGCCGCCTTCGGCCAGCCGATCGTCGTGGACTCCACGTTGTCCGGTCTTGGGACCGGGGCGGGGGGCACGATCACGTTTTCCGTCATACGCACCGATATCAACCAGGCACCTCTTTGCACCGGAAGTACGGCGGCGGGTACGGCGCCCGTGACGGGCAACGGCACCTATACCAACCCGGCGCCCGGTTACATTCCTACGCAAACGGGTTACTACTGGTGGCAGGCCTCCTACGGCGGCGACGCGAACAACGCTCCCGTCAGCACGGGCTGCACCGAGGAGACGGTGGTCGGGTCGGGGACGCCGGCGCTGACGTTGAGTGTGCCCGACGCCGCCCCCGCCGGTGCGCCCCTTCCTGCCGGCGAGATCAGCGCCGTACTCTCGGGGGCTTCGAACCCCCTGAGCAGCGACACGATCACGTTCGACCTTTACGGCCCGTATTTAATCGCGACACCCCCGGATTGCTTCACGGAAGTCCCGGCGTGGACCGGAAGCGCAGCTGTGACGGGTAACGGGCCCTTTAGTCCTGGTCCGACCCCCGCTCTTCCGGCTCTATCACAAGGCAATTACTGGTGGTATGCCTCATTCAGCGGCGACACCAACAACACCCCGGCCAACAGTGGTTGCGGCCCCCCGCTGGAGACCGTAGTCCCGGCTTCCGGGTCGCCAGTCCTCGGTATCAGCGCACCCAACTACGACACTGTGGGGACAGTCATCCCAGCCAGCGCTATCAACGGGGTACTGTCCGGGACAACTGGCGCAACGACGGGCGACACGATTATTTTCGACGTCTTTGGCCCTCTGGGAAGCGCCCCGGTCGATTGCACCACAGGGGGGACCCAGGTGGGTAATTCCGTGCCGGTTTCGGGCGACAATACTTACAACCCGACAGCGGGCTTCACCCCCACTCAGGTGGGTGAGTACTGGTGGTATGCCTATACGACGGGCGACGCTAATAACCTGCCTGTCAACAGCGGCTGCCAACAGCTCGAAATGACTGTCGGGCTGTCGGTCCCGACCATCACTGTCAGTGCGCCCAGCATCGGCACCGACGGCACTCTCATAACTGCCGCCGATATCGCGGCAACACTTTCCAGTTCTTCCGCTGGCCCGCCCACCGGGGACATAACGTTTTCCGTGTTCGGGCCTGACGCTGCCCCTCCGACCTGTACCTCCGGCGGCGCACAGGTTGGGCTGGCCGTGGCGGTGAACGGCGTCAATACCTATAACCCGACGGCGGGTTTTACCCCGACCCAGCCCGGCAAGTATTGGTGGTACGCGTCGTACACGGGCGACGCCAAAAACCTCCCGTCCAACAGTGCCTGTGGCGCGGCCGAGACAACTGTCGGCCTGACCGTCCCGACTGTCACGGTGAGTGCGCCCAACAGCGACAGTACCAACACACCGATTGCGTCCGCGAACATAGTCGCTTCGTTAAGCGGAACCTCCGGGAGCCCGGCCGGCGGCACGATCACCTTCTGGTTGTACGGGCCCGGGGCGCGGCCGAGTACGTGCTCGGGCGCGGGCTGGACGCAGCTCGACGCGGTGCCGGTGTCGGGAGACGCAAGCTACCCGTCGAGTGCCGGTTTCACCCCGACCCAAGAGGGTGAATACTGGTGGTATGCCGTGTACAGCGGTGATACAGACAATTCACCAGCCAACAGTGCCTGCGCCACGGTGGAGACAGTGGTCGAGACAGCCGAAAACCTGTCGATGGCCGCACCAAGCACCGGTACCGTTGGCGCGGCCATCAGTGCTACGGCCACACTGTCCGGTCCTAGCACCGGCATCGTGGGTGGGAACCCACAGACGGCTTGCGGCGGGGCACCACGGTGCATAACCTTCTGGGTTTACGGGCCCGGCGCCGAGCCGACAAGTTGCCCGGGAGCCCCCGGCACGAGCTGGGCGCAGGTCGGCGTCCCGGTAGGGGTGACCGGGTACGGCAGTTACCCGAGTGACAGTTTCACGCCTTCGGCTCCCGGGAACTACTGGTGGTACGCCTGGTACAGCGGCGACGGGAACGATCTTCCCACAGACAGCGGCTGCGGGGTGGCTATCTGGGTGCAGATACCAACCCAAAACGTGGCCACCCTTTTCGGTATCGGTGGAGGAGGGGGCACATTTAGTCGCACAGCCTATGCCTTCGGGGCCACTACCGGTGATGCCAGCCAAGCCTACCCGGGCAAAGGCAAGCTGTGCTTCTTCCCCGGTACCTGCAATGCTGCGTCTTGATCCGTCCCGGGCCTAGGGCCAGGGACGGAGATCAGAGAGCTCTCGGTCGTGGCGCCACGTTGTCCGGGTGCCGTCTGGGTTTTCGGGCAGCAGCTCGACCACAACGCCAAAATGACGTCGCTGACATGGCTTTAGAGAATCCGATGAACGGGCATGCTTCGCCGGCACCTGGTCACGGCGGCTGCGGCGCCTCGAGCAGCCCGGCCGCGGGCTCCGTGCCATAGCCACGCACGGTTAAGCGCTCTAAGGATGCGGTAACGGGTGCACTGGTGCGGGCACCGGCGTCCAGCCAGCGCACCCAAAGCCCAGTTGGAAGCGCTCGGTGGCACGATTATCGTTAGCCGAGCGCGAGGAGATCCGAGTGGGCCGAAAGGCCAGCGAGACCTTCAGCACCATAACGGGCAAGCTGGGCCGGGCGGTCTCGACGGGGCCCCGAAAGGTCGCCGCCAAACGGGGGGCTGGAAGGCCCACCGCTGCCGAGGGGTCGCTACGGCGGGTTCTAGGGGTAGGTGATGACCGTCCCCGTGACGGTCATGCGCCCGATCGTGTTGTTGCCGGAGTTGGTAAACCAAAGGCCGCCGTCAGGCCCGGTCACTATCCCTGACGGAGCGTCTATGCCGTGGCCGGTGTAGATATTGACGGTCCCGGTCGGGCTGATCCGCCCGATGGAGTTGCCGCCGTAGTTGGTGAACCACAGGGCACCGTCCGGTCCGGTTGCGATCAGATAGGGTTCGTCGATCCCCTTGCCCGTGAACAATTTGACGCTGCCCTTGGTGCTGATGCGCCCGATCGAGTTGCCGTCGTAGTTGGTGAACCACAGGGTGCCACCAGGTCCGGAGGTAATGCCGGTCGGATGGTTGAGGGCGGCATTGGCGTAGACCGTTACCTTCCCGCCTGATGGTTTGGTGGCGTCGGGGAGGAAGCGCACGATCGACCCGTTTCCGACCTTTGTACTCGCCTCAGTGGTGAACCACAACGTCCCCTTCGGGCCTGCCGCGATCCCGAAGGGGTGGACGATGTCGGGACCGGAGTGGACGGTTATCTTGTTGACCGGACCGACCTGACCGAGTGAGCCAGGGTTGCTGAAATCCGTGAACCACAGGTCTCCGTGAGGTCCCGCTACGATCCCGAGCGGAGCGACGATCCCGGCCCTCGTGTAACTCGTTATTACGCCCTTGGTGGTGATGCGCCCGATCGAGTTGTTCCCGGAGTTTGTAAACCACATGGCTCCGTCAGCGCCCACCGTGATGTCCGCTGGTCTGTCGATGCCGGACCCCGTGTAGAGGGTGAGCTTGCCCTTGACGGTAATCCGCCCTATGGAGCCGCTGGTCCCCTTTGTACCCAGGTCGGTGAACCAGAGCGCCCCGTCAGGGCCGCTCGTGATGCCCAGGGGTACGCTCACGGCAGGGCCAGACGCGGGCGTCGTCGGTGGCTGTTTACTTGAGGCCCCAGCATCAGCGACGGTGATCACTCCATCCGTGATTAAGAAGAGGCAGGCAACGACACACCATCTGAAAAGGCGCATCTGCACCCTCCTTCGTCCGGGCTCCACGTAGGTCTATAACAATACTAATGGGTCGTGGCGAGGCGGTGCATTCCAGAGAGATGCGACCAGTGTGATGGCTCACGGCGCCTTCGTCTAATTGCAGGTGGGGAGCCCGTTACCAGGAAGGGCGGGACTGTTGCGAGGCCGACCTGGCGAGACGAGGGGCCTAGCTCGCTGTGCGTGGTGCGGCGCTCTTCTGGGTCGAGCTGCGCTGATGCCATTGTCGGCTGTTCCGGAGGGCGGGGCGAGGACCGGGTAGCGGTTAGGCGTTGGCGGCGACCACTTCACATCGGGGGTAGCTGGCGACCTGTGGGCAATTGCGTTGATCCAGGTGTTCCGGGGTCTCGGCAGAGCGAGCGCCCACGGGAACAGTTCTAGGGCGGTCCCTTTCCTGGGGCGCAAAAGCCCTCCTCTTCCAGCGCGTGTGCGAAAATAGGGCTCTCCTGACACATCCGTGGGTGCCTGAGCAGACCATCCGCGGGCACACGCCGCCCCCCTTCTAGAGTTCTGGGCTGTTCGAAGGTCCAGGTCCGGAGGAAGAACGGCGTGCGGAACG
>Ga0182016_10004463_pt1 | contig 15458 bp, 9 predicted proteins | sample 712S2MmetaG_FD_120491 | JGI IMG/M metagenome (GOLD analysis project Ga0182016, IMG submission 120491) | Permafrost microbial communities from Stordalen Mire, Sweden - 712S2M metaG | ecosystem: Environmental > Terrestrial > Soil > Wetlands > Permafrost | place: Sweden: Stordalen | collected...
CTTCATCGCCGACTTCCTCCGCATCCCCTCCGATCCACGCCGCATGGACATGGACGACAAGAACCGCTTTGAGCGCCTCACTGAAACCCTCGGCGAACACTGCGGCATGGTCGAACTGGCCCGCGTTAACGATGAAGACGCCATGCGCTGGCTCGTCTCGACAGCCAACGAGGCCAGCACCCGCATGGAGCCCGACGCGGCCAGAGAACTCGTCGACGCCCTCGGCGCTGACATGATGATGATCTCCTCAGAGTTGGAGAAGCTCCTGCTCTACACCCTGGGGAAGGGAAGAATCACCCTCGGCGATGTCGAGACCATGGTCCTCGGCGCCAAGCAGCGCTCCCTCTACGAACTCACCGACGCCATCAGCGCCCGCGACCGCGTCCGCGCCCTCGCCCTGCTCCACGGCCTGTTGAATAGCTCCGAAGCCGGAGAAGACGCCGCCATCGGCCACCTCTACATGCTCGCCCGCACCTTCCGCCAGATGCTCGTCATACTCGAGAAAAACGTTCGCGACTCCCGCGCCATCTGGCAGGCGCTCTGGCAGGGCTTCCGCATCCCGCCCTTTGCCGCCGACGACCTCATCCGCCAGGCCCGCCGCTACAAAAGCCGCCGCGACCTCACCCGCGCCCTCCGCCTCGTCGCCCGCGCCGACCTCGAACTCCGGTCATCCCCACCCGACAAGCGCCTCGTCCTGGAGCGCCTCGTCTATGAGCTAGCCTCCGAGCCCAAGCCCCCATCCCCCTCCTGGTCCACAAATCAACTCGCCTTCGAACTATAGCCTTGCGCGTTCGGGTTCCCCGCATGACTACTAACGCCGTGATCCCGAGCGAGAATTTCGCAGCATAACTAACGCTGTCATCCTGAGCGAAAGGAGCCCCAGGCGTACTCCTCAGCCTGGGGGTGGTGAGTCGAAGGATCTGCTGTTGTTTCGCGTTTCAACAAACAATCCTGTCATGCCGAAAACGCCCAATAAAACCGCGGGCTTCAGCCCCCGCGACCCCCACCCTACTCCCTCCCGCCATCCAGCACCGCCCGCCCCAAGAACCCCAACCCCGTCGCACCCTTACCCTCCAAATCAAAAACGACAACCTCGTTCTCCCCCTTCTTCAGCCAAGGCCCCGGAACATAAAGCGTCCCCTGCGGTCCAATCTTCCAAAATCGTCCCAGCGCCTTCCCATTCAGAAACACCACGCCCTTCCCCAGCCCTCGCGTATCCAAAAACGTATCGGCCTGCGCATCCGCCTTGAACGTCCCGCGATAAAAACACGCCCCCTCGCAACCATGTGCCTTATACGCCAGCCCACTCACCCCATCCATCGGCAGCGGATAAATCTTCCACCCCTTCAGCACCTCGCCCGCCAGGCTTACCTGCTTCGTAATCCCCGCTCGCTCATGCGGAATCTCCGGCCCAAAATTCACCCTCCCCGAGTTTTCCACGAGAATGTCCAGCCGCGCATTCGCATGCGTGGTCGTAATCGTCAGCGCATTCTGGTTCAGGCGCCGGTCCAGCGTCCCCGCCAGCACCCCATCCACATAAACCTGCGCATAGCTATGCACATCCTCCACCTTCAACTCACCAGTCTGCGGCTTTTCGACAGTGGTCCGGTAAAGAATGTACCCATAACTCTGCCCCAAATCCTCCATCGACAGAATCTTCTCCGACTCCACCGCCTTCGGCAGCGCATCCCACACCGCCACAGCCCCATTCAGCCTGATTGGTTCAGGCATCGCCTTCTCCATCGCCTCCGGTGGCTCCGGAGGCGTAATCCCCGTCGCCCTCCGAATTATGTCGCGAAACACAAAATACTTCGGCCGCAGTTCTCCGCTCTCGCTCACCGGCACGTCGTAGTCGTAGCTCGTAACCGTCGGCTCGTACTTGCCACCGTCAATGTTCGCCCCAGCCATCCACCCAAAACTCGTCCCCCCATGAAACATGTAGAGGTTCACGCTGTAGCCCTGCTCCAGCATCCACTCCAGCTCCTCTGCCTCTTTTTTCGCATCGCTGGTGTGGTGCCTCTCACCCCAATGGTCAAACCAGCCATCCCACCACTCGCTGCAAAAATGCGGCACGTTCGGCCGCTTTTTCTCCAGCATCGCGAACTGCTCCTTCGCACTCCCCGGCCCAAAGTTCAGACCCACCGGCAGTTCCGGCAGGGAGCCATTCTCAATCTCCCCAGCCCCATCCGCCGTGTACAGCATCGCGCTCGTAAATCCCGCGTCCAACAGCGCCTTGTGAATCTCTTCCATATACTCATGGTCCGACCCGTAAGACCCGTACTCGTTCTCCACCTGCACCGCCAATATCGGGCCGCCGAGCCCGCTCTGCAACGGCGCCAGTTCCTTCCCTAGACGCCTCAACCACCGCGTCGCCGCCTGCATGAACGCAGCATTCCGGCTCCGCACTTCCATCCTCGGGTCCTTCAACAGCCACGCCGGGTAACCCCCAAATTCCCACTCCGCGCACGCATACGGCCCCGGCCGCAAAATCACATACAGCCCCTCCTCTTGCGCCTCGCGAATAAACTCCGCCACATCGTATTGACCACTGAAGTCATACTCCCCAGGCCTCGGCTCATGCACATTCCAGAAAACGTACGTCTCCACCGTGTTCAGCCCCATCGCCCGCGCCTTCTTCAGCCGGTCCCGCCAATAAGCCCGTGGCACGCGCTCGTAATGAATAGCCCCCGAAATAATCTGCAGCCGCTTCCCATCCAACTCAAAGTGATCCCCATTCGCCAGCAACACAGGCCCACCCTTCGCCTCCGCCCCAAGCGACGTGCAACCAAGCGCGCAACCCGCCAACGAGGCCACCACCAAAACGATCCGCAGCAACCAACGATTCCGCATAAATGCGATTTCCCCTGTCCTCATCCGACCCCGAAACCCGAGCCATGCGCAGGATACCAATGATGCCGGGTGCCCCATCCTAGCCGCGCATTTGTTTCTTGCGGCTGGGGTGGGAGACCACGAATCCCATCTGACCAAATGCTTTGAAAGGGCACGGATTCATCCGTGCCGCAAAAATCGCTCAGCAAGAGCGCTGTCATCCTGAGCGAAAGGGGCCCCAGGCGCACTCTTCAGCCTGGGGGTGGTGAGTATCGGGGTCCCCGGCGACAGGTCCTCGTCGCTGGGGTGATAAGTCGAAGGATCTGCAGTTGATCATCGGATAAAATGCGGCGAACCTTCGACTCAGGACATCAACAATCCCCTACCCCTTCAACAACTCCTGCACATACGCCGGCTTCAGCGGAATCCGCCGCATCTGCTTCCCCGTAGCATCATGCAGCGCCGCCACAATCGCCGGCACAGCCAGCGCATTCGCCGCCTCCGACCCCGCCCCGTACGTACCCGTCGAAGGATTGTTAATCAGAACAACCTGAATCTCCGGAATGTCCGCCATCGTCAGGATCGGATAGCTGATCCAGTCGTCCTGCGTCACGCCGCTCTGGTCAAACGCCAGCTCCTCAAGCACCGCATGGCTCACGCCCATTACCGCGCCGCCTTCGATCTGCCGCTTCAACTGCTGCGGGTTGATAATCACGCCCGGATCGACTGCAATCGTGCATTTCTCACAGCGCACCACGCCCGTCTCCGGAACCACCGTAACAGTGCAAGCGCAAGCCCAGTAAGCCGCGCTGCGCAGCATCAGCGACACACCCCGCCCGCGAACAACATTCGCACCAACATTCTTCGCATCGGCGCTCGGCGAAGGCCGCGTCTCCCACCCATGCGCCTTCCGCACAGCCTCCAGCACCGATATCGCCCGCTTCTCGCTCAGGTGATCGATCCTGAACTGAATCGCGTCCGCGCCAGCCAGCGCCGCAGCCTCATTGATCGCCACCTCGCGCGGAAAGTTCTGCTGGAACTGCCCCGGCGTCCTCATGCTGTGGTTGCGCAACCCGGCCGCAATCGGCGAAGCCTTCTGCCCCACCTGGTACGTGCCTTTCCCTTTCTCATCCACATTCGCAACCTGCGCATACACCCACGGATCCTGCACCGCATTCACCGTCGAGGCTACGAAATCGCCCTTCGGATCGGGCGCAGGCTGCGTGGCCAGTCCCGCAATCACCGCGCCAACCAGCCGATCGTCCTGCATCGCCGGCATGTGGTGCACAATCTCATACGCCGCCATCTTGCCCTTGTCGTCAATCGCCAGCTGCACATCCGCAAACGCCGCACTCGACTGCGTCGACCACTGCAAATCATCCGCGCGCATCCACTGCACCCGCACCGGCTTCCCCACAGCCTGCGACAAAATCACCGCCTCATCTTCCGCGCCCGAGTTCCCGCCATTCGATCGTCCGTAGTGTCCCGGCCCCGCATACGACCGCACAATCACATGATCCACAGTCGTTCCCAGCATCATCGCAATCTGCTTCCGTAACTGCTGCGGATTCTGATTGTGCACATGCAGCCACACAGTCCCGTCAGCCTTCACATCTCCAACCGCAACCGTCGGCCCAATCGGCACATGCTTCATGTAAGGCATCTGATACGTAGCCGTCAGCTTCTTCTCGGCCGTTGCCAGCACCGGCTCCACATTCCCCTTGTTCGCTTCTCCCTTCATAACCGGCGTGCTTGCCCAGTCCATATCGTTCCGCAAATGATCCTGCAGCTTCGCGTCTCCCGGCAGCCCCTTCCACTCCGTCCATTTTGTCTTCCCAGCCACATCCATCGCCGCCTGCACAGCTTCCCACTCCGAGGGCGCAACAACTCCCACCAGGTTTCCCTTCACCACAAGTTGAGTATTAGGAAACTGCTTCTTGTCCACTTCGCCCGCCGCGATCAGCGTCGATCCAAGCGTCTCCGGATGCACCACCCGTCCATGCAGCATCCCCGGCAGCCGCACATCGGTCACCCAATCCGCCTTGGCCGTCACCCTCGCCCGCGTCGCCGGATTGTTGAACGATGTCCCAACCACCTTGTACTCACTCACCGTCTTCAGCGGCGGATTCCCCTCAACCGTCAACCCCATGAATCCCTGAATGTCCCCGCTCACCGGAATCGTCAACTTCAACTGCTTGTCCTTTACCAGCTCGCCGAATGAAATGCTCTTGCCGCCGCCGGAAACGATCCCGTCCTTCACGGTGAGCTTGTCCTTCGCCACGCCCAACTGTTCAGCAGCAAGATCGAGCAACGCCTGGCGCGTGTAACCCGCCGCCTTGCGAAGGTTCGGTGTCCCATCCACAAGAAATCCAAACGAGCCCCCGCCATCCGGTGTCCGATCCGTATCTCCCGTAACCACGGTCTTAATCGCATCGACGGCAACGTCCAACTCGTCGGCCACAATCTGCCGATAAGCGGTGAAGATGGAGCCCTGACCGAAATCCACTTTGCCGGTCCTGATCAGCACCGTGTTGTCTGGATGAATCTCAATCCACGATCCAGACAGCGTGGGATTCAGCGTGTTCCCCGGCGTCGGCGCATGCTTCGGAGCCGGCGGCGCATCGCCCCTAGCTAACTCCGGCCCAACAAATTGAATTCCCACCGCCAGTATTCCGCCCGCCTTGATAAACCCACGCCGCGAGAGCTTGGCAGCAATCACATTCTTGCCAAACACATTCTTGTTCTTCTCCAATAGGCTCTTCATCGCTACCTCCCGCCTTCCATGATCACCGCCGCATGTTTCACGGCCTCAATGATCGCGGTATACGTTCCGCAACGGCAAAGATTCGGCGACACGCCCGAAGTAGTGAACGCTTCCTTGATCTGCACTGTCGTCGGATGCGGATTGCTCTCCAGCAGCTCAGTCGCCTTGATCATCATCCCGTTCTGGCAGAACCCGCACTGCGGAGTCTGCTCCTCAATCCACGCCTGCTGCACCGGGTGCAGAGTCTCCTTCGCAGTCTCGGCGCTCAGCCCCTTCTGCTTGGCCCAGCGCTTCGGCAACCCCTCCAGCGTTGTGATCTCCTTGTCCCCTACATCCGACAACGCTGTCACGCACGAGCGAGTTTCTTTCCCATCGATCAGCACAGAGCACGCGCCACACTGCGCCAGCCCACAACCAAACTGCGGACCCGTCAGCAGCAACTCATTGCGCAACACATACAGAAGGGGAGTGTCCGCGCTAGCCTCAACCTCGCGCCCCACTCCGTTCACATTCAGCCGGATCATCGAGTACTCCTTATCTCAACCAAATTCGGTCCAACCAATTCGGTCATATCAATTCAAATTCAGAGTCATTGCGGAAAACTTGAGCGTTCGTTCGGGATTTCGAAAGGGAAGTCACGGGGGCCAAGTCGATCTCCAAGATCGATTTTTTCTTCGGAGTCTGAATTGATTCGTGAAAGTCGATCCGAACGATACAAAATCGATCAAGCCATTGAGACGCGATCATTCGGGGAAGGTCACGAGCGCATAGCCACACTTATGCGCCGCCAGAATAGCACGCACACTCACGCGCGAAAAGCTGTTTCAATCAAGCAAGCTCGGGTGCCCCATCCCTGCGACGTCTTTGATTTTGCCGCAAGGGTGGGATACGAGAATGCCCGCATCACATCGACGGAAAAAACTCTCGCGGCGCAAGCCGTGTCTCCCGCATGCAGTGCCAGCGCAAGCCGCCCCCATTCGATTACGGCTTCGCCTCACCCTCAAACGTCACCACCTCAAACGGCTTCAACTTGAATCTCGTCACCCGCCCCGCCTTCAACACCCTCTCAGCATCGCCCGTCCAAACACTCCGCGCCACATACCTCCGCCCCGCCCCCGCCGGCAACTCCAGCGCCTTGCCAATATCCAGTCCCAGCGTCTGCGCCCTATCGCTCGGATTCCGCAGCGTCAAAATCGCCGCATCTTCAGACCACGCCGCCCATCCATACACCTCGCCCTTCGCCGGATCGCCGCCAACCCAGTGCGTATCCTTCAGCGTCTCCGCATTCGCCCGCGCCCATTTCGCCGCCTCAGCCAGCGTGTCCCAATCCGCCGCGCTCAGCAACTCCGGCGTAATGTACAACTCCTGCAACTGCGTCCCCGACCCAAAATACGAATGCACCTCATTCGCAAAATCGCGTCCCGCATCGGTCGACAGTTGCTTATGTTTTCGCCCATAAACAATCCCATGCAGCATCAGCGAATTCAGCGGATACAGCCGTCCGCCCTTCACGATGTGCTCATACGTATCCCCATCGCGATAAGTAATCCACTGCTCGCGCTTCGATCCCACTCCCGCAAACCCCGTATCCTCGCCCCCACGCCAAATCGAGTCCGCATACATCAGCCAAAACGGCGACGGCCACGTCCCCGTCGTCAGGTTAATAAAAATGTCCGGCTTCAACTCCCGCAAATCTGAAATCAGATGAATTGCCGCATCAAAGTCATTCGTAAACGCGCTCCCCGGCACCACCTGTTCCGCATTGCCCGTCCCATCAAACTTGAACTGGTTCACCCCATCAACCGTCACCATCCGCGTCACCGCGTCGTGAAACAGCTTGTAATACTTTGGCCCCGACAGCGCCATCCCATCGTTCACAATCTCGTAGCCATCGCGCTGCGCCGTCGCCAGCCGCTGCTTTTTCGCCTCCGCGTAACCGCCCCAAGGCGACAGCCAAATCCCCGGCGCAGCCCCATACTCGGCCGCCGCCTCCGTCAGCGGTTTGAATCCATCCTTGAAATCCGCCCTCACCTTCCACAAATCGCTCGTGTCGTCCCACCCATCGTCGAAGAGGAACGAGTCCAGCTTCACTCCGCGCTTCTTGTTCAATTCCTCGCCAATCGCATGAATCCGGTCCAGCGCCTCAGCCTGGGTGTAAGGCAACTGGTATCCCAGATCGAACCAGCTGTTGTAATGCAGAAACGCGCGATAAGGATGCGCCCGCTCCCGTTCCAGGTAAGTCAAAAAACTCCGCCGCATCTGCCCCGGCTCACTAACTCCGATCACTGCCGAGTAACTCTCCTCCAGCCCCGCTCCAATCGGCACGCCACTCTCCAGCCTGCAGAATCCTTCATGCGTTTGCACCCCGCATAGCGAAAGCGGAGATTCAATTCCAAGAAAGAAATTACCCAAAGTCAGCGGCGAACCTTTCACACTCCCGGTCAGCTCAATCCCCTCCGCCTGAACATCGATCATCGTCACCGCACTCACCGGCACAGGAGTCGCGCCCGCCTTAATCGTCAGCACCTGCCGAATGTAACTCGACCCCTGCCGCAGAACCACCGCCCAATCCGCCGTGAACTCTCCAGCCCCATCCGTCAAAGCATAATGAACTGCAATCCCCGGCACCCGATCCGAATACCGCGACGCCGACTCATTTGCAATCAGGCTTACGACGCGCGCGCCCGTGATCTTCAGCGATGCAGCCGGAACCGTCCTACGTCCACTCATTTCAACCGAGAGCGGTGGCGCCAGCTCAACCGCGCCCTCGCGACCCAGCGCCTTGCTCGCTTCGTCCGCGCCCAATGGCCGCCCAACTCTCATCGAGACAAGCCTGCCCTCGTCGATGTGCCACACAGCCTCAATTCGCCCATTGCCCAGCCGCCCGCCCTGCTCGCTAACGGCCACCACCGGCTGATCCAATTCGTGGGTACCCTTGGCTTCCGCTCCGGCCCCACCCGCGGATTGCGCGTTTCCACCCACGCAGAGAGCACCGTAGCCAACGGCAACACTGCTGATGCCAACTGCAAGCCAAACTCGACGGACGCGAAAGTACTTAATCACAACATCTCCCCCAACAATCAGCGAACAGTGTATCGAAATCTCATCCCCGCAAGTCGAATCCCATCCCGGCTACTCAGCGCCTGCGTCGCACTACTCCAAAAATGATCTCCAGCTCCTTCTGGTGTCCCCGGGTGGTCAGAACTTCCGCACACTATCGAGAACCAGCGGCTCGATTGCCTTGGTCTCCGCGGCAGGGCCTTTGTCCCCCTTGTACGGCCCCCAGAAGAGAAGGGAAAACGTCTTTCCCCTCAGCGCAAAATAGAAGGCGTCCGGATAGTCCACCCCACCCCCGCCAGGCCCATAGAAGTAGAAGTCCAGGCGCGCAGAGTGAATCAGCTTCGGCGGCAGGTCCTGCAGCCCAGTTGGAGCAAACTGAGTGAGCTTCGATGGGCGGAACGGCGTGTTGTTGGCAATCACGTCGATTGCGGCGTTGTCTTGATCGTCTGCGACAGCGATCACCATCGGCCTCGGATTGGTAGCTAGCCGCGCAACCCACTGATCGCCCGGGACAGAACTAATTCCCGGAGCAGCTACTGTCGATGCGACCCTATATTGCGGTGGATATTCAAAGCAAAACCGATCCTTCTTGTCCACAAAGACACGCCAATTTGGCTGCGTAGGTTTTGCGTCGCACGGGCTGTGGCCCCCGGCAACACATGAAATGCAAGACGAGCCAGCGAGCAGGATTGCCGCAGCGCAAGACGAGATTCTCATCGTCAACCCCCAGCTCTCATTCCAGAATAATCTCCGGCTCCGTCGGATGTCCCCGCGTCGTCAGAATCACCGCCGCCGTCAAAATCAGCCCACCACCCACCCACGCAAAAGGTCCAAGATGCTCGCCAAGCAGCCGCACCCCAAGCCACGACCCCAACGCCGGCTCAATGTTAAGAAACACCCCCGCTCGCGATGCCGGTACATGATGAATTCCCCAATTCCATAGCAGCGTCGTCGTAGCCGTGCAAAGTAGCCCGCTGATCGCCAGCGCAATCCATGCCGTGCTGCTCACCTGGGCCATCGGCGGAGGCCCGAAAGTCCCATTTCCGAGCACCGGCGCCAGCACCCACGGGCCAAGGATAATTAGCGCCAGCATCAATGTCCCCGACAGAATCGAATACGAAGTCACTACCATCGGGCTATGCGTCTTCATCAACTTCTTGCTCAGCAGAATCCACGCCAGTGCGGTCACCAGCGACGCCACCACCAGCAAGTCTCCCGTCAGCGAAGGCTGGTCCCGGCCTGAAGGGCTCCGGCTGCCGCCCAGCACAATCAGCGCCGCGCCAATCGTCGATCCCGTCAGCGCCGCCCAGCCAATCCAGTCCAGCCGCTCGCCCGCAAACATCGCCGCTGCTGCCGCCAGCAACACCGGCATCGCACCCACCATCAGCGATGCGTGGCTCACCGTTGTCTGTGCCAACCCGTGAAACTGCAACAGGAACTGAATAGGAATTCCAAACGCAGCCGAAGTCAGCAGAATCCCAACTTCGTTTCGCGTCAGCCTCACTCGTTGCGTCAGCGCGATGGGCAGCATCCCCAGCGACGCAAACAAAAATCGGTAGAGCACCATGTACTCCACGTTCATCTCGTTCAGCGCCAGCCGTCCAAAATAAAATCCCGTCCCCCACAGGCAGCCCGCCAGCGCGCACGCTCCATAACCCAGAAATGTCACGCGCCGGCTTACCATTCGTTCCCTCCATCCCTACTCTCGCACAGCCCACGCCGCACCTGTCCCAGGGTCTCAATTTCGCCATCGATCTCCTCCAATTCCGAACCGGCCCCGTCCCTTCCCAATCCAGTCGTATCGCCAGCCACTGCCAAATCAGCGGCTTATCACCAAGAATTCCGTTCAGATCGGCGAGAATAGATTTCGATGCTTACGCGAGTTCCCGAACGAAGACTTTGCGCTCGGCTCGGCAGATTGGCCGTGCTTGTCTGCATCACCATCCTCATTTCATGCGGACTTTCGATCCCCGCCAAAATCCTCCCCCAATCCAGCCAACTCAGTCCCTCAAGCCAGCCCGATCCGCTCCCAGACATCATCCCCAACATCGCCCCCGACCCAGTCGCCAGCCGAGAAAAAGCGAAGCACACTCCCACTCGGACCCTCGGCGACCGCCTGCCCGACAAGCCCACACTCGTGCCCGCATACAAGATCCCGGTAGACACACTCGGCTTTACTGCACCAGGAGCCATCTACCTCGGCCAGCGAAACACGCTCGCCTCCCTCGATTTTCTCGGCGAAGATCACCTTCTTTTTACCTTTCGAGTTCCCGGCCTCATCCGCCGAGAAGACGGACACAAACCCGGAGAGGACGAGCGCCAGATCCGCGCTCTCGTCGTAAATATCAAAACCGGCCAGGCTGAGGCTGAGGCACTTTGGACCGTCCATGACCGTGGGCGCTATCTATGGATGCTCAAGGACGGCCACTTTGTCTTGCGCGATCGCGATATTTTGCAACAGGGCGACAGCTCCCTCGTCTTGAAACCACTCTTCCAATTCCCCGGCCCCGTTGACTGGCTCGAAATGGATCCGCAACAGCTATACATCGTCACCAACTCTCGTGAGCCTGCCAATGCGGAACCCAAGCCGGGCCAGGTCGACAGCCCCTCCACCGCTCAGGCAACGATGGAAGCCGATGCACAGAACGCCGCTGCTTCCCCGCACCCCAGAACCCCTCCTGACCCCAACGCCTCTACCTCTCCCGACCCCAAATCCTCGACCCCTCCTGACACTGTCGTCCGCATACTCGAACGCAGCACTGGCAAGGTAATGCTGGTTAGCCGGGTTCGCTCCACCGTTCACCTCCCCATCAACTCCGAGGGTTACCTCGAGCGCCTCCGCGGCAACGGCCAAACCTGGTTGCTCAATCTGAACCTCTTTACCGGAGGCAGTCGCGTTCTGGGGAGAGTCGAGTCCAGTTGCGCGCCGGACCTCGATTTCATCTCCCAGAACGAATTCCTCATCAAGTCGTGCGCCGCCAAAGGGGAACCTCGAATGATTGCCTTCTCAACCGATGGCAACCGGCTGTGGGAAGACGACGCGACCACCTCGGCAATCTGGCCGATCACCGTTATGGGTCCGGATGGCTCTCGGCTGGCCCGTGAGACGCTCCAGGTCTCCCACGCTGTAAATGCATTCAACCCGCTCGATTCTGATGACATCAAAGGTCAGTTGGTCCGAATCATCAACACTGCCGATGGCAGCGTGGCGCTGGAATCTGCCGCAAATCCTCCCCTCGATACAGGCGGCAACGTCGCCATCTCCCCCACCGGCAACAGGGCCGCCATCCTCACCGATGGCGCCATTCAGGTCTTCGACCTGCCGCCTCCAGCCGCACCCCCTCCATCGCCATCCGCCTCCGCCGCCCACTAATCCGTTCTTCCCCTCGCCGCAAAACTCCGTGCATAAAACTCTGCGCCCCATCCTTTTCGCGTTTTCTCGAAGAAAAAACGCGATATGCGTGGGAACCCAACACCGACTGTGCGCCATTCATCCCGGCTTCATCGCGATGAGTGGGCGGGAGATGTGCGGAGGGAGCCAAAAAGAGTCCGGGTCCACGCAGTCCCGGGAACCACGCGCCCAGCCCGTCCAGTTGCCACCAGCGTCCAACATTGTCCCCGTGTAAACTGAAATGCGGGAGATTGTTCTTGTCCACGGCCCTTGTCCACTACACGGCCGCCGCGGCTACTGATCGAGGCCGCAAGCGCCCATCCAACGAAGATGCGTTCGCATATTCCGTAGAGCACGGAGTCTATCTCGTTTGCGATGGCATGGGTGGCGCCGCGGCAGGAGAGATCGCCAGCTCGCTCGCGGTCGAAGAGACCATCAAGCATCTCAGCCGTCGCATCGGCAACGGAACTGAAACAGGCGATCTCGCCCAGCTTGCTGAAGAGGCCGTTGTTGTCGCCAACGAAGCAATCTACAAGCGCGCCGAGCGCAATTACCAGTTCACCGGAATGGGAACCACCCTCGTTGGCCTCATTGTCGACGAGCGCCGCGTCCTCGTCTTCAACGTCGGCGACAGCCGGTGTTACCTCCTTCGCAACAGGCGAATTCAGCAGCTCACTTTGGATCACTCCCTGGTCGAAGAGCAAGTTCGCATGGGCCAGATGACGCCCTCTGAAGCTCTCCGTTCGCCGCTCAAAAACGTGATCACCCGCGCCCTCGGCACTCAGACCCGCGTCACTCCGGATGTCTTCGAGCGTGAGGCCGAGCCCGGCGATCTCTTCCTGCTCTGCTCCGACGGCCTCACCCGCGAACTCTCCGACGCGCAGATCGAGTCCCTCCTTTGTTCCGATTTCACCCTAGCCGTACTCTGCAGCAAGCTCGTTGAAGCAGCCAAGAATGCCGGCGGTAACGACAACATCACCTGCCTCCTCGTCCGCGCCGACGGCTGAAAAACACCACGGCAAATTCTTCGTTACTGTCCAGGATTGAAGTCCACAAATCCATAGCGCCTTCGCCCTTTGGGAATAGATAAAACCGCCGTCAGTCTGAGCCATTTAACAAAGCGCTGTCATCCTGAGCGAAAGGGGCCCCAGGCGTACTCCTAAGCCTGGGGGTGGTGAGTCGAAGGATCTGCTGTCGCTCTTGAACCTAATCTGACTTACCACACCAGCTACACCTTCAACAGACCTCCTGCCTGCCCTCGCAGCTCCTCCCACCCCACAACCAATTGACACCCTCCCACCCAAGATCGTACTTTTGATTCTTCGAAGTAAACGTTAACTTTACCCCCGCAGGAGATTCAATTGGCCGACGAGAATTATCCGGCGAAGAGCGACTGGAAGCTGCAACTCACCCAGTCCCTGCCCCTCTTCGGTCATCGCAACTGGATTGTCGTCGCCGATTCCGCCTATCCCGCCCAATCCAGTCCCGGCATCGAAACCATCGTCGCAAACGCCACCCAGATCGAAGTCGTTCAAGCCGTCGCCGACGCCATCTCTGCCTCAACCCACGTAAAAGCCCACATCCATCTAGATCGCGAGCTTGGACACGTCATCGAATCCGATGCCCCAGGCGTCGACGAGTACCGTCACCGCCTTCAAGCCGCGCTCCACGGCTCTCAAGTAAGCCACACCCCCCACGAGGAGATCATCGCCCGCCTCGACCAATTCGCTCGCGTCTTTCGCATCCTCATCATCAAAACCCCCATGACCATCCCCTATACGTCAGTCTTCTTCGAACTAGATTGCCGCTACTGGACAACCGACGCCGAGCAACGCCTCCGCCATGCAATGCAAACATGCTGAAGAGTGTAGCGCCGGTCTCTAGACCGGCTGTTGCGTGGGCTTCTAGCCCGCGCCGATCTTGACCCAATCTTGTTCCGATACCGAAAGGACAACCCCAGCCATGAAACTCAATCGTCGTGAAGCCCTCAAAACCGTTGGTGCCGCCGCATCCGCCCTTGTCCTCTCCCGGCTCGGTTCCGCTCAGGCCGCGCATGCCCCGCTCTTCGAGGGCACGCGCCACTCTTTGCAGGGCTATCGCATTCCCGATTGGTTCCGCGACGCCAAGTTCGGCATCTGGGCGCACTGGGGCCCGCAGTCTGCAATCGAGCAGGGCGATTGGTACGCCCGCAACATGTATATCCAGGGCCAGGAGCAGTATCGCTATCACGTCGAGCACTACGGCCATCCCACCAAGGTCGGTTACAAAGATCTGGTCGGCGATTGGAAGGCAGCTAAGTGGGATCCCGACCACCTCATGGATCTCTACAAGAAGGCCGGCGCAAAATACTTCGTCAGCATGGGCGTTCACCACGATAACTTCGACCTATGGGACTCGAAATACAATCGCTGGAATGCTGCCAAAATGGGCCCCATGAAAGATGTTGTCGGCACGTGGGCCACCGCGGCCCGCAACCACGGCCTTCGCTTCGGCATCAGCGAGCACTTATGGATCAGTTATAAGTGGTGGGGCGTCAGCCATGGCGCCGACAAGACCGGCCCGCTCGCCGGCGTTCCTTATGACGGTACCGATCCTAACTACGCTGACCTGTACCATGACGCCGACTCCGCCCAGTTCAGCAACGGCGAATTCGAATGGAATGACAATGACATTCCCGACTCATGGAAACGCCACTACCTCGACCGCATGACCGACCTCATCGACAAGTACCATCCTGACCTGCTCTACACCGACGGTCATTTGCCCTTCGAAGATGTCGGCCTCAAGATGGTGGCTCACCTCTACAACACCAGCGCCAGCCTCCATGGCGGCGTCAATGAGGCTGTCTACAACAGCAAAGACGCCTTCGACTGTGTCGTCGGCACCTGCGCTCTCGACCACGAACGCGGCGTCGCTGACGGCATCGCTCCTAACCCCTGGCAAACCGATACCTGCATCGGCCAGTGGCACTACAAGCGCGGCCAGCAATACAAGTCCGCCAAAAAAGTTATCGACCTGCTAACTGACATTGTCAGTAAAAACGGCAACCTGCTCATGAACTTCCCGCTGCCTAACTCCGGCGAACTCGACTTTGAAGAAATGGTCACGCTCAATGGAGTTACTAAGTGGATGGAAGTCAACAGCGATGGTATTTACTCCAGCCGCCCCTGGAAAATCTACGGCGAAGGTCCCTCAACCAAGACCAAGCTGGTCACCGGCAACTTTAACGAGGACAAACAAAAAGATCTCACCAGCGAAGACATCCGCTTCACCGCCAAGAATGGCTCTGTCTACGCCTTCGTAATGGGCTGGCCCGCAAAGGAAGCAGTTGTCAACGCCCTCGGCCTCGCCAGCGATCAAGCCCCCGGCACCATCCGCAACGTCGAGTTGCTTGGCTACAACGGCAAACTCGAC